>OBJQ01000007.1_pt1 | contig 309200 bp, 265 predicted proteins | sample 1519921 | NCBI WGS metagenome assembly OBJQ01 (sample SAMN04209244, study PRJEB22552) | human gut metagenome | biome: gut; material: feces | host: Homo sapiens | place: USA: Oklahoma
TACTGCATGGCGGACAGATAAGGGCTGAAAGCAGTAATGGACGCACTGCTTTCATCATTGAAATCCCATCAGCATCATCAGACTGTCACGGCAGGGGCTACCTGTCAGCCAAATAACCAAACAAGTGCTGCTATTTTTTAACAACCTGTTCCACGATACCATCAACTAAAAGTGTTTGTATCTGTTCTAATTCTTCATCTTCCCTGAACTGTTCCAGGCAGGTCAACACAAAATATAGAGATTTAATCAATACAGTGTGAGGAACGGTAAACTGTACTCCCATTTGCTGGATAAATCAATCTGCGACAGCATGGGAGAAGTAGTGCCCTAGTACTACAGCGATTTCCTGAAAAAAAGCGCATTGTGTGATAAGCCCGGTAAAAAATAAGATGATATAATGTGAACATCAAATACAGGAGGTACAACAATGTACGCATGGGAAGCAATCGAACAATCGTTAACATTTATCGAGGAACACTTAACAGAAGAAATTTATACGGAGGAACTGGCAAATATTGCCGGCCTGTCCCCTTTCTATTTTCAGCGTTTGTTCAAGCGGCTGGTAAATAAACCGGTTCAGGAATATGTGAAGCTCCGCCGTCTGGCAAAGGTGATTGAAAATCTGGGTAATACCGAACAGAGAATACTTGACGCTGCCCTGGACTATGGCTTTACAAGCCATGCAAATTTTACGCGGGCCTTCAAGGAAACGTATGGAATCACACCCGAAGAGTACAGGAGAGATTTACCAATGCTCAACACATTCGACAAGCCGGAAGTTTCCATGAATTACGTCTTAGTAGATGAAGGGGTTCCGCTGGTGGTAGGAAATATCGTCTTGGAAATCCAGAGAAAAACGTTGACGGAACCGGAAGTTTACCTCGGCTTTGAAACTAAAGTCCGTATTTCCGAACAGATTCCGGCTGGTGAAAGCACAGGTGTAGATGTGCCGGGACAGCTCTGGAAACGCTACCATATGGAGAAGACGTTAATCGCAGAAGACGTCGATGCTAATGTGGAAATGGGAATGTCCCATACGGAAGATACGGCACAGGGCCTTTTCACGTATTTTGCGGGAGGTCTTGTTCGAAATATCCCGCATAAACAGGAGGGAGACTTTGTAAAGAGAGAACTCCCTGCGGGAGAATACATCGTTTGCAGGATTGAAGCAGAAAGTTTTGAGGATTTGGTAACGGTTGCCTTGAATCAGGGTGGAAAATACCTTTTTGGTACATGGCTGCCGCATCACAGCTTAACAACGGAGCCTTTTTCAGCAGAAAAGTATTATCGTGACCTAAAGGACATGGCCTGTATGGAAATTTGGGTCAAGCCCATACCGTTGGAAAAAAAAGAGTAGGAGGGATATTGGGATGGATTGGAATATGCTTTATACAAACGGCGATGCTCCATCTCTGAAGCAAATAGCGGAGTATATTGACAATCCGTTATGGGCAGAGTTTGACAGCCGCATCCGGTCCGCTTACCGGATTGAGCCTTATATGGATTACAGCCGCTGTTCCATGCAGCCAGGCTGGAATATTAAATACAAGAAAAGCGGGAAATCTCTTTGTACCTGTTACCCAATGCAGGGTTATTTTATCGCTCTTGTGGTGATAGGAAGCCGTGAACTTACGGAGGCAGAATTATTAATGCCGTTATTTTCTGACTATGTGCAGAAAGTATTCAGAGATGCAAAAACTGGTAACGGACAGAAATGGCTGATGTTAGAAGTACGGGATAAGGAGATTATGAATAATGTTTTTGAACTGATAAATCTTAGAAAGAGGAGTATATCGCCTTAGGAATTTCTTAATCATTCATTTACCATTCCATAGAAAATCAATTATCTCAAATTAAAAAATTGCCTGCTCATCAATGGTATGCTTAAACTGCCTGATAGAGCAGGCAATTTTTATATGAAAGGAGGTAATTTTAGAGTATGGAGGTGGCTGTGAGAAAGAAGTTAAGACGGATTTTTACAATACTGGGAACAACTGATTTTTACCATAACAGCCTGTGGGAACCGCATGGATGCCATGCAGCCGGATTCTTCCTATGTTGCAGACTTTTTTGATATTCCGGACTCAGTGACAGGAATCGAAAGACTTCTGCTCAAAGATGATATGGCCTATATGTGCTGTCTGGAGGAAGATGGCACGTCCTATCTGGCAGCAATGAACATTGATGACGGTAAGTTTTTGAAACAGAATCTGGAGCTGGACGCCTCGGTTTCGCTTCTGGATTTTGGCTTTGCCCCGGACAACAGTATCTGGGCGGTTTGCCTGGAACAGGCCGGTGTCTATAGTTTAAGGAAATTTGACAACAGCGGTTCACTGGTTCAGTCGGTTGACCTGGCAGGTGTGATGGACACCTCAGTCATATCAGCAGTTGGAAGAGATTTGTTCCTCAGCATTGATAGAGAGGGAAATATCTGTGTGGCTGCTAAAGGCAGAAATACGCTGGTCTATCTGTTCGACAATGACGGCAGTTTCTTATTTTCTCTCGACTATGAGGGAAATCTTATGACAACCACAACGACTGCCGGGGGACAGATTGGTATTTGTGCAACTTCCCCGGACCGTATGAACTATGACCTGCTGACAGTGGACATGAAGAGCCTGGATTGGAGTAAAGATAAAATATATCTGGGCGCAACAGCAGGGCTGTACGGAGGTGTGAACAAAGATTTCTATCGGTTTGATTCTTCGGTTTTATATGGTTATGCAGCGGGCGCGCAGGAGGGCAGCCCGGTCTTTAACTGGTCGGATATGGGACTTGGCACATCAGAGGTTCATCTTGGAGAATGCACGGACGGGCGTTTTGTGGTCCTGGCAGCCTCATCTAATCAGACTGAGGTATTATCGTATGAAATGGCGGTTCTGACCAAGGGGGCGGATGAGAGGGAGATTTTGAGTATGGTGAGCCTGAGCGCGACCCCCGGCCTTGTCCAGGCCGTATCTGATTTTAACAAAACAAACGACAGGTATAAGGTTGAGCTGACAGAGTATTTTCCGTATGCACAAAATGTTTCCAACGAGGAATGGGATAATGCCATTATAAATCTTAATACACGTATCATCTCCGGTGATATGCCGGATATCCTGGATATGAGTAATTTGTCTGTACAGATTTATCAAAGCAAAGGGCTTTTAGAAGATCTCTATCCATATATGGAACATGATCCGGAAATCAGGAAAGAGGATTACTTTGAAAATGTCTTTGAAGCTATCAGCCTGGATGGAAAGCTGCCCTATCTTACGGACGGAGCAGCCATATCCACTATGCTGGCCGGTGAAGATATTGTGGCTGGAAACGATGGCTGGACCATTCAGGAGCTGGAAAAGGTCCTTGATACTTACGGAGCCAATTCCATAAACAATCTGTCTGGTGCTTCCTTCCTGAAAATCATGCTTCAGACAGATGGCAGTTTTATTGACTGGAATTTGGGCAAATGCTCTTTTGATTCACCTGAATTTGTAAAAATGCTGGAATTTGCCGGCAAAATACAGGAAAGCAGCCAGAACAGCTTTGGAGGAACGGAGATGAGCGAAAGCTATGCAGCAGCCTATGAGACTGTGCTGAGCGTTTACCACATCACCCGGTACAGAAATTATTACAACGGGAATCTGAGATTTCTTGGACTTCCCGGAGGCGGCGGTGAGTACCACGTAATCAAACCGGAAGTGAAGGTTGGAATCTCCTCGTCCAGCTCCCGGAAGGAAGGGGCATGGGAATTTGTCAGAACACTATTGACAGAGGAGCATCAGATGTCATGTATGATGCTTCCGATTCATAAGAGGGCGTTTGATAAGATCACGCAGGCGGCGGTGGATGGAAAATCTGTCTGGACATGGATTTACGAAGACGGCAAGGCAACAAAAGAAGATGTGGAGCTGACAAAGCAGCTTTTAAACAGCGCAGCCTATGTGGAGAATGACAATCAGACACTGGAATCACTGATATTAGAGGAGGCCCGGGAATATTTTTCAGGGGCCAGGAGCGCCCTGGAAGCGGCTGAAAGAATTCAGAGCCGGGCCAGTCTTTATATCAATGAGCAAATGTGAAAATTTTTATGCAAAGGAAAGGAGCCAAAACTATGAAAAGACAGCTTATGAAAAGAGGAATGATGGGGATATATGCAGTTATCTGCGCGGGGATGCTTTTGGTTACCGGCTGTGCAGGTATAGAGACAAATACAAAAACGGAAACAGAAAGAATTGAAGCGACAGAGAGACAGGAAAGTAATCCTGTAATTACTGCCAGTAAGGAGGAGAAGGCGGAGGTCCCTGAAAAGCAGGAGGAAGCGGTCCAAAATGATTCGTCTCTGCAAATTCAGGATGATGCCGGGAATGGGGACTCAGATACAATGGATACGTTTGCAGATGCGAATGACATGATGAAGTCTGCTGATTTGAGCGGTACAGCCGGCGAATGCTCGGATACCGGGTGCGTGATTAATACATCGCCCTTTGCGGACGGCACTTCATCTTCAGGAGATGGGGGCAGCATGACGGTTACTTATACAGAAGACACGGTATTTCAAAAGGGAACCGTGAAATCGGATGGCAGCAGCTACTTTTTGGAGGACAGTGAAAAAGACAGGATAGGGGGCAGTGATTTTGTACTGTGTTTCGGGAAACAGCAGGCGGACGGTTCTTACCTGGCAGACAGAATCATTATGATTGTGTTCAATTAACCTGATAGGAGATGATACAGCTATGCGTTTACATATTGGGGAAAAAATAAGAGAACAAAAGGCCATGCTTATTTCCGGAAAGAAATACAGGCCCCTCATAGAAGACCGTGTGCAGCGCATGGCTGTATATCTTATGATTGGATTTTTTGCATTCATGTTAGTATGCACAATTATTTCCCGTGTATCGTATTCCTTTACTACCGCCCATGTTTCGGTAGCTTCTATGGCAGGCAAAACGCTGATGAACAGGGCTGAATTGGAGGGGATTATCCATGCGTCAGCGGAGAAAGGGATTAGTCTTCCGGATGGCCTTAAGGCCGTTTCCGTCAATGCCGGGAAGGGCAAATCAGTAGAAAAAGGCGAGGCGTTGATAGAATTTGATGTTCCTGCCGCAGAAGAACGGATTAAGAAACTGGAAGAAGAAATCCGTATCCTTAATCTTAAATTGGATATTTCATCAAACAATGGCGGCAATGATGTGATTGAGGCACAGCGTACGCTGGAGGATGCCAAAAAGGCGTATGAGCGGATTGCTGCGAAGTATGCCAGGGCAGAGATGCGGCTGAAAGAAGATTATACAAAGCTTGAAGAAACACTGGCGGATGCGGAAAAGAATCTTATTAATAAGGCAGAAGCGCTTGTGAAGGAAGCGAGGGAAAACCTGCAAAATGTAAGGGAGGACGCGGAGGACGCCATCCGCGCCGCAGAACAGGCGCTGGATGAGGAATCAGAAAATCTTGATGATTCAGAGGATAGTTATCAGCAGGCATTAGAAGCGTATGAGCAGGCGAAAGATGAACTTAATATGGCAAATCAGAGAGTCAGCGAAATAAAGGAAGCGATTGCAGGGAAGCAGCCGGATGATGCCACGGATTATACGGAGGAGCTGAAGGAGGCGGAGGAGGAACTTTCCATTGCGCAAAAGGCATTTAACCAGGCCAAAAAGGAACTTTCAAAAGCAGACTATAACTCATCGTCCTATGACAGGGCAGACGATAACCTGGATTCCATCAAGCGACGCTGGAAACGTAAAATTGATAAAGCCAAAGATGCTCTTTATAAAGCAGAAACAGTGCTGGAAGCAGTCAGGGAAGGAAAAGATTTTTCAACTGAGTCTGCAGTCAGTGAGGCCCAGGCTGCCATTGATACTGCAAGAGAAGCGTTAAACCGTGCCCGGCGTGAGTCAGAGGATAACCAATATTCTGAGGAGGAAGAACTTTATGCTGCGGGAAGGGCAGTTGAGACCGCGCAGGCAGCATTGGAAGATGCCCGGAGACAGGCTGAGGTATTGCAGAAGGAAGGTGAGATTGACAGAATTACCTGTGAATCTGAGCGGTCAGATAAAGAGAAATCGCGTGCTGCATTACAGGAAATTCTGGATAATGGGGGACGTCTTTTGGCTCCGGCCCCTGGAACGGTGGTGAGGACGCTGGAACGCGGGGATAAAACAAAGGAGGGGGAAGATGCAGTCATTCTTTCCTCTGCTGACAGAGGATTTGTTTTTGAAGGAAAACTGGATAAAGATTCAGCGCGCCGCTTTTCAGCCGGGGACAAGGGAGAGCTTCATTACAAATTGGATGGAAGCACACAAAAAGCAGATGTGGAGATTCATTCCATCAGCACGCCGGACGAGTCGGACCAGGTTTTAGTAACTGCGGTTCTGCCGGAGGGAGGTTATACTTCCGGTATGCCGGCACAGCTTTTTCTAAGCAGAAAGAGCGAGACGTATCAAAATTGTCTGCCTCTTACCGCACTCAGAAGTGATTTTGGCGGAGACCACGTATTCGTACTCCGCAGACAAAGCTCTGTACTGGGAACAGAATGGGTCATTGCAAGGGTAGATATAACAGTAAAGGAAAGAGACAGTCAGATGATGTATGTTGACGGCGCGCTTACGTATTCGGATCAGGTAGTTATAAGCTCAAATAAGATCATATCGGAAGGAGACAGGGTCCGCATTGAAAATTAACAGGTTTGCTCATTACCGGGCGTTGACAATATCAGCAATACTGGCAGCGGTTCTTTGGAGTTTCGCTTGTTCTTTCTATAGTACGGCCATCAGTCACTGCACCAGTGTTGGCATTAAATGGGAAAAGGGCGGTGTCAGCCCCTCAGAGCTTATCAGGCAGCAGACGTATGCAAGGCAGGATGGAGCAGGAAACCAGCCGGAGGCCACCTTATGGCAGATATATCCGGAACAGGAGATAATGGCTTCAGATAAAAAGGAGATGAAGGCGGATATAGTTGCCGCCTTTGGAGACTGCGGGGATGTTGTCTCCTCCATGCCGGCTGACGGCGCTTATCCGGCCAGATCGGATGCCTCTGGCTGTGCCGTCAGTACCGGTCTGGCATTCTCCCTGTGGGGGAGTATTAATGTGATTGGGTTGCCGGTAAAGGCGGAAGGAAAGCGGTTCTATGTCCGCGGCATATTTGAGGAGGAAGAACCAAGGTTATTCTTACAGGCGCAGGCGGAATCGAAAGAACCCTTATCCAATATGCAGCTGACGTTTACAGGTCCGGGAGCAGGGGAGAGGGCCGGTCAGTATCTCTCATCGGCAGGTTTTCCGGAGGGACGGATCCTTGACCTGACATTATTTGCATGGGTACTTGGCATGATACTCCGGCTCCCTGCGATCATTCTGGCAATTGGTATCCTTGGGCGCGTGACCAGGCATGGAAAAAGGCTTTTCCGTTATCCCCTACTGCTGGCTGTTTATTTTTTAATCGCTTTCGGTATATTGGCCGTATTATGGTTTTGTATGGATCTGCCTGAGTTTCCTTCCGAGTTTGTCCCCACAATGTGGTCTGATTTTGAGTTCTGGGGAAATCTGTTTCAGGAGCAGGGGAAAAATATGGTCTCCTGGATGGCGGCCGGGCCTGCCTTCCGGGATATGGAGCTTTGGACCTCGTCATTTATGGCAGTGCTGCTTTCTGTGTGTGCCTCTGCCTTTACGGCAGCCGCAGCAATGCTGGTATCCATACGCTCTTACAAAAGAATGATGTTCTATTGTGCAGCATATACACTTACGCTTGCCCTGATTTCATTCAAGATAGCCTCTGCTCACAATATGACCTTTTGCAAAGCGATGTATCTTCTGCCATGTCTTTGGATATGTGTGGATTTTCTCTTTTACTGTCTGAAAGAAACACTTGCCGCCGATGTCCGTGAAGGGAGGATTATGGATGAAGAAAAAACGTGAATACAGTGTTCCGATCCGGGAACAAATGGTACCATGGCTGTTTTTGCTGCCGAGCCTGCTGTTCGTGAGCATTATGGTGCTGATTCCTATGCTGGACGCTCTGCGCCGTTCCTTTTTCCTGGCTGCCGGTGACCGGTTTGTGGGATTTCAAAATTATCTGTCAGTATTGAGGAACCATGCGTTTCAGCTGGCGGCAGCTAATACAGCCAAATTTATCTTAGTCTGCATACCGCTTCTGTTACTCTTTTCCCTGGCTGTTTCCCTGATGCTGGCCTCCTTCAGGGAAAAGCGCGGCATTTTCAAGACCTCGTTTCTTGTACCCATGGCGGTTCCCGTTGCTTCGATTGTTCTTTTGTGGCGTGTGATTTTTCATAAAAATGGACTTCTCAATGCATTTACTGCACTTTGGGGTTTGGTTCCGGTTGACTGGATTGGAAGTAAGGCCGCCTTTGGCGTGTTGGTGTTTGCTTATCTGTGGAAGAATTTCGGATATGATATGGTGCTGTGGCTGTCAGGACTCAGCGCCATAAATCCGGCATTATATGAGGCGGCTCAGATAGACGGCGCCGGAAGCCTCCAGCGGTTTGTGAGGATTACGCTTCCCAATCTTATGCCCACATTATTTACCATTACCGTGCTGTCGCTGCTCAATTCCTTTAAGGTGTTCAGGGAGGCTTATCTGATTGCGGGAGGTTATCCGGATGACAGTATTTACATGCTTCAGCACTTATTCAATAACTGGTACGGCAATCTGGATGTGGATAAAATGTGTGCCGGAGCTGTGATGATGGCAATTCTGGTATTTATTTTAATACTACTGCTGCAAAAAATTATGAACAGAGGAGATAGGATATGAAAAAATGGCTTCTTGGCTTGCCCCTTGTATTGATTTCGGTCTTTATATGGCTGCCTCTTTGGATGCTGATATCCGGTACCTTTATGGGAGGGGCAGAGCTGTCTGAAAATCTTGCGCCTGTCCTGGAGGGCAGGGGAGGAACGGCTGTATGGCCTGTAATGGCGCGTTATCCGACTCTGGCGGCATATGTGGAACTATTATTGGATACGCCCCAGTTTTTTACGGTATTCTGGAATTCCTGCAGGCAGGTTTTTCCAATCATACTTGGCCATGTCCTTTTGGGCGCACCTGCGGCATGGGCATTTGCAAAGTTTCATTTTCGCGGGAAAAAGATACTCTATACCTTGTATATTGTCCTGATGCTGATGCCATTTCAGGTGACCATGGTTTCCAGCTATCTTGTCCTGAACAAACTGGGCCTGATTGATACCGTGTGGGCAGTCATACTGCCCGGTGCGGCATCAACGCTTCCGGTATTCATCATGACACGTTTTTTCATGGACATACCGGAGGCGGTCATGGAGGCGGCAGCCGTGGATGGGGCTTCCTCATTTCAGACTTTTTTACGATTTGGGCTTCCGCTGGGAGCGCCGGGCATTCTCTCGGCTGTGGTATTGGGCTTCTTGGAATACTGGAACGCAATAGAAGCGCCTCAGGCATTCTTAAAAAACCAGGCGCTTTGGCCGCTGTCATTATATATGTCAAACATCACGGCGGATAACGCCGGGGTATCATTAATTGCATCACTGATTACACTGATGCCTCCTCTTTTGATATTCCTGTCCGGGCAGAAATATCTGGAGCAGGGCATTATATCTTCCGGAATGAAAGATTAACACAGGGGATTAATATATGGAAAACAGGAATTTTGCAGGCGATCTGCAGATAAGCAAAGTGAATAAATGGTATCCGGGCGATGTTCATGCTGTTAAGGATATGGATATGGAAATAAAGAGAGGGGAATTTATAGTATTTGTAGGCCCTTCCGGCTGCGGAAAGACAACGCTGCTGCGCATGATTGCAGGACTTGAGAGTATAAGCAGCGGCGAGGTCATTATGGACGGCAGGACTGTGAACCAGGTTCCGCCAAAGAACCGCGATATTGCCATGGTATTCCAAAATTACGCCCTTTATCCCAATATGAAAGTAAAAGATAATATTGCTTTTCCCCTTAAAATGCAGCATATCGGCAAAACGGAAAGGGAGAAAAGGGTAGCAGAAGTGGCGCAAAAGCTGGAGCTGGATGCTCTGCTTGAAAGGAAACCGGGGGCCTTGTCCGGCGGTCAGCGCCAGCGTGTTGCCCTTGCGCGGGCCATGATAAGAAAACCCGGACTGTTTCTCATGGATGAGCCGCTAGCCAATCTCGATGCGAAGCTCCGCACAGAAATGCGCAGGGAGATTATAACGCTCCAACGGGAGCTGGAGGTAACAACCATATATGTCACCCATGATCAGACGGAGGCAATGACGATGGGGACGCGCATCGCCGTAATAAGCGGCGGTGTTTTACAGCAATTTGGAACACCGCAGGAAATATATAGAAATCCGGCGAATCTGTTTGTTGCTGGGTTCATAGGCTCCCCCAATATGAATGTGTGGGACACAGAGCTTATTTCAAATAACGGACAACATTATCTGACCCTGGGAAATGCCCGTATTCCGATGGGTAAAAGCGGTCTGGCCGCAAAAGGACTGCAGGGGCCCATTAAGGCAGGTATCCGTCCCGAACACATTGTGCCGGCGGCACCGGACGATCCTCATGCAGTGCGGATGAAAATCAGCATTTTAGAAAATACCGGGCGTGAAGCGGCAGTTTTCCTCACCGGGGCTGATATACCGGATATGACGATGGTAACAGGCGCGGATTTCTCAGGCCGGGCCGGGCAGGAGGTATATATTCGGCTAAAGCCGGAAAAGATACTTCTATTTAATACAGAGACAGGATGTGCATATGGAGATGTTTATGTATAGAATATATTCAACAGGGATAGAAACTGCGGCTGCATCAGCGATACTGATACCGATTCTTTTTTTATATCATATATTTATATTTCATAACATAAAAAAGACGGCAGCCTATATACTTTTTTCATTATATCTGGCTGCAATATGCTTTTTAGTGGGATTTCCCAATATAGCAGGGATGAGAATCGTTTTATCTCATAACTTTATTCCTCTGCGTGGGATGTTGACCGATATAACGAACAGCTATCTGAATGTTTTGCTTTTTATCCCATTAGGTATATTTGTTCCATGCTTATGGCCCGAATACAGAAGTATGATGAAAACAGTGGGCTTGGGCCTGATGACATCACTGGGTATTGAAATACTGCAGATATTTACCTTTCGCGCAACCGATATAAATGATGTGATAACGAATGTGGCAGGTACAATGATAGGATATTTAATAGGAAAATTGATTATTAATCGGTTTCCACAATTAAACTGGCTTGGCTGCAAGGAACGTGAGTTATATCTTTTATATGTAACGGTTGGCGTAGTAATGTTTTTTTCCCAGCCGTTTATTCAGTCTGTATTAGGTAATTTCTCTTTATAGGGAATTGCCTGGCAGCACAGGAGATGTTACAATGATAAAAAACAAGGAAAGAGGGAAACACAGGTGTGTAAACCGTTTAGGGAGGCAGCATGAAAGGATTCCATCGACAAAATAAATTATTTTCTCTCTGTGGATTGAATTGTGGGCTTTGCCCTATGTATTTGAATAAAAATTGTCTCGGTTGTGGTGAGGAAAATCACTCATGTAAAATAGCAAGGTGCAGTATGGAACATAATGGGATAGAGTATTGCTTTCAATGCAATGAATACCCCTGCGAAAAATACGAGAAGATAGACAAATTTGATTCTTTTATTTCACATCGAAACCAGAAGAGCGATTTAGAGAAGGCCCGGCAGATTGGGATTGAAGCTTACAATGCAGAGCAGGAAGAAAAGGTAGAAATACTGGGCACTCTTCTTGCAGGATATAATGATGGCCGTAAAAAGACCTTATTTTGTGTTGCAGTAAACCTTCTGAAGATTCATGAACTGAGAGCGGTACTTGGAAAAATTGAGAACAGATCCGATTTGGAAAACCTGACGCTCAAAGAAAAAGCGCTTTTACTGCTTGGTTGCTGAAGGCGGAAGCAGAAAAGAATAATATTGACTTGAAACTGCGAAAGAAAAAGTGAGAATTTGGATACAGACATCGTTCATTAATGGATAGTGAGGAATTGAGAATCGAAGTGAGTTCATCGAAATGTATCCGGTTCTTGGAAAGGACAGAAGAAGAGAGGTGTATTTTTGGTAAGAGAGTATCTGCATATGAATGTTTATGATGCGTTTTTAGCGCGGATGCATTTTCTCTTTGAGGAGTTTGATCATATCTATGTCTCTTTTTCCGGAGGCAAGGACAGCGGTTTGCTGCTCAATCTGGTTCTGGATTATCGGAATCAGCATTATCCGGAAAGGGCCATTGGCGTGTTTCATCAGGACTTTGAGGCACAGTATACGGTGACGACTGAGTATGTGGAACGCACCTTTGAACGGATTCAGGATCAGGTTGAGCTTTATTGGGTCTGCTTGCCCATGGCCACCAGAACCGCATTAAGCAGCTATGAGATGTACTGGTATCCATGGGATGATACGAAGAAGGAACTCTGGGTCCGGGAGATGCCACAAAAAGAATATGTCATCAATCTGGAAAATAATAGAATGACTACATATCGTTACCGGATGCACCAGGAAGATTTGGCAAAACAATTCGGGCGCTGGTACCGGGACGCCCATGACGGCGGAAAAACAGTATGCCTGCTTGGAAATCGGGCAGATGAATCTTTACAGCGGTACAGCGGGTTTTTGAATAAAAAATATGGCTATAAGGATACCTGCTGGATCAGCAAACAGTTTAAAGATGTCTGGTGTGCCTCCCCTTTATACGACTGGTCTACGGATGATGTATGGCACGCCACCTATTTATTTGGTTATGACTATAACCGCCTGTATGATCTCTATTATATGGCTGGACTGAAGCCCTCGCAGATGCGTGTGGCCTCCCCGTTTAATGACTATGCGAAGGATGCCCTGAATCTATACCGCGTCATAGACCCGGAGATTTGGTGCAAGCTTGTAGGGCGTGTACAAGGCGCAAATTTCGCTTCCATTTATGGAAAGAGCAAAGCGATGGGCTACCGGAATATTACTTTGCCAGAGGGGCATACATGGAAATCTTATACGAAGTTTTTATTGGATACACTGCCCAAAAGGCTGCGGAATAACTACGCTAAGAAATTCAATACCTCTATCCAGTTCTGGCATGGGACAGGCGGTGGGTTGGACGAGTCTGTAATTCAGGAGCTTCAGGAGAAGGGGTATCAAATTAGACGAAACGGTGTTTCCAATTATACATTGAACCAAAAATCACGGATTGTATTTGTGGGACCCATACCGGATCACACGGACGATATCAAATCCACAAAGGATATCCCCAGTTGGAAGCGGATGTGTTACTGCATTTTGAAAAATGACCATATCTGCCGCTTCATGGGATTTGGGATGACACGGCAGCAACAGAAACGGTTGGATATGATACGCCGTAAATACAAAAGTATAGAGGAATTCGATTATGAAGTATAAAAGCCCAGTTTATAATGTGATAGCTGTTCCAATAGAGAAGGTACGGCCCAATAACTACAATCCAAATAAGGTTGCTCCGCCGGAAATGAGGCTGCTTTATGAGAGCATCAAAGAAGACGGATATACGATGCCGGTCGTATGCTATTATGTAAAATCGCAGGATATTTATCTGATTGTGGACGGTTTCCACCGGTATCAGGTGATGATGGATCATCCGGATATCTACGAGAGAGAACAAGGATTGCTGCCGGTTTCTGTCATTGAGAAACCGATTGATAAACGTATGGCCAGCACCGTTCGCCATAACAGGGCACGAGGCACTCACGATGTGGATCTGATGAGCAACATCGTAAAGGAACTTCATGAGTTTGGGCGATCAGACGCCTGGATCTCAAAGCATTTGGGAATGGATAGAGATGAAATTTTGCGTCTCAAGCAGATTACAGGTCTTGCCGCGCTATTCAGGGATATAAAATTTGGAGAGGCGTGGCGCCCTGTAGAGGAAGAGACGGAAAAAGAGTAAATAATATTAATGAGTGAAAGTAATAAACGCCCTTTGGCAGAAAAATAAGTGATGTTCTGCAAAGGGAATCAGATATTAATTATGGAGGTATGCTTGCAAATGGATAAATGGTTCACGATTGATCAGATTGATGAAGATACATATATTATCAGCGAATACCGGCATTGGGAGGAGACGCATTGCTATCTGTTAAATGGATCCAGCCGCAGCTTATTGATTGATACGGGTCTGGGAATCTGCAATATTTATGATGAAGTAATGAAGCTGACAAATAAGCCTGTTACGGCCGTTGCCACCCATATTCATTGGGATCATATTGGGGGTCATAAGTTTTTTCCGGACTTTTATGCCCATGCGGAAGAATTGAGCTGGCTGAACGGTGAGTTTCCTCTGACAATAGAAACAATCAGAGAGATGGTGGCAGACCGCTGCGATTTACCAGACGGTTACGATACAGGCTCTTATGAGTTTTTCCAGGGAACGCCAACAAAGGTACTGGAGGATGGAGAGAACATTGAATTAGGTGGACGGAATATACAGGTATTGCATACACCGGGCCATGCTCCGGGGCATATGTGTTTCTGGGAATCAGACAGAGGTTATCTGTTTACCGGAGACCTGGTTTACAAGGACACTTTATTTGCCTATTATCCGTCAACAGACCCGGACGCATACCTTGCTTCTCTTGAAAAGATTTCGGAGCTTCCGGTCAAAAAGGTTTTTCCTGCGCATCATAGTTTGGATATTCAGCCGGAGATTTTAATTAGAATGAGAAATGCGTTCAGGCAGTTACGGGAAGATGGTAAATTACATCACGGCAGCGGTACATTTGACTATGGAGATTGGGCAGTATGGTTATAAAGAGAAGGAAGCAGTATAATTTTATTTAGTTGCGTGCTATACAAAAGGCTTTATCAGAAATAAAGAACAGCTATAGATTGAGGAGCGTTTATATGAAGTATGTATGTACAGTAATATCGGTAGCGGACATCAGCGCCGCAAGAAAGTTTTATGAGGAACTGTTCGGGGTAGAAGTCTATCAGGATTACGGAAGGAATATCGCTTTTACCTGCGGTCTGGCATTACAGCAGGATTTTGACTGGCTGGTAAGTATACCAAAAGAAAAGGTATTGAAGAAATCCAACAACGCGGAAATCGTCTTTGAGGAACAGGATTTTGACGGTTTCCTGAATAAGCTGAAAGCATACTCGGACATCGAATATTTGGGAGAAGTCATTGAGCATAGTTGGGGACAGCGTGTAATCCGGTTCTACGATCTGGACGAGCATCTCATAGAGGTTGGAGAGGATATGCAGATGGTAGTAAAGCGGTTCCTTGCTTCTGGAATGACTATGGAAGAAGTCTCTGCAAAAATGGACGTATCCATTGAGGATTTAACAAAACTTCTAAATAGCTAATGTGCAGCGGGCATATAAATAAATTGAAATTTTGAGGAGAGTAAAATTAAATGTTAGACAGGACGATACCATTTTATAACACTATTCTTCGGTGTGATCGTTATTTAACCACTACACCAGTTTTGCATAATGGATATGAATTCCGTATGTATCAAGATGGAGATGAGCGAAAGTGGGCACAACTTGAATATGAAATTGGAGACTTTGATTCAGTTGATGAAGCAGAGCAGTATTTCATTTCAACTTATTGTTCAAAAAAGGCTCTTGATATTACAGAAAGATGTGTATTTGTAGTCAATGAAAAAAATGAAATTGTTGGTTCTTGCATTGCGTGGAAAGAATTAAGAAACGATATATTGGTTGCTTCCCTGCATTGGCTTGTTGTTTCCCCTCAATATCAGGGTAAAGGTATTGGAAAAGCTCTTTGCCAGAAGGTTATGCAGATTTTCGTTGTAAACGATGAGTTTCCAGTATATATCCACACCCAACCATGGAGTTATAAGGCAATCATTTTATATGTTCGACAAGGATTTAAGATTCAAAAAACAGACAGTTTTTCTCAATATGAAAACCAATTTAACTTTGCTATGAATACTTTGAAAAAAATATTACCGGAAAATCAATATGAGGAACTGACATACAATATCGAATTATAAATTCTTTAGGTTGTCGTGAGTAGCACAACAACAATCGGGATGGGCATCTCATAGAGGTTGGAGAGGATATGCAGATGGTAGTAAAGCGGTTCCTTGCTTCTGGAATGACTATGGAAGAAGTATCTACGAAAATGGACGTATCTATTGAGGATTTGACAAAACTTCTGAATAACGAGAAAAAATAAAATTTTCAAATATGCTCAAAAACAGAGGAGGATAAAATGCCATATACATTTCAATCAGTGAAAAGCATGGAAATATTAACAGATAGCAGTAAACTATATAATTTCATTGAAGACTTTTCAGATTATGGAAATCAGTTTTCACTCATATGCGGTAAAATCAAAGCGCTATTTGGTCAACCGATTTATGAAACGAAAAATCTGGAGAATCTTTTTTCATACTGTATTCTGGCGACATCGGAAGAAGCGGAAGAAGTTTACTTAGATATTTACTGTGCAGGCTCAGGTCTTGCAGTTGGCGGTATATCGGACGAAAAATCCAGAAAGGCAGCAAAGGCTTTAGTAGATTATGTTCGACAAGCAAAAGCGATTGACTACGCACATAAAGCTTACAACTTAGACGGACCTACTGCTCTTGAATTCGGAATTAAAGATGGTACCCCTTATTATAACGAAACAGAGTTAAGTCTTTCGGAGAAAGAATTTAAAGAACTGTTTTTCAATATGTACAAAAACGGGGATGTAAAATAAAAAATGATATGCTGAAGAATTTGAATGGGAAATTGGAGTTATCGGTTTTCTGCGCGGGAATCATACAGAATGAGACTATGATTGAGTATGCAGCACAAAACCGACATGAAACAGAACTTTACTCAAAGTTCAATCAGTATTATGGGTAATGATTGCATACTGTGGGCGGGATTGTGGAAAATGCGAGGCATATCTTGCAACAATCAATGACGATTAGGTATTGCATGAGAAAACTGCAAAGCGGTGGGCCGAGTTAAATAATGCTCTCATTTTGCCTGAACATATCAATTGTGAAGGATGTCGTGTTGATGGAATAAAAACTGTATTCTGTGATAGTCTTTGTGTAATGCGATAACTTCAGGTTTGTCGGTAAGTGTAACACAACAGAGGTCTGGAGGGGCATCTCATAGGGGCTGGCGGGGATTTAGAAAAGCTGCCGTGTAGCTGAGCGGGAAAGAAAATAAGAAGTTGTGTGGCTTGAAAATTGTAAGTTGCTTTTATGCGTTCTTGGCGTAAAAAGGTGTATTTTAAATTGAAAGGATGGTCGGGTGCTAATGAAAGAAATCATCAACTTCATTGAAGCGAATGTGGATGGAAAAACGCTGTTTACAAAGGAATTAGTTTACGAACTTGAAAATGGTGCGTTACAGGGCGTTTACTCAGATCAAATATCTTTCTCTAATCTAAAATATTCTCAGAGCGGATTTCAGTTGGATATGTTTATTGTATCTAATGAGAAGATATGGCTCATGGGAAAGGATGGAGAACAGGAAAAATTGCGAAAAGATTTCAGTGGTGTATCCCTGTTCCGATTTGAACTAGCGGAGCGAAAAAGCACCAATAGTTTGACTGGCTGTTTTCGTTTCATTTCAGCTTCAGGGAAAAATGTGGCAGCAGAGGCTATCGTAAGTGGAATTTATGATGTGCATCTTGAAAATGATGTGCTGAAGTTATCGGAAGATCAGGTCTTGTATCGGGATCAGCCGATACAAGAAGGGCATTTTAAGCCTGTTGCATTTCAATCGGAACATCGTTTTTATGTTAAAGCTAATAAGCTACACTATGAATACAACGGCAAGTGTTTTGATGTGGACTCAAAAACTATGCGGCGTAACGATAGCTCCGATACCTTTCCTCCATTTATTTCAAGCGAAAAGTAAGAAATGACGAATCAGTTTGAAAGGAGCGCAGAGATGGATGTTAAGAAATTTTGGAATGCAGTTTTATGGCAAGGTTAAGATCCGGCCTTATTTCAAGCAAACAACCTATATAAATTGGCATTGCATCATTGAGCATTTTTCCGTTGAAAAGTTGAACCCAGAATTCCCCATGAAATAGTCGAAGCGGTTGCGATTCTGACGCATGATGAGTCTGTTAAATATTTTGAGTATATAAAAGGGATTAAAGTAAATCCTGTTGCATTAAAAGTCAAATTAGCAGGTTTGGCTCACAATTCAGATGGCAGCCGATGGATAGGGACCATGCACATTGTAGAACTGGACTTCAATTAACGAAAAGAAAGGTATTTGAAAGCAAAGTAATTTTATTAAATACGCTACCTTAAATTAGATAATGAGTATTTTTTTAAAAAGTTGGCTTATAACAATTTAACAAATCGGGATTTGGAGGAAGAAATAATAATGCCGAGTTTAGAAGTGAACATAGAATATATCGAGCAACAAACAATATACGGATTATGGCAAAAGTCAAATGATAAAACAATTTCCAAAGATATAAAGGCTCTGTCTAAACAGTATCATGCCGTGGTTTCCATGCCGAAGGGGAAGGTGTTACCCTATTTTGTTCTGTCCAGAAATTACAATGAGCAAAGCCGCGATTTTGAATTGTTTATTGGTAGTGTGAATGACAAGAATAGTTTAGAAAGCTACGTCCTCCCAGCCAGCGAGTACGCCAAAATCACAGTAAAACCTAAATTGGGCTTTTTGTGGGGTGCTTCTATTGGAGAGGCAAAACAATATTTCTATACAAAATGGCTGCCCACAAGTTCCTTTGAAGCATTAAATTTGGAATATGAGTATCACACAGAAAGAAGTACGGAAAAGCAGCCGGCGATTGACATTATCTTTGCCATTCGACGCAAAGCTATCAATTAAAATTAGACCAATTATAATTTGTAGGGAAATTGAACATAGTGATTTTGCTCAATCGATATTTGAAAGGATAAAAGTAAAAATGATTTCTTCAATTTATAACAGACGAAGCACACGGTAATTCATAGATAAACCTATATCTCAAAAAGATATTATAGATATTATCCAAAGTGGAATAAAAGCCCCTTCTTCTAAAAATAGACAACCATGGAAGTTCGTTGTGATACAAGGAAATGCTAAGGAAAACATGATAAATGTTTTCAGGTTGGGAATCGGGAGAGAAGAAAACGATAGCGCATTGTTACCGCAAAGCAGACAACACATAGCTTCTGCAAAATACACTATTGATATTATGGCAGAAGCACCAACCATAGTCTTTGTTGTTAATTCACTGGGGAAAAGTATTATGGAAGAATTAACAACAGAAGAACGTGTTTATGAAATCTGTAATATTCAATCTATAAGTGCTGCTATACAAAATATGCTTCTCGCCGCGACTGAGAAGGGAATAGGTAGTCTTTGGATATGTGATATTTATTTTGCATATCCAGAACTGTGTAAGTGGTTGAATAGTGACGGACAACTTATTGCAGCTATTGCATTTGGTTATCCAAATGAATTTCCTAAAGAAAGGCCACGCAAGAAGATTGATGATGTAGTGGAGTGGAGAAAGTAATTTGTCAGAATAATAACTTCCAGTTTGTTGAACTGAAAAATTTGAATTGATTTATCTGCAATGAATATGAAAACAAAAGGACAGAAACCATATGAAAACAACACAAAATTTAATGCGGGTGAAGGAGCTATTGCTTACCCCACCCACGTTTTCAGATAATAAGGCTCGACTGCAAACGAATCTGGATACTGATTTTCTCAAACTAATCGCCATTGTTTCAATGCTCATCGACCACATCGGCAGCGTCTTTTTCCCGGAGGTAAGGGTGCTGCGTTGGATCGGACGGCTGGCGTTTCCGATTTTCTGTTATTGCATGACAGTGGGCCTGCTATATACTCATGATATCAAGAAATATTTATTCCGTTTGGGAATATTTGCACTGATTTCTCAACCCTGTTATATCTTTGCCTTTCATCCGTATGACTTTTGGTCGCAGTTTACTAACTGGAATATCTTCTTTACTTTGTTTCTATGCCTTTTGGCGATGTATGGATGGAAAGAACGCAAATGGTGGCTGTTCGCACTGACCTTTTTTGTGATTTCATGGTGGAACTTCGACTACTCCAGCAACGGAATTTTTTTGATGCTGGTGTTCTATCTTTGCCGCAACAATCCGGTAGTAGGGGCCATGTTCTATCTGCTGTTTACAGTTCTGCCAGCGCTTTTCGCCCGCCCCGGTGATTTTCGGAATCTCACCTTGGGTGGTCTTACATTTGATTGGACTTTTGCAATGGCCTTTGCCGCTTTGTTTATCTTCCCCTGTACCCATACAAACCTGAAGGTTCCACGTTGGTTATTCTATGCCTTTTATCCGATTCATTTGCTAATTATTGGCCTAGTTCGGCTGGTTCTCAAGGTATAATGTTAAGCTTTGTCAATTCATGTTTGTCGTGTTCTTTCAAACCTTATTTTCTTAACCCTTTAAATTAAGAAGCATGGTTTGCAAAACTCTATTTTGCAACCAGGTATTTGATGCCTATGGAGGAAACGCATATGGATATTCAGAAAATTATCAGTTTAGTAACAAAAACGCAAGGGCTAATTAAAAACCGTGAAATGGCCGCTCATGTAAAAGAGAAAGGTCTTGCAGATTATGTAACGCAGGTAGATATTGCCGTACAGAATTTCTTAAAAAAGGAACTGTTTGCCCTTGCGCCGGATATTCAATTCCTTGGAGAAGAAACCGGATTGCAGGAAATAAAAGCGGATAGCTTTTGGATTTTAGACCCTGTTGACGGGACGACAAACCTTATGCACGACTATCAGCACAGCGTTGTATCTTTAGCCCTTTGCCGCCAGGGGGATATTATTATGGGAATTATATATGATCCCTTCCGCGATGAAGTGTTTTCTGCAATTAAGGGAAAGGGTAGCTTTCTAAATGGGCAGCCCATACATGTATCAAATGCAAAAAAACTATCTGACACAATGATTGGGCTGGGAACAGCAAAAAGAGAAGTGGCCGATGAAAATTTTGCCCGGTTCCGCAGGGTGTTCGGTCAGTGCCAGGATGTCCGCAGAATTGGCTCTGCCGCTCTGGAACTGGCATATACCGCCTGTGGCAGGCAGGGAGGCTATTTCGAGATATACCTAAATCCCTGGGACTATGCAGCCGGCATGCTTATGATTCAGGAAGCAGGAGGCAAGGTAACTGATTTTACAGGAGAACCGCTTGAACCGAAAAAGGGGAGCAGTGTGGTGGGAACAAATGGATTTATTCATACAGAACTGTTAAAGTTACTGTAAGCTATGTGTCCACCTGGGTACCCTGATGTAGGAGAAGGTTAGCTTGTGGGTATCATCTTCTCGAAGCAAAAAATCAGAAGCCAGTCCAGAAAGTGGTGGAACTAACAATGTTCTATTCAATTCTCGGAAAATGCGGACTTTAATGTGGAGGCGGTTTACCAATTGCAAGAGCCGCGAACATCCTATCAGTCATGGCTAATGTGACTTTAGATAGGATAAGATTCTAGCTGCTGGTAGTCAGGTGCTTTGTTGTGTGGAAACTATTCTGTCCTTAGGGAGGAGGAGAATTATAATAGAGTACTGGAGTTCCTTTGAGTCTCATTTCCTTTGAGAATTTGAACAGATAGAGCCTCGTTGAAAATCCTATAGTATACTGACTAAAAAAATGTGAGTAGATGACTATTAGGATAATTTATTAAGCCTGAGCGAATTATGAGACCGTGTGTGCAGTTCAAAAGTTATGATGATTATCTAAAATTGGCTTATTAAAGAGCGGGCTGGTAATCTGCTTTTGGAGGCGTTATGAAAGGCTTTGAGAGACAAAACCAACTGCTATCCCTCTATGGATTGATTTGTAGGCTTTGCCTATGCTATTAATTAAGAATTGTCGGTATTTCTTACGGGTGTTGTAGTAAAGGCAGTGTATCAAAAACCAATATATTAGCTGATGGTCTGGACTCTTCAAGTACATTACCTCTTTATGGATGATGGACACTATTTTATTAAGTTAATATAGAACCGGAAATTAAACATAAACTATTATCCCTAAATATAAAGGTATATAACTTAGAGAAAGGAAGAGTAGCAAAGAGCCAAAGACTTAAAGAATGCGATATAGCAAAAAGCCAATATCAACAATTCTTTTTAAGGGGAACAGTACAAAGCTGTTCCTCTTTTGTTTGTGTGCCAAGCATGGCACTAATCTTGCTGGTGAAAGTCCAGCCACGGGTTTTTACCGCCAAGTGTAGCGAATCACAAGTCGGTATCAGTAATGATATAGATGGAGGAAGTGGTGTAGCAAAGTTCTTGAGCCTACGAACAGAAACTTGATAAGGCGATTAGGTGGGGAAGGCTGCAAACCAAGCCGAAGCCCAAATGGTAAACGTAAACCGAAGTTGTAAATCAAGAGGTTGTGGAATGAAAGATTAGTGTCTTACCTTGGGAGACCCTACCCACATATCGTAAGATATGGTCGAAAAAGGTTTGGGGAGGGAGTCAGATGAAGTCATAGTAGGGGTAAAAGCCGAAGGACTGAAACGATTTATAGTACGAATCGTTATTAAGAGAATTATGCATTAGCCAGAAATCAGATGGACTGGAAAAGTAGGAACGTAACCGAGGAATACTGTCTAGATCGAGAGGGGTGATGTGCATAAATTTTGTGATAATAAGAGGAGTAACAACAATGGAATTAATAGATGTGATTACATCAAAGGAAAATCTAAACAGAGCTTATAAGAAAGTAGCAGCGAATAAAGGGGCAGGTGGAGTTGACGGAATGAAAGTCGAGGAACTTGGTGCATACATCAAAGGAAACAAAGACGAAATTGTTCAATCAATCAGAAACCGAACCTATATGCCCAAACCGGTACGAAGAGTTTATATTCCGAAAGATAATGGAAAAATGAGGCCATTGGGGATTCCAACGGTTTTAGATAGAGTAATACAACAAGCAATTGCTCAGCCAATTATAGATATTTATGAAGAAATATTCAGTGAGTTTAGCTATGGTTTCAGACCTGGAAGAAGTTGTCATGATGCCATAAAACAAGCACTGGAGTATCTGAACGAGGGATATGAATGGGTGATAGACATAGATATAGAGCAATTCTTTGATAAAGTAAATCATGACAAATTAATTCAAATTCTTAGAGAGCAAGTGAATGACAGTACCACATTGCACCTGATTCGGAAATATCTGAAAGCAGGGGCAATGGAAAAAGGGCTGGAAAAAGCAACAATAAGCGGAGTGCCACAAGGTGGCCCTCTGTCTGTTGTGCTGTCAAACGTATATCTTGATAAATTAGATAAGGAACTGGAACAAAGGGGACTTCGGTTTACGAGGTACGCAGATGACACAATGGTATTCACTAAAAGTGAAAAAGCAGCCAACAGAGTAATGAAATCCATAACAGAATGGATAGAAAGAAAGCTGTTCCTAAAAGTTAATGTTACAAAAACGAAAGTAGTCAGACCAACAAGAAGTAAGTATCTTGGCTTCACTTTTCTCAAACATGGAGGGGAATGGAAAGTAAAACCCACAACAGAAAAGAAAAAGAAACTGAAACAGAAGCTAAGTGAATACCTTAAAAGAAATAAAGCTATTGCACGACCGCTGGCTGAAACAATTAAACGAGTGAATGAGATAGCGAGAGGGTGGATTAATTATTTCAGAATCGGAATGATGAAACAATTTGTGGAAGAGTTTGGAGCATGGCTAAGGCACAAGATGAGGGTGATTGTACTAAAACAATGGAAAGTGCCTAAGAGAATATACAAAAATCTGTGCTATTTAAACCAGAAATATAAGTGTGGATTAGACCATGAAGCCATATATAAGGTAGCAAACTCAAGGCTCGGTTGGTATAGACGAAGCGGAATGAATGTTGTTAATTATATAATCAGTCCGGAAGTACTGGAAACAAGAATAAAGGACGGAGCAGGACTGCTCAATCCTTTAAACTATTATCTAAGAAATGTTGGAATATAGGTTGTAGAGCCGTATACGAGCCCCGTACGTACGGTTCAATGAGAGGGAAATAACACTCGCTGTTATTTCTCTACTCTATTCAAAATAACAGTATACACCCTCATGAGCAGGGGAATATATAGGACAAAGGTCCGTGGCCCACCATAGTCTTTCTGAAAAGAGATAATTCTACATTCGGAGGGACTATGAAAGTGAAAAAGAAAGATAATATCAGATACCGTTTTACGGGGTATGTATTAGCAGCTTTAAAACGTGCCAAGAGAGATTACATATGCCGTGAAATAAAAATAAGCAATCATGAAAGCCCGTTAGAGAAGATGCTTCCAGAACCGTTGTGTGATATAACGGACAGTAAGCCATTTTTATGGGAAGAAACGGAGCAGATTCCACTGATACCGGATGAAGTTCGTCAGTATATGGAAAGCCAGATTGGTGAGTCAGGAGAAACGGCGCTTGATGCTCTGACAGATATGGAAATTCTTGTAGTGTTTATGAAGGTTTTTAGACAGCTGACATATCAAGAGATCGGCAGGCATTTGGGCATGGACTATAAAAAGGCCGGCTCTGTTTTTAACTATGCGAAGAAAAAAATGAGGAAAGGATGGAAAATACGAAATGAATTTTAAAGAACTGTTAATGAAGGCTAAGCAGGGAGACAAGGGGGCAAGAGAGGAACTGTTTTTGATGTACCGTCCCATGGTGTTAAGCAGGTCCAGAATCAAAGGAATCTTTTCAGAGGACTTATATCAAGAACTTTCTAAGACCTTTGTATCCTGTATTGAACAGTTTTCTATTGAGGGGACTGAAAACGAGCAAAAATAAGACTGAATTTCCTTCTTAATCCGCAGTTAACGACAGGAGGACCAGCAACTATGAGTCTTTAAGGAGACAGAGAGTAAGGGAATACAGCATGCAGAGGCAGGGGTATTCCCTTTTCCTTTAATAGCAATTATCTTTATGTATGCTGCTACATTTATTTCAAGGGTATCTGATACTTGTCCCATAAGCAGCTTAATAGCAATAGGGGGAGTCAGGACCATAAAGACTAGACAAACACTAAGAAGAATTATCTTTGTGCCTCTAAAACCCAGCTTTACACGCTCATTTTACGTGCAACACAAACAGGACGCCTGTCTGAATCGGCAGACAACTTAATGAGTCAGCGCTTTGGGGAATAGGAAAGCCGCCCAAAGGCGGCTCCTAGCTTTCAGCATTTTACAAAATAATAGAACTCTATGTCATCTATCGTAATCCACACATATGGATTGCCCAATATGTCCCTTACACCGTTTACAACCTGTGTGAACGCTTCATGGAATTTTTCATAACTTTCCACTTCGACTGGATTCCATATAATTATAAAGTTAGCGGTCAACCCATCTAGATCTGGTCCCCGTTTATCCCCACAAAGGAAATAGGATTCGCTTAACCATGCGTTTACATATATGCCTGTACTCGCGTATACTTTTTTGGCAGCTTTTCCCCAAATCTTAACCAGAATGTTCTGAGTGACGATTTCCGGCATAAGTCCCGCAATGACAACGGTATATCGTTTTGTACGCATATGAATACCCTTTTTTATTAATATATTCAGCGTACAAAGAAAAAGTTATTGGCTGTGGTTTCGCAGCCAGTTTATGGCATTTGATGCGTAAAGTGCACTGCCTAGGGAAAGAATCTCCTCATTAAAGACAACGTGGTCATTATGCATCGGTTTGCCGAATAGCGGATTTTCATCTGGGGTTCCGGCGCCTATTAACATATAGCAGCATGGCCTCTCATAAGTATAAGAGGCGAAATCCTCTGACCCCATGCCGCCTTGTTCAAACAATACTATTTTATGAGGCTCATAGCATTCTTTCATGTAGCTGGTAAGCTCCTTGACCATATCACTGTCATTTTGCAGCGGTGGTGCAGAAGCGATTTCTTTCACACAAGCCTGTCCGCGAAAGAGAGAAGCTGTCTGAATGGAGATTTCTTCAATTCTGTCAAAGATATATTTGGATATCTTGTAATCCATTGTACGAATGCTTCCCTCGAGAATCACATCTTCGGGGATGATATTTGGCGCTTCGCCGGCAGTAAACCTGCCAATGGTAAGGGCGGCAGGTTGGGTGGGAGCAATTTCTCTTGCAATGATTTCCTGGAGAGACAGATAAACATGGGCCGCAATATTGATGGGGTCAACACCTGCTTCCGGCATTGCACCATGGCAGCCGGTACCTTTTATATGAATTTGAAATAAAATACACCCAGCCATGCAGGTACCTGAACCACACATGATCGTTCCGGATGGAATGCCTGAAACAACATGGAAAGCAATGCCTGCATCTACATGGGGATTTTCCAAAACACCGGCCTTAAGCATTGCCTTTGCTCCGGTGAATCCCTCTTCGTCAGGTTGAAATACCAGTTTTACGGTTCCAACCAGATCCTGCTGGTAATGTTTTAATAATTTAGCTGCACCCAGAAGCATGGTTGTGTGCATATCGTGTCCACATGCATGCATATAGCCATTTTCAGAGGCAAATGGAACGGGAGCAGCTTCTTTAATCGGAAGAGCATCCATATCAGCGCGAAGAAGGATTGTTTTGCCGGGCTGCTTACCAGATATAGTGGCAATAACAGCACTTTCGCATATTTTCTGAGGACAATATCCATACTCTTCCAATTTACTAAAAACAAATGATTGGGTTCGTGGTAAGATGCAACCTATTTCAGGATATTGATGTAATGTTCTTCTGATTGATATTAGTTCTGGCTTTAGCTGTTTTGCAGACTCAAAAATTGATTTCATATTAATATCCTCCGGGTTAATATTGACTGAAATTTAAGAATATGAAAATGGTTTGTTTCACATGTTTCTGTTAATGAAGTATATCATAAAAAGTGAAAAGAATGTAAAGTCATATGATAAATAAAACAATGAATTAAGAAAAGCAAACTAGCCATAGGGATACCCTTCATCAATCAATAAATACACACAGACAGGCCGCCGCTAAATTGTAGGGTTTATCATCAAAAAAACGCATAACTACGCCGTTTCTGGCGTAAAAGATTTCAAAAGGTGTTGCGTTCGGGCAGCACCTTTTGTTTTGTAAATTCAAGGACAAAGGAGGCGAGAACATGGCCGAGCCGGGTGCATTGGATTACTTCTATGGAACCGAGGCAGAGCAATACACCTTTTATCGGATTCCCAAGGTTTTGTTTACTGACCCCGGCTTCCGGCGAATGACAGCAGACGCAAAAATCCTGTACGGCCTGATGTTAGACCGTATGGGGCTGTCCATACGCAACGGCTGGTTGGACGAACAAAACCGGGTATTCATCTACTTTACCCTGGAGGAAGCGATGGACGCGATGTGCTGCGGCCACAACAAGGCGGTGGCACTCTTTACCGAACTGGATAAGGTGGGCCTGATTGAGCGCAGGAAGCAGGGCCAGGGCCGACCCACTAAAATCTATGTCAAGAACTTCACTCGGAAAGAGGAAGTCAAGACTTCCGAAAATCGGACACAATCAATACTGATAAGAATAAGACTGATTTGAGTGATACTGATCCATCTATCTATCCGGAGGCAAGGCCCCCGGAAGATAGACCGCCTACGGCGGCTGATACGATGGATACGATGCGGGCCTATCGGGAGATTTTGAAAGAGAATATCGAGTATGATCACCTTTGCCAGAAACTTGGCTATGACAGGGACATACTGGATGAAATTCTGGAAATCCTGGTGGACACGGTATGCAGCACTCGAAAAATGATACGCATTGGGGGCGAGGACTTCCCAAAGGAGGTTGTAAGAAGCCGGTTACTTAAGCTGGACTCGGAACATATCGAGTATGTGATAAGCAGCTTGCGGGAGAACACGACAAAGGTTCGGAATATCCGCGCATACCTCCTGACCTCGCTTTACAATGCGCCTACCACCATAAGCAGTTACTTTACTGCCCTGGTCAATCACGACCTATACGGCAGCGGGTAACTGTTTTTTCATACTCAAATAAGGGCGGCGAGCCGGTCTTATCCGGCCCGCCTTGATTACCAAACTGCAAATGAACGGCACTGTGTCAAGAACGCGCACGGTGCGCGTTCATTTTATTCTTAACACGGGGACGGGCATTTGCCACCCGGCATACTGCCGAAGAAAGGAGCAACCCCGTGAAAAAACCTTTTGCATACATTTCTGCCGCCTGGAGCGGCCAGGAATTTACCGACACCGACCAGGCAGCGGTTTACTGCCGTAAGGTTTATCTGGCCGGTTTTACCCCGATTTGCCCAATCCTGTATCTGCCGCATTTTCTGAATGATACAGTCCACGCCGAACACAAGGACGGGATTGATATGGCGCGGGAACTGCTGCGTCGCAGCCATGTCCTGATTGTCTGCGGCGAGGAAGTGGACGAAGCCGTAAAAAATGATATTGCCGCAGCGCAGCGCCTCGGCATTACGGCCACCACATTGGACGGTATTCTGAAAATCAGGAGCCAGGGCCATGAGGAGGGCTGTTGATAATCTCCACTGGCTGATGCGCTTCCTGTTGCATCGGCTGGTGGTGCCACCTTAGTCGTTCCCCTTTTCCACTTCCACCCTGCCGGAAAGGAGGAATGGCCCAATGCAGGAAGAAATGGAACGAAAGGCCGTGGCAATCAGCGTCAAAGCGGGAAAGCTGACCGCTGATCTGCTGAAAAAGGCCATAACCAAAGCCCTGGCTGAAATGGAGAAAAGCCAGAAAAACCCGAAAATCTATCGGGGCAAACAGAGTGTGAATCACCTTGTCCGGCAGGGCGCGGGTGTTTCCAATATCGAAGTGACCGACGGAAATATCAAGTCCTTTGAACGTGTGGCCCGGAAATATGGCGTGGATTTTGCGCTGAAAAAGGACACAACAAGCCAGCCGCCCCGCTATCTGGTGTTCTTCAAGTCAAAGGACGCGGACGCGCTGACTACTGCCTTTGCGGAATACTCCGGCAAGGTAGTCAAGCGTCAGGCCCAGGCTAAGCCCTCCATTCGCCGCCAGCTTGTGCAGCTTCAGGAGGTCGTTAAGAAGATGGCGCAATCCCTGTCCAGGAATAAGCAACAGGAGGTGGCGCGATGATAAAACTCCCCAAAATCAATGCGGCCAAAGCCGCGAAAGCCAGTTTGCCCTATGTGGTTATGGGGGTGCTTGCGACCAAGCTGGGGGAAGCCTACCGGCTGACCTCTGGCGGGGATGTGCTGGACAAGGTTCACGGGTATATTCCCGCTTTTCTCTTGCACGCCGGAGCGAGGTGCCAAAGGAATAAACGGTCTGTTGCTTTTTCTTAGCCACGCTCCGTCACCTCACATATAGTATTGTACTGTGAATGTGAGGTATTCAAAATGATTTATGCGTAGCTTTTTAGCGGCTACTCTGCGTAGCTACTAAAAAGCTGTCCATGTGTCTTGTATTATTCGAGAAAACGAACTATAATGAGCTTGGAGGTGCAGATATGGACTATATGACGCTGAAAGAAGCAAGTAAAATATGGGGCGTAACGCCCCGCTGGATAAATTATTATTGTTCCTCTGGCCGTATTCTCGGAGCCATAAAAATGGGAACAATTTGGTTAATCCCGAAAAACGCGGAAAAGCCGATAGACGGTAGGACAAAACAAGGGAGGAAGCTAAAAAATGCAGAGGATACTTTATGTTGAAGATGATTTAAGTCTGATTGATGGCTTACAATATACTTTGGAAACCAGCGGATATACCGTGGATAATGCCCGGACTATAAAAAAGGCATTAGAACTATTCAAACAAAATGCTTACGATTTGTTACTTCTGGATGTTACACTACCAGATGGAACCGGCTTCGATATTTGTAAAGAGGTGCGTAGCAATTCGACTATCCCGATTATATTTTTAACTGCGTCCGATCAGGAAATCAGCATTGTTAAGGGCCTTGACATGGGCGGGGATGATTACATCACAAAGCCCTTCAAACTCAATGAGCTGCTTTCCAGAATTAAAGCACTTCTTCGGCGCTCTCTACAATTTTCTAAAGCAGAGGCAATCTTGGAGGCGAATGGTATTCGTATAGATACCGCCGAAAGGCTTGTTTGGAAAAATGGCGAGCCGATTGACCTGCCTCTGGTAGAATACAAACTTTTGTGCCTGTTCATGCAAAATCCTAATCATCTCATGCCACGGGAAATGATTTTAGACCGGATGTGGGATGGCAACGGGAATTTTGTAGATGATAATACTTTATCCGTTTATATCCGGCGGCTACGAAACAAAATTGAAGATACACCAAATGCGCCCCAATATCTAATGACCGAACGGGGAATTGGATATAAGTGGGTTGTTGAGTGAGGGCGGATTTATGGGCAAATTAGGGAAAGAAACAAAGACACTGTTAATCGCTGTTACTGCTATCTGCCTCGTTTCCTTTCTTCTGGCTGGCGGAATTGCCACACTTCTGGCAAAAAATTTTCAGCAGGAATTATTGCTCCATGATTATGGTGTTGCAGGCCATTTGTTAAACAATGAAAACGAGCTGTCAATCTCCGCTTTTACTTCGCAGCCAGACGCGAATGACATAGAACGCGGCAGGGAGGCTTTGGCTTCTATTGGATATGATGAAACGACTTCCATGCGTTTTCTGCCTGCTGTCCAGATATACCGAAATCAGACAATGTTTTCTGTATTTCTGCTGTTGATTTTCCCGTTTGGGGCAATCTACTTATCGCTGTTTCTCTATCTTCGCCGCCAGCACAAGGCTTTCAGTAACGCCGAAAATACCATCCGCCAATTTCTGGATGGCAATACCACATCCCGCATCGAATGTTCACAGGCTGGTGACTGGTACAGCCTTTTTCATGCCATCAATGAAATGGCGACTATCCTCTCTGCTCATGCCGAGAACCAGCGGCAGACCAAAGAATTTTTGCAGGACATTATTTCGGATGTATCACATCAGATTAAAACACCGCTGTCTGCCCTGAAAATGTACCATGAGATTATAGAGAGCCATAAAGATGATGCCGCAACCGTGAGCAGTTTCACCGAAAAATCTCAAAGAGAGATCAAGCGGATGGAAGATGTGATTTACACCTTACTGAAACTGGCACGGCTGGACGCAGGAATTATCCAGATGGAAAAGACCCCGGAAAATCTTTCCGTTCTCATGCAGGATGTTTTGGAACGCTTTGAAACTTGGGCGGAACGGGAGCATAAAACAGTTACGCTTTCCGGTAAAGAAGATGTTGTTTTATCATGCGATGCCCTATGGGTATCGGAAGCCATTGGCAATATTATAAAAAACGCCTTGGAGCATACAGAGAACGGCGGCCATATCGGAGTAAAATGGAGCCAGTCCCCTTTAATGACACAGATTGAAATTACCGATGATGGAAAAGGAATACACCCGGAAGATCTGTATAACATTTTCAAACGGTTTTACCGCAGTCGTTTTTCATCGGATGTTCATGGCATTGGTTTGGGGTTGCCGCTGACTAAATCTATTGTAGAAGCTCACGGCGGAACCATTTCTGTAACCAGTAGTTTGGGCGCAGGAACCACGTTTACATTGAATTTTTTCAACCTTACAGATGAGTAAGATAGATGTCACTTGGAAGTAAGTCATAGGGGGTATGATGTGCCTGTAAGGAGGTTTTGAATATGAATATTCTTGAAGTACAAGACCTGTGCAAAACCTATGGCACAGGCGAAACAGAAGTTCACGCTTTGAACCATGTATCATTTTCTGTCCGTAAAGGTGAGTTTATTGCTATCATTGGCGAGTCGGGTTCCGGCAAAAGTACTCTGCTGAATGTGATCGGCGCTCTGGACAGCGTCACTTCCGGCAGGGTGTGGATTGATGGGCAGGATATTTTTTCCATGCCGGAGAAGAAATTAACTGTGTTCCGGCGGCAACATATCGGATTTATTTTTCAGTCATTCAATCTGATCCCGGAGCTGAATGTGGAGCAGAACATTACATTTCCGTTACTGCTTGACTATAAAAAGCCAAATCAAAAGTTCGTCAATGAATTGTTGCAGGTGCTTGGATTGAGCGAACGCCGGAAACACCTTCCCAGCCAGCTTTCCGGCGGCCAGCAGCAGCGTGTGGCGATTGGCCGGGCATTGGTTACACGCCCTGCCCTGATTATGGCAGATGAACCGACCGGAAATCTGGACAGTAAAAACAGTCAGGAAGTTTTGGCTTTACTGCAAACCATGTCAGACAGGTATCAACAGACCATTTTGATGATTACCCACAACAAAAATCACGCCAGCGCAGCAGATCGTGTGTTCCGTATGACCGATGGCGTGCTGAAGGATTTGGGGGTGTCATCGCGTTGAAAAGCTATCTTGGATTGGTGCCGCAATATGAAAAGGTACACCGCAAGAACAATCGAATTTCGGTTCTCTGTATTGTCCTTTCGGTGTTGCTGATAACTGCTATTTTCAGCATGGCAGACATGGCGCTGCGCGCACAGAAAAATTATTTTATCAAGACGAATGGGGAATACCATATTAGTTTGACCGACATTGATGAACAGACGGCGGAACTTGTAAAAGCGCGGATAGATGTTGCCCTCTGCGGATGGGCCTATCAGGGAAGTACCGGCTCTATCGGATCTAAAACGGTCAGCTTCGCAGGTGCGAATGAGGATACCTTTTCCACTTTGACAGAAATGGATATGGAAAGCGGTTCATACCCTACCCGGCCCGATGAAGCATTATTGAACCAATCGGCTTTGGAACAGTTGGGCCTTGCAGTTGGCGACACCGTGACCGTTATAGTGCCGGATGGCTCCAGCCGGGACTACCGCATTACCGGCGTCCTTGCCGATATGGGAAGTTTGCTGAAAGCGGATGTATATGGCATGGTATTGACCGAGGACGGTTTTCGCCAAATTGCAGACGAAAATGCCAAAGATGGAACTACTTTTCGCGTTCAGTTTAAAGATGGCGTAAACATTCAGGCAGCCATAAAGGAAATAAAAACGCAATATGGCCTTTCAGACAGTCAGGTGAGCGAAAACACGGCGCTCCTCGGATTGATGGGGCAAAGTGAGAACAGTACAATGCAGTCCCTATACATCGTTGCAGGCTTTCTTGTCCTTTTGGTACTGATCGCCGGTGCAGTAATGATTGCTGCCAGCTTTAACACAAATGTTCTGGAACGGGTTCAATTCTACGGCTTTTTGCGGTGTCTGGGGGCATCCAAAGCACAGGTAAAGCACTTCGTCATTCTTCAAGGGCTGCGCCAAAGTATGAAAGGCGTACCGATTGGGCTGGTTGCCGGACAGATTATTACATGGTGTGCCTGTCTCTTGCTGAAATCCATCAGCGGGGAACGCTTTTCAGAAATTCCGCTTTTTCAGTTCAGTGTAAGCGGTCTGATTGCTGGTGCGGTGATTGGTTTTCTGATTGTACTGCTGGCATCCCTGTCTCCGGCAAAAAAGGCTTCTAAAGTATCGCCGGTAACTGCAATCAGCGGCAGTACGCAGCTTACACAGAACAAGAGGGCCGCAAATACAAAGTTGTTCCACATTGAAACCAGCATGGGAATTTTCCATGCACTATCCGGCAAAAAGAATGTATTCCTCATGACTTGTTCATTTGCTATCAGCATTATGATGTTCCTGTCGTTTCAGGTCATGGTAGTTTTTCTCAACCAGGGTATGCCTGCGCTCTCTCCATCGGCAGCGGACGTATCTATTACAATGGGAAATACGCCTCTGGATAAGTCGCTGGTGAAACAGATTAGCGAAACGGAAGGTGTTGACAAAGTTTTTGGCCGTATGGAAATGGCGGGTCTTTCTGTTTCCTCTGATATGGGAGAAGGAACCGTCACACTCATTTCCTATGATGATAACCAATTCGGGTGGGCAAAAGAAGAATTGAATGAGGGCAGTATCGCGCCTGCTATGGAAAATACAGATCGTGTTCTGGTTACTTATCAGGATGGCGTAAACTGGAATGTTGGAGATACCATAGTCCTTCATACATCTTCCGGCGATAAGCAGGTAACGATTGCTGGAATACTGTCAACAGCTACGGCCAGCACAGTCAACAGCGCAGGCAGCAGCGGATATATGATTTGCTCGGAGCAGACATTTGCCGCTTTGGTTGGCGATTTGGGCTATACAACGATTGATGTTCAGTTTTCCTCTGCTGGTGGGGATGATACTGTTTCCACAATACGGAGCATGATCCCATCCGACAGCACTGTTTCAGACAAGAGAATTACCAATTCCGAGTCCCAAAGCTCTTACTATACAGGCGCGGTATTTATTTATGGCTTCCTCATCATTATTGCACTTATCACAGTGTTTAACATTTTTAACAGCATGAACGCCAGTGTAGCGTCCAGAACAAAGCAGTACGGCATTATGCGTTCTATCGGAATGGGGGCAAATCAGCTTTATAAGATGATTGCGGCGGAAGCCTTTACCTATGCCATCTTTGGCTGTGTTGTTGGCTGTGTTTTGGGGCTACCGCTCAACAAGTTGATGTTCCGGTTTTTGATTGCAGATAAGTGGGGAACTGCATGGCAAATCCCTGTGGGTTCACTTCTTTTGATCGTGTTCCTCTGCCTTGCGTCTGCGGCGGTTGCAATCAGACGCCCTATCCGGCAGATCAGCAGAATGGCAATCGTGGACACAATTAAGCTCCAGCAATAATTTCATCAAATAGTAAACGTCAAAGGCTGGCCTTCCGTTTCCTTGGAGGGCCAGCCTTTGAACGCGTAGAACTGCCGAAAGAAGCCTATCATGGGGAAACTGGCGAAGCCATTGAACTGCCGAAACGTGAGAAAAGAAAAAAGTCGGCGTGAAATACCGCCGACTTACATTCCACTCTTTGGGTGTCACTATCACTACTATACTAAGAAATGTTTCTGGAATAGTAAGTATAAATAGCACGAGTTGTATGCGAGTTGGAGCCGTATTCAGCAGAACATATGAATAAAGGGAGTAACTGGGAATGATAACAAGGAGGAAGGGGGGATAGAATGCTGCATATAAATGCGGATGATTACAAGAAAAGTAAATATTGTCCGTCTGATGTTGGAGGGATAGGAGGATTTATATCAGGAACTGTCCAAACCCTTTCTAAACTGCATTGATAAGTTTTTGATTGATGTCACCGAAAAAGGACCAAAAAGAGACTGATTTGCGTCCTGACATGAATTGACATGCGATTTTCAATCTTTTATAATGATATCATCGGATTTGAAAATCTGGATAGAGAAAGCAGCTGGTTCGCCGGCTGCTTTTTCTGACTCAAAAAACAAGAAAGGTGGTATATGCATGAGGGAAGACAGTGAAGGTCGTCTGGCAGAGGAGGTGCAGGAGAGGGAAAAGCGTGTACATGTCCAGCCAATGGGAATCCTTACCGTAGATGCTTCCGGAGCAGCGGCAAGGCAGGAGAGCGGGGATATAACCTGGCATGAGATGGTGAATGCCTACCGCACAAAGAAAATCCTGTCTGGAGGATTAAGTGGTATCGAGCGCCTGGATGGCGGATGGGTAGTAGCAGTCGTCTACTATAAAGATTACCGTGTATTAATCCCCATGGAAGAAATGATGATTAACTTGGAGGGAGACGGAAGAGAAAATTCCAATACGTTAAACCGCCAGACCCGTCTTGCTAACAACATGCTGGGCGCAGAACTGGATTTTATAATCCGGGAGATGGAGGAAAAGTCAAGGAGCGTGGTTGCGTCCAGAAAAGAGGCAATGCTTCGTAAACGCCAGCAGTTTTACCTGGGACAACAGGAGGGCCCCCCTATGATTGTGCCTGGCCGTGTTGTGGAAGCGCGAGTTATTGCCGTGGCACAGAAAGCGGTCCGGTTAGAGGTCTTTGGCGTGGAATGCTCCTTAAAAGCGAGGGATATGTCCTGGGAATGGATGGCAGATGCCAATGAGAAATTCTCCATCGGGGATGTTGTCAGCGTGATGATGAAGAAGATATCCGGAGATTCGATTGAGAATCTGAAGGTAGAGGTAAGTGCCAAAGAGGCAAAGACCAATGTCAACAAGGAAAATTTAATGCGCCTGCGCCGCCAGGGAAAATATGTAGGAAAAATAACAGATGTATTTAAGGGCACCTATTTTATCCAACTGGACTGCAGGGTCAATGCGGTGGCACATTCCTGTAATACAGCCAGCCTTCCGGGGCAGGGAGATGAGGTCGGCTTTCTGGTAACCAGAATTAACGATGAGCGGGAAGTGGCAGAGGGGATTATCACAAGAATTATTAAAAGAAAATAGGAATTTTGTACCTGAGACAGTACCAGATGCTGTCTTTTTTATTTGCACAAATATGAAAGGAGTTTTGATATGCTGAAAGGAATTGTGAAATGGTTTGATGTACGGAAGGGATTTGGATTTATTACAGATGAGGACAACATTGATTATTTTGTCCATTATTCCGAAATCCATGGAGATGGTTTTAAACGGCTGAAGGAGGGGCAGAAAGTGAACTTTGAGCCAGGGGAGGATGACAGGAAACGAAGTGTTGCATTATCAGTGACGGTGGAGGAGCAGGAATGAATTGGCGAATCAGAATGAAAAAGCGGCATGCCTTGTTTGTTTTGGTTGCCACCTGTTCTGCTATCAGCTATCTATTTGGCTTTATAGCCCATGCGGAGACAGTCAGAGGTGAGGAGGGGAGGTTTGAGACAGGAGATACACTGGAGGTTGAGACTGGCCTCGGTGATGGATACAGCACATTGGGATTCACCTGTCTGGATACGGATTACCGGGGTGGATATCTGTTTGTGTCGGATGAGGTCATTCCCTACTCTCTGTGTGTCCGTTATGCGGCTTCCAATAACGATTATACCTACTCGGATGTCAGGACATGGCTTAACCAGCAGTTTGCTGATACCTTGTCAGTATCAGGGGACCTGCTCCCCGTAAAACTTTCAGAGACTGGGGATTCCATATCAGACCGGGTTTTCTGCCTGTCTGTTGATGAAGTAAAGAACCCTGCCTACAAAGCGATTACCAGAAAAATCTGGACACCGCAAAGAGGAATGCGCTACTACTGGACCAGGTCGCCTAGAGAGAACACGACAAACCAGGCCTATATGGTGCAATACAACGGACACATTGCTTCCAGCCGGGTATCATTAACAGAAGCCGGGGTCCGCCCGGCCTTTGTCATACAGAAGGGAGAACCAGATAATACACAGGGCAGAATCTGGTATACCGGGGATACGATGGAACGGTCAATTGCCGGGAAATCATATACCTTCCGCTGTATTGATCCAGATTACTGTGATGCCGGAAGTAACCGGAATGGAGCGCTGTTTCTCTGTGACACCATTATTGGTGGAAGCGAAAGCCTTTTTGACGGGAGGGCAAATGCCTGGGAAGCGTCTGATTTAAGGGCATGGCTAAACCAGGAATTGGAGGATAGGGAAAATCTTGCGGAAACGGTTACAACCTGCCCGTTTACCTATGCGGGAAAAAGTAATAATTACCAGATTTCAGCCCGGAGCTTTACAAAGCGCAGCCGCCCGGGAATTAAAGTCACGGACCAGATATTCTGCCTTTCATTGGAAGAAGCGCTCCGGTATCCGGATATCTTATGGAGGCTTGGTGGTGCAGAAGAGAATAATTTTATAAATGCAGGAACCTTCACGACGGGCTATTGGCTGCGTACACCTGCGGCCGGCGACGGAACGAAGGGTTATGCTGTTACCTATGACGGCCGGGTGGCACCGGAGGATGTAACCAATAAGAAAATCGGTATCCGTCCGGCGTTTGTGGTAGTTCAGGAATAAAAATTTGCACATAGGGAATTTTCTGAGAAAAAGGAGAACAAGATGAAGAAAAAGATGAAGAAGGGGCAGGCAGTTCTATCTGCATGGACCTTGATTGCAGCGATGGGGTTAACTCCAGTTCTTTCTGTATCATATCCAAACGGTATCGCTACCGTTTATGCAAAGGAGGCCGTTAACGAGGCGGTAGAAGAAGCCGGTACAGCTCCAATGGCCAGTCCGTCAGAAGCTAGGCGGGAGAAAGAAAAAGACAGCGCAGAAGGGGAAATGGCGCAAGCAGGTATCACCCAGACTGACCAGAAGGCGGACCAGGATGCAGGAACTTCAGATTTAGAGGACAAAACAGAAGCAAAAGCGGAGGAAGAGGAAAACGAGGCAGGAACGGAGGAAATCAAAACCAAGGAACCAGAGGCAGGGGCAGCAGAAGTCATTACAGATAAAGATGAGCTGATTCCGGCTACTCCTTCCAATGCTACTCCTTCCAATGCCATGTTTTACAAAGGTGCCTTGAATATTTGGGGCGGTATGGAAATGAGTGACCATTTTGATGGAGAGGGAACCGAGGAAGAACCTTACGAGATTAACTCGGATAAGGATTTAAAACTCCTGGCGTATCATGTTGCTAATGAGGAAGTGGACGGTTATGAGGGGTACTATTTTGCTTTGACACGGGACATATCCTTAAGCGATACTGCCTCCTGGCTGCCGATTGGATATTTTACAGAAGCCGGGGACAGCGAACCGAAACCATTTAAGGGGAATTTTAACGGACAGGGATACCGCGTGTATAACCTGAAAATCAGTGATACGACTCAGGATTATGCCGGGCTGTTCGGCAGTGTCCATGGAGCGGTGATTGAAAATCTGACGGTGGACGGACAGGTGAATGCTCACAGTAAGGCGGCACTTCTGGTTGGAGAGACGAACGACAGCACCATAAGTAATTGCAGCTCCAGAGGACAGGTGCGTGGCGTAGGTGTCATCGGTGGGATTGTTGGGGAAGCATATGACAGCGTGATTTTGGAGTGTACCAATACAGCTGGAGTCTTGGGGGGAACCGATGCAGACGGCGTAAATGATGCTTACGCTGGAGGAATCTGCGGCTCTGCCCAATCCTCCTTTATGAGTGACTGCACCAGTGATACCACAGATAGCTACAGCGCTCTTTACTCAGAAGGATATGTAGGCGGAATTGCAGGAAATATCTACGAAACGGAAATATATAATACATATGTGGAAGGTAAGGTTGGCAGCACGTCAGCGGATTATATCGGTGGTCTGGTGGGAAGGATGCAGAGCGGCCAGCTTAAGAATGGCCGGTTTGCAGGGACCATTGGAGCATCTACTTCAACGACATTAAAGACAGCGGGACTCTTTGTGGGATATATTGAAGGTGGGACCATTGATTTAGGAGATGACCTCGCCTATCTCTATACGGATAGTGAGGACAAGTACTCATTAAATCCCTTTGGAAATAAATTAACACCGCAAATTCGGCTGGAACATCACATCGGGGCATATTATTCCAACCAGCGGGATTTTTCCCTTTACCAGATGGGAAGTTTTATAAAGCAGACAAACCGTTATTTTTATGAGGAACTGGAAACGGGAGTTTTGGAAATTGGAAAAGAGAATATCCATCACTATGCTCCCAGTAAGACGGGAGATCCGGTCAGGGGGTATTTGATTACAATTCCGGCTGTGGACCATGGTACACTCTCTGTGCTGGAAACCCAGAATAATTTTGCAAAAGAAATCAACTGGGCAAACCCGGGAGCCGTAGCGAAGGGAGCCAAAGTCCTGGTGTATACAAGTCCTTTAAATGAAACGGAGTCAGAGCCCCCTGTATATTATGAATTGGTGCCGGATTCCCTGTCCTGGACAACCGACGATTTTGACAAAGAGGAAATCATACATACCAATGGGGTTGAAACCTCCTTTACCATGCCGGAAGGAAACATTACCCTGTCTGCTAAATACCGGGCAATGACTAATGGTGTTATCCTGGATAAGACGGAGCTGACGTTTGAGATAGAACAGATACGCAGCGGTTCCCGTTGGAATCCGCAGATAGGCTGGAAGGTTACTGATCCGCAGAAACTGACGGCTACCGTGATACCGGATACGGCGGCAAACAAGAACATCATTTGGAATGTGAAAGATACGGATGGCTCATCTACCGATGTCATCCATGTTACAGAAAATGGGGAGGTATCGGTCAACCAGTCGGCAAAGTGGATTCAGGAGCTGATACAAGCCGGTGTGACCAATCAGGAATTATATCCGTCCAAAAAGATAACAACAGAGGGAACCAACTATGCGTCTGTTACGGTAACCACAGAAGCCGGGCAGAAGCGTTCCAGTGCATTTGTTACGGTGAATTTCAAGATTACTGACGATACGGTTGTCCCGGTATCAGATGTTAAGCTCGACCAGTCTGAACTGGCATTTGAGATTGTCAGGACATTAGAAGGGGACCGTTTGGATCCTACAGAACGTTATTCCGTCACACCTTCAAAGCGTCTTTATGAAACGATTACTCCGGAATATGCGGACAACAAAAATGTGAAATGGTCTGTAGGTGATGCGGATATGCTCCGGATTGATTCAGAGGGTATTGTGAGTGCCAAAGAGAATGCAAAGTGGATTTTAGATTTAATCAGGGCAGAAGAAGAGAGAAATAAAGAGCACCCTTACGCAAAAAAGGAAGCGTCTGGTACCCGTTCCAATTATGTGACGGTTACAACGGAAGATGGAGGAAAACAGTCGGTATGTGCAGTGAATCTTTCCTTCCGTACCGATGACCAGACCATAGCACATGTAGCATCGGTAGCCTTAGATAAAAGCGAACTTAAGTTCAGCATAGAGAAGGTGATGACCGGCAGCCGGGCCAACCCGTCTGTTTCCTATCAGGTGACGGATGCCCAGCAGCTTACTGCTTTCGTGATGCCAGAAGAGGCGGAGAATAAGGAGGTAAGCTGGAACTCGGTGAATGAAGCAGTGGTATCCGTATCAGGTAATGGTCTGGTGACAGTTTTGCCGGAGGCAGCATGGATAAAAGCCCTTGAGAAGGTCGATGCAGATAATCTTGCAAGAGACAAGTATTATGTATCCACGGCGGCGGGAACAATGGAAACCAGTATTCAGGTGCTTACCTTGGATGGGCAGAAGTCCGCAGAGTGCAAAGTCATTGTAGCGTTTAAAACAACAGATCAGACACAGCGGCCATCAAGCGGTTCATCGGGTGGAAGTTCCTCCGGTGGTGGTGGAGGCGGTTCCAGCCGCTCTGTCATAGGAAGTGCTATGAGTCCAAACTCTGACAGTGCTGGAACCTGGATTCAGGATAGTACCGGCTGGTGGTATCAGAATAAAGATGGAAGCTATCCGGCTGCCTGCTGGCAGCTGCTTACTTATAATGGGACAAGTGATTGGTACCATTTTGATGAGAAAGGATATATGCAGACCGGATGGTTTACAGATACAGACGGGAACCGCTATTACCTCCATGCCGTTTCAGACGGGACCAGAGGGCGTATGTATACCGGCTGGAACCTGATTGACGGAGTGTGGTACTATTTTAACCCCACATCAGACGGAACCAAGGGTGCTTTATTTATGAACCGCCAGACGCCAGACGGATACCGGGTAGATGCGTCCGGGGCTTGGGTAGAGTAGCTGGTAAAATTGTATATGGAAGGAAAGGCATGGAGAGAGTATTTTCATGCCTTTCCTTTTGTAGCCATTTTATGAAGTTATTGGGCGTTGGAAGGGATGCCTTTGAGGTAATTCCTTAAAAAATTCAGAAATGCCCTCGACATAGATTCCAGCGACTTTGTATGCTATGGATAGAAGGAGGTGCTTATAATGAGAAAAAGTACAGGCTGGAAGCTGGCATTCATATTCCTGGCAGTTACCCTAAACCCGATGTCGGCGTATGCAGGAACATGGAAGAATACTTCAACCGGCTGTCAATACCAGAAAGATGATGGAAATTATGCGAGGGCGGAATGGATAACAGAGAATGGAACATTGTATTATCTGAATCAGAATGGAATTATGGCTGTAAATACTACTACACCAGACGGATACCTGGTGGCAGCAGACGGCAGTTGGGTGACCGAACAGCAGTCGCTTGGCGGCTATGTCCGAACCCCGTATGATAACCGGCCTTATTATTACGATCCAGAATGGCAGGTATATATCTTTGATGAAGATACGGACTATGCGTGGGTGAATGACACACGGGTATTGGCTGCGGTCAGGGGAATTATCCCTGCATCGGAGCTGTCAGAAAAGAACCAGGTAGTTTATGAGGAGGTGTGCAGGTTTCTGACTGGTTTTGACTATGGCGCCAGTGATTATGAAAAGGCGACCAGGATTTATGATGAGATTACATTACGTGCGACCTACAACCGGGGAAAATATACACAGGCAGATGATGAGGTCTACAGCATTCTGGTGAATGGGACTGGCAAGTGTGTTGGGTTTGCCAGGGCCTATAAACTTTTGGCTAATGCAGTAGGGCTTAAGTGCGCGCTTCGGGAGGATTACGTGCACATGTGGAATGCCGTATATATAGATGGTCAGGCAAAAAGCATTGATGTATCTTCAACGAGAACGGATGCGTGTTTTTATCTGGATGTAGTGGAACTCAAATGTCCGTTCTGCGATTACAGAAATGTATTCGGATTAAGGGAGGTTTGCCACCCTTGTCCAAACTGCAAAGCGCAGCTGTATAATCCTGATATGAATTAAATAGCCTAAGTCAAACCGGCACAGCAATGTTAGTCTGTGCCGGTTTTTTGGAAATGAGGAAAAATATGATACGACACGATAGCTTTTTCAAAAGACTGAAGCGTGGTGGCTCGCTGTTTTTAGCGGTGTTACTTGCGGTTCAGTCTTTTTTTAATGTTGGATTTGGTATTATTTCAGCAGATGCATCGGAGGGAGAAAACAGAGGAAGTACGTTTGCCTATTATGGCTCCCAGAATCTTTTAAAAGAGGGAGCAAGTTTTCCCTTTTATGGAAAAAACCATAATCGGGTTGGCCTTTGGCCATATGGGATTACCAATGTAGAAGGCGGCCATTCAGCACCTGGATACTGCCTGGAACCGAATAAGTCCATGCGTTCGGGCACTCCGGGAACGATTGTAACATATGACCTTGATACGGATGGTGACAACCTGCCCCTTGGGCTGACAAGAGAGGATGCAGAAATTTTATGGTACGCCCTCTCATCATCAGGTAATTTTGAAGGAGGCATTTCGGGAAATGGGAAAATCGGCCAGGGACATTATATTTTGGGGCAGGCAGCTACCTGGGCCATTATGTCAGGAAATTGGAATGGGTTAGATGATTTCCGTAGTCAGATGGAAGTCCTAATCGAGAACCTGAAAGATCCTATGCTTGCGGTATTGACAAGAGGAGCATTGGAACAATTTTTTAAACAGGTTAATGGAGCCGTGGAGGAAGGAGCCGTTCCACCCTTTGCATCTAAATTTCAAAGCCAGGCGCCGGTACATAAAATGAAGGAAAACGGGGATGGGACCTATAGTATTACATTGGAGTTTGACGGTGATGATTGGAGGCAGTCCACGCTTGTTTATGATTTGCCAGAAGGGTGGAATGTGTCTCTGGAACATGGCAGAATCACATTTACATGTACGACAGGTAATCCCGATATTGGCCTTGTGAGGGGACATTTTCAGGATGGCTCCCTGGGGGCTCAATACTGGGTTAAGCCAAATAGCTTTAAAATCTGGTATCCGGATGGTTGGAACGAGAGCAGTGCAGTAGATGGGAAACAGGCCATGATTACAATGGCAGGGAAACAGGAATCGTGGGAGGTTTGGCTGTCTTTTGGAAAAAGTACAACACACCGAGGGGAAGGAGACTATGAAATTCCATATACCCAGTACCTTCATGAGGAGACCTTTAAGCGGGATTATGTCATTGAACTGGAAAAGCAGTGTTCCGAGACAGGGAAAACTTTGGAAAACTCCACCTTTGAAGTATTAGAAAAGTTTGAGTTTTCGCAGCTTGACGGGACAAATCTGGAAAAAGACCAGTTTATGAAAATGGTGCCCACATCAGAAGGGAAATTTGAAGATTTAGCTGTGTGCGATATGGGGCTTGGTACAGATGCCAACGGACATTTTTCGCATTCGGATAAAAAGCTTTATAAATATGAGAAGACTTATTGTGAGGGACACCCAGATCCAGTCATTCATTATGTGGATGGTGACTCTGACTCGGCCGATGAAGAAAATGAACGCCGGAAGAAGAAAGCCTGGGATGCCTGGCAGGAGTGCGTGGACTGGTGTGAGGAAAATTGTGATTTCCATTCCATCGATGAGGGCGTTGCCAGAGACTTAATGGAGGAGGACCGGGATGAGGCATGGAGTACCTATATTCACCTGAAGCGTATTTACACAGTCAGGGAAACAGACGCCAGAACCGGATATATCCTTCATGACCTGCACAATGATGATGTCTCCATTGAAATTGTTGAATTTTCATCTTCTCAGTCAGAAGGAGAGGGTGCCATTACCGACTATTACCCTGGCAATCGGGCAGTTTCGGTTCGAGAGATGGAGGATGTGCCGCAGTTGTCAAAATCGGAGAAGGTTACAGATATTGTTCAGGCGGGAATGTCAGATGAAGGGAATCAAACCAGTGATTCAGTTACCGGACAGGAAAAAATACCTGAGGATAAAGGGAATGAACAAGAGCATGCTTTTAAGGAACATGAGAACACAAAGAAACATGAATCGGAATCTTCCGGTGACACAGCAGAGAACGGCGAGGAAGGGGAGAAGGAGGTGGAGGCTGGGTCAGAGGAAACAGCAGATACAACAGAAATAAAAGAGTCTGATGAGGCATCCCAGCCATCAATGGAAAACAGAGAGGAAACAGATGAAGAGGCCAGTCCTGAAGCTGAAACGCAGGATTCTGGAAATGAAGCTGAATCAGTGGAAGAAGAGACCATAACAGATGACCTTCCTACCGTAGCAACCAGATCCCAGATAGGGATAGAAAAGGACGTGGCAACACCGTCAAATGCGTCCACCTATTTGGTTTCACGCCCGGCCTCTATAAAAGTTGGAACAGGCGGGCACTGGGAATGGGATGGTGTCCAGGAAGACAGTGAAGTGGCACCGATTGAGCAAGGCAGCTATCCGTCCGGGTACATTGGTTACGCTTATCTGGTGAAGGATCACAGGACAGAAGGAGAGCTGCATATTAATAAGCGGGATAAAGAACTTTTTGAGCTGGAAGAGGACAGCTATGGAAAAGCCCAAGCAGATGCAACCTTAGAGGGCGCTGTATATGGACTATATGCGGCAGAGGACATCAGGCATCCAGATGGGAAAACCGGTGTTGTATTTTCTGCGGGGGAGTTGGTATCCATTGCCACAACGGATAAAAATGGTGATGCTTCATTCTTAACCATAACAGAAGTATCGGAAACCTCAAGAGAGGTACCGAATCTCTATACGGGTAATGAAGTGCGGAATGGAAATGGCTGGATTGGACGTCCGCTTATTTTAGGCAGTTATTATATAGAAGAAATCTCACGCTCTGAAGGTTATGAACGTTCTGTAACCGGCAAGAACTTATCTGAGAGCAATCGAACAGGAAAGCCTATTGTCTTAACCGCGTCAGGGAGCGCCTATACAGATGGATTTACCCATAGTATTAATGAATGGTTTGAGGATTCCTATGATTTTACGGTTAAATATTATAAAACAAAGGGTTTCGATATTCTGCTTTCCGGTCTCCCGGAGCGTGTCAAGGCATATGAGGTGACAAGAAAAGAGACTGCATCACAGGAGCAGGTGATAACCGGAACAGAGTGCGTAGAGAAAAAAGATGCGCAGGGAAATATCCTGTACCGGACTGCCGAGGGTGGAGAATACAAGTTAGACGAAACCGGGAATAAGATTATAAAATCAGATGATAGCGGCAATCCGGTGTTGTCTGACCGGGCGCTCACCCAAACGGTTTCGGCAGTGAACCGATTAAATGATTATATCTCATCCATTGAGCGGGAGGAACCGTCCGATTTGGATATGGAAGAATCAGAAGATATTGATGAGGATTATATTTTGTGGGAGACGTCATCGGCTCTTGCTCTTTCGGGGTATAAGAGTGGGCTGTCTGATTACCCGTTTAAAAAACTCAAATTATCTGGAAAGACAAATGGGAAGATAATAGATGAGATTCTGACCTTCTGCTCCTCGGAAAGTTTTTGGGATGCATATGATGTAGATGCAGTATATGAGGAGGCGGGAACCTGGTATGCAAGAATTCGTTATGGATATAAAGCATTGGCGAACCAGCCAGCCATTTATGAAAGCGGCAGTGGTCTTTTAGTAATCCGAAAGGAATATGAGGGCGGGTTTTATTATGCAGTCTATGAAGAGGGACAGTATGATATGGATGGTTACCGCTTCACAGTAGAGAAAAAGGAACTGGACCTGGAGGCTTTGGGGCAAGACGAAATTCTGTTAAAGACGGTTTATGCACCTGTCTATGAGACCTATGCGACTGGGGAGTTCATATTGGACAGTGAAGGACAGAAAATCCCGCAGATGGAGGCGGTTCCAATCTATACCAGCCAGGAGGTGGTTTCCTATGAGGAAATTCTGATCCCTGTAAAGACAACCGCAGTGGAGGGCCAGGTGAGCATCCATGTGGATACGGACGAGGAATTTACAGAGGGGGAAAAACATGAGAGAACTTACCGGGTAGTGACAGAACAGAAAATAACAGAATATACAGCAACCGTGAATGTCATGACGACCAAACCTGCACAGAAGAGTGGCTCTTATCTAAAGTTCCCTGTATTATTCTATCCGGGCCAGTATGAAATCTATGAAGATAACGGCACACGGAAAGAGCCGGTTATTATGCTGGAGCGGGTGATTAAGCAGGCAATCGAGGTGAAAAAGGATATTGCTCTGGACTCCTATGAGCATAATACCTATGAGATTCACCGTGACCCGTTTACCGTTCTTTTTGGAGGGTATAACGGAACACAGGAGACGAAGACGCTTCCCGGCTTTTTCTTTAAACTGTATCTGCGTTCTGATTTAGAGAAAACAGACAAGCTTGTGAAAAAGGAAGATGGCAGTTATGACTATGTAACATTTTTCAAGGAAAATCCCGATGCTGCGTCTGAGCTTGCAATTGAGTGGGATTTGGAAAAGTATGATGCAGACGGGGATATGACAACCGTACATGCAAACCGGGGCGGCGGGAAGGACGACTACTGGGGACAAAGCAGGATGCTTCCTTACGGTACATATGTTTTGGTGGAGCAGCAGCCAACAGGCATCCCACAAAAACATTATGAGATTGATGCGCCTCAGGAGGTAGAGATTCCTTTTGTTCCACAGATAGATGCCGATGGTACAGTACATGATAAAATCCCATCTAAGGAATATCTTTACGACTCTGCCATGACACCGGAGGAATTGACTGAGCGTTATCAGATTCGATTTAATGAAGAAACCCATATCATATATGCGCATAATAATGACGGCGATTTTGAAGTGTTTAAGTATGGTCTGGAGCCGGACAGCAGAAGGGATTGCCAGAATGAGACAGTAGCGAGGTATTATCATTACGGATCTATCAGCGAGGATGCTGGAAGTGCAGACCAGGTGTATTATGAAACTTATTACGACCGGGATGGAACGATAGCGGATTATGGTGTAACAATGAATGGAGTGGTTACCATGACCGGAAAGTCTACTGCCGTGGACCGGATGTACGCGAAAGCACTTGTACCCTGGAGTGTGTTAGATCCCAGATATGGAGAAGTAATCAACGATGACGGCGATATCGGAAACCGGGAAGCTGGCCTGGAGACAGATGGAACCTTTAATTTTATTTCCTTTGCAGTCAAGGATTTTGAGAATGAGTTTTACAGCTCCAGACTCAGGATTGAGAAATTGGATTCTGAAACTGGAGAAAATATTCTGCATGAAGGAGCACTCTTTAAGATTTATGCAGCCAAAAGGGACGTGATTGGAAATGGTGCTTCCGGTGTGACAGGAAGCGGGGATATCCTGTTTGATGAGGAGGGAACGCCTCTCTATGAGGAACGTGAACAGATTTTCATGCAGGACGACACCGGAGCGGAAGTAGGGGTTTTTAAGGCTTACACCACAATCCGGGACGGAGAAGTTGAAGGAGAGGACGGAAGCCTGCATACAGAGAAGCAGTGCGTGGGGTATCTGGAAACGTATCAGCCGTTAGGCGCCGGCGCTTATGTTCTGGTGGAGGTAGAGGCACCGGATGGATATGTGAAGTCGAAACCTATTGCATTTACGGTATACAGCGACAAGGTGGAATATTATGAAGACGGCAATCAGGAGAAAAGGACGCAGGCGGTAAAATACCAGTACATGCGTCCCATTGGCGCTGACGGGAAAACCGTTGTAGAGGATATGCACCAGATTATTGTAAAGAATGCACCTACACATATAGAAATACATAAGCTGGAAAACCGTGCGGATGCCGTCACATACCGTGTAGAGGGAGATGAAAAGCAGCTAAATAACCGCGGGGACGTGGATTTACAGTATAAACCCAATGGGGAATTTGCCGGGTTTGGTTATGTGACAAAACGCCTTGAAAACGGTCAGGAGAAGATATATGTGGAGAATGCAACACTGACATTGTATGAGGGGTTGGAAGTAAAGCAGACTGGGGAACACGAGTATGAGAAAGTCAAGGTGAAGAGAAATCTATTTGGCTCAGTAACGGGAATCCAGGCGTATGATACCGGCGTGGATACCGATATAAGACAGACTGGGACAAACGCAGCAGGGCAGGCGGAGTGGGATATTACAGAAGAGGATAATCCACCCGTGGACATATGGTATTTTGACTTAAAATATGATCCCACAGAACTTGATGAACAGACCGGCATCCTCTATGGACTGGATGACTGGGGGAACCGTCTCTGTATGTTGGATTCAGAAACAGGTATGGCTTATGTGACAGATAAAACCGGCGCAGTGATTGTCTGGCCGCTTGATGAAAATGGGGATAAAATCATTTCCCAATCCGTAGAAGTATATACCAACGGGGAAGGAAATTCATCTATCAACATGGATTTGCAGCCAGTACCAGATGAAAACGGGCTTCCTATCTATTATAAGGATGGCGGTGTTATATGGATTGAGAATGAATGGGTGACGGACCATGGTGCCTGTGAAATTGCAAGAGTAAGGCAGGGCGCCTATATCCTGGAGGAGACAGCTGCCCCGTTGTCAGACGGTTATGTACAGTCCGCATCAGTCGGTGTGATTGTCCGTGATGTAAGCGAGAAGCAGTCCTATGTGATGGAGGATGATTACACAAAGATTGAGGTATCAAAGCTTGATATGACTTCCAGAAAAGAGATTGAGGGCGCGGTTTTAACACTCTACGAAGCATACCGCGTCTATGATGATTCCGACCGGGGGTGGCATTTGGAAATTCTCCGGGATATGGAGGATAAACCGATTGTAGCGGAACGATGGGTGTCAGAAGGAAACGTTCCACACTGGATTGACCATATCATGCCGGGAGATTATATTCTTCAGGAAACAAGAGTACCAACAAAGGCCGGCTATGTGACGGCGGAGGATGTGGAAGTCACCATATTGGAAACCGGTGAAGTACAAGGCTATGTAATGGAAGATGATCATACAGCGGTAGAGGTTTTAAAGCTGGACTCCCGGACCGGGGCTGTGATGGATAATCTTCACCGGGCCACACTGGCTTTATACGAAGCCCAGGTAGATGAGAATGGGGAAGTGCAGTATAGAGATGATGGAACCATACTCTATCATCAGGAAAAGAAGGTGTATGAATGGCAGACAGATGATGGAAGTGATGTGAGAAAAACGGCCCATCAGGTTACCATACCGGGTGGACACAGCTACACGGCCTATGATTATGAGATAGAGCAGGTTCCGGGAACAAGTCAGGCGGTTTGCTATATCACGGAGACAGGAGCCATGCGTTTTGAGTATCTTCCTGTGGGGAAATATGTGTTGGTAGAAGAGCAGGCTCCTTACGGCTATACAGTGGCAGCACCGGTTTATGTACCAGTCCTTGATGTGGGTTCTAAGGAACGTGTGCAGACCATTACCATGACAGACGAACCGATTCAGGTACTCCTGACAAAAGTGAATGTGACAGGTGGAAAAGAAATTTCCGGAGCCACAGTTGCCGTCTACCGTGCAAAGGAAGATGGTACACTTGCCAAACACCAAATGAAAGACAAAAACGGTAATCTGTTGTATGTAACCGATACGGACGGGAATCTGTTGCAGGATGAAGACGGGAACCATATTCCGGCTATGGAGTACGAAGAGGCGTATCTGGTGGAACGCTGGATTTCCGGCTCAGACGGAACATACACGAAGCGGGACCAGAAAGAAGGCAGGATACCGGAAGGTTATGAAATCGGGGATTTAAGGCTTCATGAGTTAAGTCAGCCAGCCGCAGGGAATTACTATTTTGTTGAGGAACAGTCTCCCTTTGGATATGTGAGGGCTGCAGAACTGCCGTTTGCGATTGTTGATACACTGGATATTCAAAAGATTGAACTGGTAAATGAACTGATTCTGGGCCAGGTTGAGATTATCAAGACCGATAAAAGGAATCCGGAACAAGTTTTATCAGGTGCAAGGTTCCGATTGTCCAATCTGGATACCAATGTGGCGACCATTCTGATAACGGATTCCGATGGTCGGGCAGTCAGCTCCCCGGTCCCCATTGGAGGGATAGGAACGGATGGGGCGGTAAGCCTCTATCATTTCCGGATACAGGAGGTGGAAGCGCCTGACGGTTATCTGCTTGACCCGACAGTCCACGACTTCCAGTTTAATATAAAGACAGACCAGTACCAGACGCTCACCTATCAGTATGAAGCAGCGGATAGCCCTAATAGGGTTATCATTTCTAAAAAGCAGCTTACAACAAAGGAGGAACTGCCGGGCGCCAGCTTAGAGGTCCGCAGAGTCACAGAGATGGTTGACAAGGACGGAACGGTTATACGGATTGACGGTGATGTGATTGAAAGCTGGATTTCCACGGAGGTCCCGCACGAACTGGAATGCCTGACAGAGGGAATGTATGTCCTAATCGAGACACGGGCACCGGAAGGATATATAGAAGCAGAGAAAGTGTACTTTACAATATCCGGGAACATGACAGTGGATGACATGCCTATGGTGGAGATGTTTGATGATGACACCAAGATTGAAATCAGAAAGGTGGACAGTGAAAACGGAAATCCTTTAAAGGGTGCGAAGATGCAGCTGATTTTGGAAGCGTCCGGGGAAATCATTAAGGAATGGATTACAGATGAAACCGGAGCGATTCAGTTCTTCGGTCTCCCGGCAGGCGTGTACTTAGTGAAAGAGGTAGAGGCTCCGGAAGGATACCAGATACCGGAAGGTCCCATGCGGATTACCGTGACCAAAGATTATAAGCAACAGACGTTTGTAATGGAGAACCGGATGACCGAATTGATGATTGACAAACTGGACGAGGAGACCAGGGAACCGGTAACAGGAGCAGTGCTGCAGCTTACAGATGGGGAAGGAAATCAGGTGGCGAAATGGGTTACCACTGGGGAACCGGAACTAATCCGCGGCTTAAAGGCAGGCTGGTATATACTGGAGGAAATCCAGGCGGCAGACGGCTATCTGCTTTTAAAGGAACCAGTGAGAATCGAGATTCTGGAGAAAGCAGGAATACAAACCGTTACCATTACAAACCGGAAACTTGAAGTGGAAGTGGCAAAAACAGATAAAGAGACCGGAGAAAACCTGGCGGGAGCAAGACTTCAGTTGATTCGAGATGCCGATGGCATGGTATTGAAAGAATGGGTAAGCGGGAAGATACCTGAAATTTTTAAAGGACTTTCTGTCGGAGAATATACAATCAGGGAATTGACGGCCCCAGAGGGCTATGCAGTAACAGGGCGTTTAAACTTTTGCGTGAGCGGAACCGAGGAAAAGCAGGAGATTAACCTGGTAAATGAGAAGATTGTGGTGGAACTCCAGAAGACGGACACCTTGGAAGGCAGCCCAGTGGAAGGGGCGGTTCTTCAGCTTCTAAAGGCTGCGGGGACAAACGAGGAGACTGTAATGAAAGAATGGGTGTCAGGAAAGGAGCCGCTTATTTTAACAGGAATACCGTCTGGTATCTATACAATAAGGGAAACACAGGCACCGGAAGGATATGTCCCAATGGAGGATATGAAAATAGAGATCCTTCCTAATCAGACCATGCAGCATTTTGATATTAAAAACCAGCCAATTCAGATAGAGATAGGAAAGGTTAGCGGAGAAACAGGAAAACTGCTGGGCGGCGCTGTTCTTCAACTGGTAAGAGATTCGGACGGTACAGTAATCCGGAAATGGACATCCAGGGACGGTGAGGCTGAACACTTTAAAAACCTTGCGGGCGGTACGTATATAATACGTGAGGTGAAGGCTCCCTCCGGCTATGAGAAAATGGAGCCGCAGGAAATAGAAATAAAAGATATTGAGGCGATACAGGAATTTGTGGTCAAGAACTATAAAATCACCCATTCAGGTGGCGGCGGTGGCAGCACTCCGAATCACCCGAGACCCTCAGCGGAGTATATGGAACTGTTTAAGATTGATGGAAGAACTGGCCAGAAGCTTGCAGGGGCAAAGATTACCGTTTACAATCCAGACGGCAGTGTCTATGCGGAAGGATTTACAAATGCAGCAGGAACATTCCGGTTTAAGAAACCTTTAAAAGGATCCTATACATTTAAAGAGACGGAGGCACCAGAGGGATACTATCTAAATGAGGTACTGCATGCGTTTGCAGTAACTGAAGATGGGACCATAGAAGGGGATACGACTATGGAAAACTACAGTAAAACAGAAATGATAATCTCTAAAGTGGATGTAACAACAGCAGAGGAACTGCCTGGCGCCGAGATCGAGGTCACAGACCAGGACGGAAACCATATCTTCTCCGGCATTAGTGATGAAAAGGGAAAAGTATATTTTCCGGTCCCGTCTCCGGGGGAATATCATTTCAGGGAACTGACAGCACCGGAAGGGTATGACAGAAACGAGACGGTCTTTTCATTCACGGTGTTTGAGGACGGCAGTATAATTGGCGACAATACCATTACCGATCAGAAACATTACGGAACAATCACGGCCAATTATGAGACAAATAGAAGGGGAGAGGGTGATTTGATGGTCGGTGAACTTAATCATGCACCAAAGACAGGAGATACCAGCTATTTTGTAGGGGTGTTCATGGCATGGCTTGCATCCGTAGTAAGCCTGTTAATTGTTTCCCTCTCAAAGTGGAGAAAAAAACAAAAGAAATCAAAAACAGGGATAAAGGCTGGCATGTTTCTATTGTTGGCAATAATGGTAGTTAGTACGCCGGTGATGGAGTCTCAGGCAGCGGAAGATGTAATTGAAAATATATATGAGGAACACCAGTATACAACGGAAAACCCCGATTCTAATGAAGCAGAAAAGCTGTTTGAAAAAGAAATTGAGAGAGACGGAAAAAAATACCGTCTCTCAGAAATCCGGACAGAAGTGCTGGAAGAACAGGGGAAAAGGAGTTCTGGAAATTCTTTTGAAATCGCAACAAGCCCGTTTATTGATGGAAAAGTGGAGGTTAGGCCGAAAGAACAGATAACCCGGAATGGAATTACTTATCATTTGGTAAAATCCCAGAAGGAAGCAGCCGTTATACGGGCTCATGAGGTACCGGTAAGTGAGGAAGTCTTATATGAAGCAGTGGAAGCCAAGGACATGATACCGTCAAAAATCAAGATGACGGTAACAGATGAGAAAACCGGGCAGATGATGGAGACTATTGCAAAAATTTCTGACCAGACATTTGGCGGGGAGCGCCTGGACGATACATTTTCCTTTTCAGCTGTGTTCCATGAATATGGGCTGGACGGCTATTGGATTGGGGACCAGGTTTTTAAACTGAGTGGGACTGAACCAGACTTCACCGGATATGAAGGGCAGCTCCTTTCTCTGATTGAGGCTGATGCTGAGCATTATACCATAGAAGCAGCAAGGTGGGATGGGGAAGCTTACACAGATGAAGCGGGTATCCTATGCCGTAGGGTTGTTATAACTGGTACCAAGAAGGTGAGTGACTGCACAGTGATATATGAGGGAAGTGCCTATTTTCCGGAGGAGGAAGGCGTACGCCTGATTTCTACCTATGATAGCGGGGAAGAAGAGGTAGAGCAATACACCATGAAAGCAACGGGGGTTTACATACCTAAAAAGAACCATGGAGCAGCGGTCGCCACTGTGATTGGTGTTACCAGTGTCGGTGCAGGTACTGCAGGATATACCTATTATCGGAAAAAGAAGCAGAATCAAAACGTATAAGCAAAGAGGGGAGGAATGGGACATATTTCTCCCCATAATAAATTTATGAAATACCCTTGTATTAAGGAATAACCGTTTTATACAATAGATCTATATTAAGGAGGAAGGAGATAGAAGAAATGAAAAAAAAACAGAAAGTAGTCCGGATACATCCGCGTAAGAAACCTAACCTTGCAATGCCCGTTTGTCCTTACTGTGGACGAGACGCTGTTATACGGCCAGCCGAGTATGTGTATGGTGATGATACGATAATTGCAGGAAGCATGCTGTATGTATGCAGCGGATATCCGGATTGCAATTCCTATGTAGGAGTTCATAGAGGAACGAAAAAGCCTATGGGCTCTTTGGCGGATAAAGAACTTCGTAATAAAAGAATCCGCGCGCATCGTGCCATGAACAGACTGATTGAAAGTGGGTGCATGTGCAAAAATGGAGTTTATGCCTGGTTATCCTGCAGCTTAAACCTGCCGCCTAAAGAGACACACATCGGATGTTTTTCAGATTATATGTGTGAGCAGACCATCATGGAGTGTGAGCGAGTATTAGAAAATTGGAAAGGAAAAAGAGCTGCATAAAAGGGGGCATAAGCACATGAGATTAGAGCCATCAGATAAACCAATGTACCACAGAATGGATCAAAGGGATAGAGCATTGATTATGATACCTGTTTTTGGAATAGCAGCCTCATTGGGGCTGTTTTTTCTTGCGGCCCGTTTTCCGGCCATCATCGGTGGACCATTCATCGGACTTGGTGTGTGTGGTATGTTTGGAAGCGCAATTCGCTATTGGAAGCTAAAGCAGTTGATTATGCCATTAAGCGGATGCTGCTTAGAAATTCAGACCAGTTGTTTTGTTGCAAGGCAACCTTGGAAGAAGGAACACTACGAGCAATGCAGAATCTATTTTAAGGAAGTTCAGGCGCTAATAAGGGAAGCCAAAGCAGGCGGTTTTTATCTACAGATTCCAGAAGGCGGTGAGAGTGAAATCCGTGGGTCTGGAGAAAACCGGCGGTGTCTTTTCTATGTCAGCCCATTTGGTTACCCGGAGGAGAAGATGCAGGCCGTGTACCAGACCATAAAAGAAAGGCTGCCTGAAACGGCAGAAATATATGAATATGAAACATGAATGGATGGGAGTTCCGGAAATGTTAATGAAAAAGCTAATCATAAATGCAGGTGTCATACTGGGCATCCTGGCAGCGGGAGTTTTTATGGAGATTCATCAGGAGGGAGAAGGTGTTTTAAAACTCACAATACTATGCGTGACCGGCCTGGGTCTTTACTTTCTATACCTTTGTCAGGTTATTTTCCAGAAGAAATATGAGACGCTGGTGGGAGAAGTGACCCTGATACAAAACTGTAAGGGCAGAAAAAGATATTGGGAAATTGAGGTGGTAGATGGGGAAGGAAAGGCAAAGCGGCTTCTGGTACCGGTTCAGAGCGGGGTGAGGAAAGGGATTGTGTACCGATTTTTCTTGAAGAATGATATTTTGCTGGGGGTGGAGGAAATGTGATGAGTTATAGAAATATATAGTAATCTGAGGGTGAAGTATGTCAAAGATAGCTGTATCCTGCTTGACTACTTCAGTAGTAATAGCAGTAAGCGTATGTAGTAAAATCATTGTATGATTTATTGTTTATATGCCAGATTTTTTTTATAAAATAATTTTAGGCTATCTCTTGACAACAAAGAAAGCAAGTGATATATTCTATGTGACGATATAAAGTATTTAGTCATAAGGAGGTGAGGAAAATTGCCGCGCTTTACAGAACAAGAAAAAGAAATCATAAACAGGAAACTTTTGATAGAGGGGGAAAAGCTGTTTGCAGCACACGGCTTGAAAAAAGTAACGGTTGATGATTTAGTAGCTGCTGTAAATATATCGAAAGGTTCATTCTACGCTTTTTATCCGAGTAAAGAACACCTATATGTAGAAATCAATTTTCGCTTACAGAAAGAGCTATTTACTAATATTGAAACAACAATTAAAGGAAGAAAGTATGAAAATCATAGGGACTTAACAAAAGATGTTATCACTTTGGGGGTAACTGGGTTGATTAATTCTCCTATTCTTTCGCAGATCGATTTGTCTTTAATGGACTATCTGCAAAGGAAACTTTCGCCAGATATATTTGACAGTCATATGCACAATGATATACATATACTGGAAATGCTTGAAGATTTAGGGGTTATTTTTACGATTCCGCATACGGTTATCATAAAATCCCTGTATTCTGTTTTATCCTGTTTGGAACAGTTCAAGGAGGATAAAGAACTGAATATGATACAAAATCTTTTAGTGAATGGCATTGTTCAACAAGTAGTAGCAGAGTAACAATTTTGTTTGGTTATTTGACAGGCAGATAGCCAAACATATTTTTTACAGTTTGTATGACTATATATTTTTATGAGTCATAAAGTCTGAGGAGGACAAAATAATGATCGATGTAAAAAAACTGTATTTTAGCTATACTGACAAACCGTTTGTCGAGAATGTAAGTTTCCATGTTGGGAAAGGAGAAATTTTTGGATTTTTGGGCCCTTCTGGTGCCGGAAAATCAACCATTCAAAAAGTTTTGACCGGACTTAATACAAAATATAAAGGCAGCGTAAAAGTTGCAGGTACAGAAATACGGGAGCGTACAAATCGGTTTTATGAAAATATCGGTGTTGATTTTGAATTTTCAACCTGTTATGAGAAATTCACTGCACGACAAAATCTCGCCTATTTTGCTTCTCTGTATGAAAAGCAGCCCCGGTCTATTGACGAACTATTGCATATGGTTGGATTGGAAAATGACGGAGATAAAAAGGTTGGCGACTTTTCCAAAGGTATGCGTTCCCGCTTGAATTTTATCAAAGCGTTGATACATGACCCAGACATATTATTCCTTGATGAACCGACAAGCGGTCTTGACCCTACGAATAATCGTTTGATGAAAGATATTATCCTTGCAGAAAAGAAACGTGGAAAAACGGTTATCATTACTACTCACAATATGTTTGACGCAACAGAGCTATGTGATCAGGTAGCCTTTATCGTTGCCGGAAAAGTAAGCGCATTGGATAGTCCCCATAATTTGATTATGTCAAGGGGGGCTGCAAAAATACAATATACCTACTATGACAAAGGTGAGAAAACGGGAGAATGTCTGCTTGATAGAACCACAGAAGATAAGTTATTGAAAAACTTAATTTCCGAAAACCGTCTGCTTTCCATTCATAGCAGTGAGCCTACATTAAATGATATTTTTGTAGATATTACAGGGAGGACACTTCAATGAGATTGGGACGTTTAATTTGTGGTGATATACATTTCCAATGGAAATATGGTTTCTATTTTATCTACTTTATTTTAACCGTTTTATATGTGTGTGGGATTGCCGCTTTGCCGGAACATTGGAAAACGGATATTGCTTCTATTATGATATACTCTGACCCGGCAGCAATGGGATTGTTTTTCATGGGAGCGATTGTTCTTTTGGAAAAAAGTCAAAAGGTATTAAATGCTATGGTGGTATCTCCTGTAAAAATATCTGAATATATACTTTCAAAAACAGTTGCGTTGATTGCTATTTCTACGGTAATTGCATTGATATTAGGGTTAGTTTCCGGCAGCAATCATTTGCTTGGTATCGCAGTTGGTACTGCTTTGACATCAGCAATCTTTACTATGCTTGGAATTATTGCAGCTACAAAGATTTCAAACTTGAACCAGTTTCTTATTGTAATTATGCCGATAGAAATTGTTTGCTTTGTTCCACCTATTGCTGGTCTGTTTGTGACTTTACCAAATGTGTTTTGCTTTTTTCCGTTCATGGCTTGTATGAACCTTATAACTGGAAAAAGTATGTTACTATCGTTCGATATGGTAATTGTAATTGCTACGCTGATTATCCTCTACATAATTGCAAGGGATACAGTTGAGCATATGTGGAAAAGTTTGGGAGGTGTAAAGCTATGAAAAGGATACTATCCAGTGCCATACAAGTATTTAAGCAAATCAAAAGCGACCCTATGATGTTTGCGGCTTGCTTCACCCCTTTTATTATGGGAGCTTTAATCAAATTTGGTATTCCATTTTTTGAAAGAATAACAAAGTTTTCTTTACAAGGATACTATCCGATTTTTGATTTATTGCTTTCTATCATGGCTCCTGTACTGCTTTGTTTTGCATTTGCCATGATTACGTTAGAGGAAATTGATGATAAAGTATCGCGGTACTTTTCAATTACCCCTCTTGGTAAGGCGGGGTATCTCTTTACAAGGTTGGTAGTACCCGCAATTATTTCAGCGGTCATTGCTTTTATCGTACTTTTGCTTTTCTCATTAGAAAAGCTACCCACTAGAATGATGATTGGTTTAGCACTTCTCGGCTCGGTACAGGCAATCATTGTTTCACTTATGATTATTACCTTGTCCGGTAATAAATTAGAGGGTATGGCTGTAACAAAACTTTCTGCACTTACACTGTTAGGCATTCCAGTTCCTTTCTTTATAGATAGTTACTACCAGTTCGCGGTTGGCTTCCTCCCATCATTTTGGGTAGCAAAAGCCGTACAGAATGAAGCAGTTCTTTATTTTCCCATAGCATTGGTAGTAGCTTTGATCTGGTACTACTTCCTTATAAAACGTCTGTTTCGGAAGCTGGCAGGATAAGGGGGCATATATGAAAAAAAATAAAATCCTGCCAAACGAAAATGTAAATACGGCAATCCGGGTTTCCACAATTACACTAATCATCAACCTGATTTTATCGCTGCTTAAATTTGCCACCGGATATATAGGAAAGTCAAGCGCCATGCTGTCAGATGCTGTCCACTCGGCTTCTGATGTATTAAGCACAATCGTTGTGATGGCTGGAATTAAAATATCAGAAAAACGACCTGATAAAGAACATCCCTATGGGCATGAGCGTATGGAATGTGTGGCTTCTATTATTCTCGCTGCTGCATTGGCTGTAACAGGAGCCGGAATTGGATATTCAGGCATTAACAAAATCTATTCAGGGCAGTACAATACACTTTCCGTACCCGGTAGAATCGCACTCACGGCGGCAGTCTTATCCATTGTAATAAAAGAGTGGATGTACTGGTTTACAAGAGGTGCTGCAAAGCATACAAATTCTGACGCACTTATGGCTGACGCATGGCACCACCGCTCTGACGCACTCTCGTCAGTCGGTTCTTTAATTGGCATTTTAGGAGCGCGTTTGGGCTATGCCATTCTTGACCCTATTGCAAGCGTTGTGATTTGCGGTTGTATCTTAAAAGCCGCTTTGGACATTTTCAGAGAAAGCATTAACAAAATGGTGGATCATAGCTGTGACAACATTACTGAAACAAAGATTCGGGAACTTGTACTTCAACAGCAAGGGGTTGAGGGTATTGACGATTTAAAAACCCGCATGTTTGGAGCGAAAATGTATGTAGACATTGAAATATTAGCCGATGGCAGTTTAGTTCTTTATGACGCTCACAGAATTGCCGAGGGAGTCCATAAGGTGATTGAACACAACTTTCCACAATGTAAACATTGTATGGTACATGTTAAAACTAATGAACTTCTCCATTCTGCATAGGACGGGGAAGATGATTTAAGGGCACTGAAAGGAGGTGAAGTAGGTTATGGAACAATACTGGTGGATTATCATTGTTGCGGTTTTGATTGTCGTTGGCTTACTTAAAATGGTTATTATGAAAAAATACAACGATAAAAAGAATCCCAAAAAGCGTTCGCATAATGATGAAGATTAGTAAAGAGCAACTAAAAAGGAAAACAGCTATCTGTGTAGCAGCGCAAAACGGCAGTTGAAATAAAACCGCCGTTTTCCTTTTTCAAAAATTGGATTACGGAGGGTGTATTAAATTCGCCTTTTTTTAGGACACGGCGGTATCAAGGAGGTATCGCTATGTCCTTATTTTCTATAAATTATGAGAATGTAATTAAATTTCTTGTGGTGTAGTGTTTAATTTCATACCTAAGCCATTCCGGATAATCCCTCCCTATAACAGAAAGCAAACATTGACAAAGCGACACAAGTGTCGTTTGAAGGAGAAGAATCATGGGAAATAAAGGCGAAGAAACAAAAAAACTGATTAGAGAAAAAGCCTGTTCTTTATTCGCAAGAAAGGGATTTAAAAATGTTACTATGAAAGATATTTGTGTTGCAACCGGACTAAGCAGAGGAGGGTTATATCGACACTATGATAGTACACAACAAGTTTTTTCAGAAATTATAGATGATTTAATGAACATACAGGATAATGAATTTTCTGAGAAAATGAAAAATGGGTATCCGGCAGTCCAGATACTTGATGAAATTTTAGAACGATATAGAACAGAAATGTTAGATAGTACGGGCTCTCTTGGTTTGGCAATCTATGAATTTTATAGTGAAATTCAGAACGATAACAACGACAACATACTTTTGAAGCAATATGAACATTCTGTAACTGTTTGGAAAGATTTTTTATCCTACGGAATACAGCGCGGAGAATTTAAGAATGTAGAGAGTGATGAATTGGTTGATATAATTATTTTTTCATATCAAGGGGTAAGAATGCTTTCAGAGGTATTCCCTGTAGATGAAAAAGTATCAGCAAGAATTATCAACCATATCAAGCGGGTTCTGTTAGACTAACTACATTCTTACACACTTATTTCATGCAAAAGGAGAAAGCGTATATGTTTAATAAAGTAGAAACAGACTTGAATTTTATAGAACGTGAAAATAAAGTCAAAAGTTTTTGGAAAGAAAATCAAATTTTCGAGAAAAGCATTGAAGCAAGAGCACAGGGAACTCCCTATGTGTTTTATGATGGCCCGCCAACAGCCAACGGTAAACCACATATCGGCCATGTCCTTGCCAGAGTATTTAAGGATATGGTTCCCAGATACCGGGCTATGAAAGGCAACATGGTTCCCAGAAAAGCAGGGTGGGATACTCATGGTCTGCCGGTGGAATTAGAGGTTGAAAAGAATTTGGGATTAGATGGCAAAGAACAAATTGAAACCTATGGCTTGGAGCCCTTTATCGCTCATTGTAAAGAAAGTGTTTGGAAATATAAGGGTATGTGGGAAGATTTTTCTGATATAGTGGGTTTCTGGGCCGATATGGAAAATCCCTATGTAACCTATCACAATGGCTTTATTGAATCTGAATGGTGGACATTAAAACAGATTTGGGATAAAGACCTTCTTTATAAAGGGTTTAAGATTGTTCCTTACTGCCCTCGCTGTGGTACTCCTTTATCATCCCATGAGGTAGCACAGGGATATAAAGATTTGAAGGAACGATCTGCCATTGTTCGATTTAAGGTAAAGCAGGAGAACGCTTATTTTCTGGCATGGACAACAACCCCTTGGACACTCCCTTCTAATGTTGCTCTTTGCGTTAATCCGGCAGAACGCTATGTAAAAGTTGAGTCGGGCGATGGATTTGTCTATTATATGGCTGAAGCCCTCCTTGAAAAAGTGATTGGCTCTTTAGGGGAATACAAGATATTAGAAAACTACAAAGGTTCCGATTTAAAATACAAGGAATACGAGCCTCTTTTCCCCGAGGCAAAGGATACCATAGCAAAACAACAAAAAAGAGGATTTTTTGTTACCTGCGATAACTATGTCACTTTAACCGATGGTACAGGTGTTGTGCATATCGCTCCTGCCTTTGGCGAGGACGATTCCAGAGTAGGGAAAAATTATAATCTTCCTTTTGTCCAGTTTGTAAACAGCAAAGGAGAAATGACGGAGGAAACCGCTTGGCCGGGAGTGTTCTGCAAGAACGCTGACCCTTTGGTGCTTAATGATTTAGAAAAGCAAGGACAGCTTTTCTCAGCTCCATATTTTGAACATAGTTATCCGCACTGCTGGCGTTGCGATACACCGCTTATCTATTATGCAAGAGAATCGTGGTTTATAAAAATGTCTGCGGTCAAAGAGAATTTAATCAAAAACAACAATACAATCAACTGGGTTCCGGAAAATATCGGAAAAGGCCGCTTTGGAGATTGGTTAGAAAATGTTCAGGATTGGGGAATCAGCAGAAACCGTTATTGGGGAACGCCTCTGAATATTTGGGAATGTAAATGCGGTCATCAGCAAGCAATAGGTAGTATTGATGAATTAAAAAGCCTATCTTCAAATTGTCCGGAAAATATCGAGCTTCATCGTCCTTTCTTAGATAGTGTGACAATTATTTGTCCGAAGTGTGGAAAAGAAATGTACCGTGTGCCGGAAGTAATTGATTGTTGGTTCGATTCTGGAGCTATGCCCTTTGCGCAACATCACTATCCTTTCGAGAATAAGGAACTTTTTGAAACACAGTTTCCAGCAGATTTCATTTGTGAAGGTGTAGACCAGACAAGAGGCTGGTTTTATTCACTCCTTGCTATCTCGACGTTGATCTTTAATAAAGCTCCGTTCAAGAATGTAATTGTGATTGGCCATGTACTAGACGAAAATGGACAAAAAATGAGTAAATCAAAAGGAAATTCCGTAGATCCGTTTGATGTACTAAAAATATATGGGGCGGATGCTGTCAGGTGGTATTTCTACATTAACAGTGCCCCTTGGCTTCCCAACCGTTTTCATGATAAGGCTGTTACAGAATACCAACGTAAATTTATGGGAACTTTGTGGAACACTTATGCCTTTTTTGTATTGTACGGAAATATAGATAATTTCAATCCGGCAGAATATTGCTTAGAATATGATAATCTTTCAGTGATGGACAAATGGCTTTTATCCAAACTCAATACAGTGGTAAAAGCAGTAGACACCTATCTCGAAACATATAAAGTGACAGAAGCGGCTAGAACGCTCCAAGATTTTGTTGATGATATGAGTAATTGGTATGTAAGACGAAGCAGAAATCGTTTCTGGGCTAAAGGAATGGAACAGGATAAAATAAATGCTTATATGACACTTTATAGTGCATTGATAACTATCTGTAAGGTTATTGCTCCTATGCTACCATTCATGGCCGAAGATATATACCAAAACTTAGTACGCAATGTAGATAAAACAATGCCTGAAAGCGTCCATCTCTGTGATTTTCCAAAAGCTCACAAAGAAATGATAGACAAGGCTTTGGAAAGAAAAATGGACGAAGTTTTAAAGATTGTTGTCCTTGGCCGTGCCGCAAGAAATACTGCAAATATTAAAAATCGCCAACCGATTAAGCGTATGTATATAAAGGCAGAATCCTTACCAGAGTTTTATCAAATGATAATCAGAGATGAATTAAATGTGAAAGAAATAGAATTTGTTACTGATGTGCAGGCTTTTACTTCCTACACATTTAAGCCGCAGTTAAAGACAGTCGGCCCCAAATATGGAAAACAGCTTGGTAACATCAAAACCGCCCTCTCCGAGTTAGACGGGAACCGAGCCATGAATAGACTGAATGAGCAAGGATTTCTTTCATTTGAGTTTGATGGTGCGAATGTGGAACTTACAAAAGATGATTTACTGATTGATATGACGCAGAAACAAGGATTTGTTTCTGAAATGGATAATACCGTAATTGTAGTTTTAGATACAGATTTAACCCCAGACCTCATAGAAGAAGGATTTGTCCGGGAGATTATCAGCAAAGTACAAACCATGCGGAAAGAAGCTGGCTTTGAAGTTACTGACCATATTACCGTTTACGTTCAAAATAATAAATCTATCAGCTCTGTATTAAAAGCAAATGAAACATTCATTAAAAGTGAAGTGTTAGCAGAACAAATCTGCTATGAGCAGATGGAAGGTTATCAGAAGGAATGGAATATCAACGGAGAAAAAGTAGTTTTAGGCGTTAAAAAGTATGTATAACAACAATGTGAAAAATGGAAACGAGGGATTTTACATTTTGTAATTTCTCTCTTTTCCCAGAAAATTTTTAGCTACCGATGGTAATAAAAAAACGTTGTTCGGTAGCAGAGTTTTCTTGTGCCTAACAGAAAATAAAGAGCTTAACGGCGGTTTTGAAATAACAATTTCAAACCGCCGTTTTCTTACTGAAAAATTGAGATACGGAGGGGGTATCAAATTCGCCCATTTTTAAGGACATGGCGGTATCCGGGAGGTATCGCCATGTCCATTGTTTTACACAGCACCCGTAAACTGCACCAGTTAAAAAAAAACTTTCCCCTCCTCCGAGTTATTCCGGTTATGTATATGAAATAAATCAGCACCAAAACAATAATGTCATTTCATACGTCCGTGTGGCTTCATGCCACCCGGGCGTTTTTGTGTTTTTATGGGGTTGCTTCGGGCCAACTTGGAACTGTTGAAAAACCCTACCGCGAATAACATCACCTATGATAAAATAGAAGAAAAATGTGGAGGGCAAAGCTATGATGACGCAGGCAACAGGCAAGCAAATCAAATTTCACATGGTAACAATTGAGAGCTTAGTACCAGAGAAATGTGCGCTGGCAGCTTACAGGAGTATCCATCGCTTGTTTGCTATATGATGCCAATAGTGAAAGGTTTCCAAAATCCCGCATATACTGTATCAAATCCCCTGCATGAGGTACACCATGGCGGACTGCCCTATTAACTCAGCCTCAGAGACTATTGCTGACTTTATCTACCGTAATGGAAGCCAGCAGCAATTTCCTGGTAATTCGGAAGATATTCCCTGTATGGACTTTGTAAGCACTGATTTCAGCATTATATATACCCCGCTAGATACCGTAGAACCCATATCACTAAGTAAGTTTACCTATTATAGTATCCCTGGACTGTACACACTGTTAGATAGTTCCAGCATGGACGCTTCCGGCATTTTGGCAACCCATGCATCACCTGCCCTTAGCAATCAAGGGAGAGGTGTTATAATCGGCATCATAGACACGGGAATTGACTATACCAATCCTTTATTTCGTAATCAGGATGGAACTACCAGAATCTTGAGTATTTGGGATCAGAGCCTTCCAGAAGATAAAAGCCTCCTTCCTGCCGGTGTACCCAACCGCTATAATGCCAGCGGGGCAAGCTATGGCACAGAGTACACGCAGGAGCAGATTAACGAGGCACTGGAATCTGATAATCCGTTTGCCGTGGTGCCTTCTACCGATACCAACGGACATGGAACCTTTTTGGCGGGTATCGCTGCTGGAGGAATCCTGCCTAATCAGGATTTTACAGGAGCAGCACCGGAATGTGAACTGGTAATCGTCAAATTAAAACCAGCCAAACAATATCTGCGCGATTTCTATCTTATCAGTAATGATGCGGATGCTTATCAGGAGAATGATATAATGATGGGCATTAAGTACCTGCGTGTGGAGGCATACAGCCAGAGAAAACCTCTGGTTATTTTACTGGGAATCGGCTCCAATCTGGGCAGCCATGAAGGGACGTCTCCATTGAATGTAATGATTCAAGATATCAGCCGATATTTAGGAATGGCTACGGTAATTGCTGCAGGCAATGAAACTGGCCGGGGGCATCATTACATGGGGTCTGTACCGATAGGGGAAGAGTCCGTTGAGGTGGAAATCCGAGTAGGGAATGCGGAATCCCAACGTGGATTTGTAGTAGAACTCTGGGCCGACACCGCTGATACATATTCGGTTGGATTTGTCTCACCCAGTGGTGAATCCATAGGCCGCATTCCTATCATAGGCAGAAACGAAACCTCTATCCCGTTCCTTTTGGAACCCACGGTCATTACAGTTAATTACCAGCTGATTGAGACAGGCGCAGGCAAACAGCTTGTTTTTATCCGTTTTGCAGCCCCAACTAATGGAATTTGGAGAATACGCGTGTATAATACCCAGTATCTTACAGGGCAATTTAATATGTGGCTTCCGGCCCATACCTTGATTTCTGATGAAACCGTGTTTCTGACTCCCAGCCCATACACGACCATAACCCTCCCGGGAGATTCTCCCTCTCCAATCACAGTAGGAGCCTATAATCATTTAAATAACAGCATCTACATTCATTCCGGCCGTGGATATACAATAGGCGGATTGATAAAGCCGGATTTGGCAGCTCCAGGGGTTAATGTAAGCGGGCCATCGATAGGGCAAAGGAACCAAGACTCCATTCCCATGACTACCCGAACCGGAACCTCGGTTGCTGCTGCCCATGTTGCTGGTGCAGTCGCTAATCTTTTAAGCTGGGGCATAATAGAAGGACATAACATAGCAATGAGCGAAGCCACTGTCAAAGCATTTTTAATAAGAGGAGCAAAACGGAATCCAGCACTATCATATCCCAATAGGGAATGGGGATATGGGGCTCTGAACTTATATGAAACTTTTTTACGGTTAAGAGAAATAAGATGAATTATCTAAAGCATCAGATTCTTATGCATATCACGGATACGGGGGAACTTGATGGAGGTTTTGGCTGAGGTGCTAAAAAATAGTCTTATCGGTGGTAAGGGATTAATTTTGAGGTAGCGGTGTGCCGCCACAAATACGCTTGCACCGTATCGGTCAACGCCTTTTCCCTTTATATTTCATGTAGAGGACGGTTGGCTCGATATGCTTTTTCAGAGTAGCCAATCGCTGGTCAATGGGGTTCAGCTTAACCCGTATATCCATCTGCCTCCCAATCATGGACGAAAACTTTTCATCAAGTCAGAAATGGCACGGTTCTTCTGAAAATAGTTGAACAAACCATATGCGGAGGTTAAATATTGACACATACTATATATAGTGATATCATGAAAGTAGTACTGATTTGTGTGTGTTTATAAACCACATTCAAATGTTTGTTCCGGTGGTATCTATACCGGAAGCTAATTTTTAGGTGTAAGCCTTTTATATGAACGAGCCAGGCAGAGTCTCTGTCTGTAAAGTAAGATATCAGAAATCTTTGCGAATTTCTGATGTCTTATTTTTTTGCTTCCAAAAAGGAGAGTGGGAATTTAGGAAAAGATAATTAAAAATCAAGTAAACAGAGACAAGAAGTATAAGACGCCTGATATCTGGAAAGAGAACAAATATGAGATCAGAGTATTTTATTAGGAGGATGTATGAGATACGATTACAGGAAGATTAAAACTGAGAAAGTAGAAGTCAAAGGTATTGTTTGCGAATTTTATGATATGAGAATCGACAGAGCAACAGTACCAGATGGAAAATATCTGTATGAGGTGGCGGGCGATGACGACAGCGGGGCAGAACCAGCAAGGGTAGGAAAAGGTGTTCTGGTTAATTTTTATGGTTCCCTAATATGCAACCAACCACTATTGTTGGAGGAAAAAGTAATGTGGTTAGAAACAGGAGAATTTAAATATGTTTAAAATGAAAACCGGCAGATGCACACTACTGGATAGAACTTAGCGGGGAAGATTTCTCTGCTTGTAAGTAAGACATCAGAAATTTGAAGAAGTTTTTGGTGTCTTACTTTTTGAACAAAAAGGAGTGAATGGAAAAAAGAATGAGAAAGAGCAGTCAATTATATAGGGCAGGGACTGCCTGAAATTATGCCTGTGGAGATAGCAGGTTACGTGGTCGATGAAGCAGAAAATCCATTGGCTTTAGACAATGAGGAGTTCACTCCTAAAAATATATCAATCAAAATGTGAGGAAAATTCGTCACGTAAGCCACGAAAAAAATCGTCAAAATTCGAATTGAAAATTATGGATAATGCTACTAACTCGCTAACTTTTATATTCATGCGATTGGTTTCTAATTTTGCATAAGTGCTCTTAGAAATATTAAGATTCATAAGATGCAATTTGGCAACAGTTTCATCTTGTGTTAAACCAGCTAAATGTCGCAGAAATTGAATGTTGTGGCCAATATCCATATCTGGTCTTAGTTTTTGCATATATAATCCCCCTGGTATGTCTGTAAGTTTCGTAATAACGAAATATATTCTTGATTTTATAACCATTAAGAATTATAATGTTTCGTGATAACGAATTTTATACAATGGGGTGAAAAATATTTATTTATGAAAAAGGCTGATATTGAAAGATTACTGTTTTACTACTTATGCGGAAATGAAACGGCAAAAGAAATGTCTCAAGGAAATAATATAACGTATGAGGAGTTCGATAGAATTACCTATATACTCATAGAGTTGAAATTCTATAATTTATTAATGGAATTTTGGGATGAATTTTATAATCAATTCCAAGAGGATATTGATAAGTCAGCAGAGGATTTTTCTGATAGCTTTGAACGTGAAATAAGCAGATGTGAAAAATGGCTATATCAATTTTGTAAAGAAGCACCAACACAAGAGTTACAAGGAATTTTAAAAGAAATATTTGATATATCATAATAGATATATCCAAAGATGGAGAAAGAAAGGAATTACGCCTTACTTGAAGAAGCCTCATTGATGTTTTTTGGAATTCATTTTTCTCTATGAGCTGCATAGCAACACTGATTATTTCTTCTCGGCGCTCTTCTTGTTGTTCTGGTGTAAGCATAATTCCTTTTGGCATATTATGATACCTCCTTATAACGACCATCGGTCGCTTCCTGTTTCGCATTATGGAGCGTGTATTTATTTCACGAGGATTCAGCTTACATTGCCAGCCGCCTCTATCAGCGAAACATTATTTACAAAATTTTTTCAGGGAGCGGCTCGTCGCGCTGGTATAACAGATACTTCTGTTTTCCTGCTTGGATTTGATACGATTGCTCTGCAAGCCGAAAAGACTATCCTTCTACTGACCCTGAAGTATATCTTGCTTCATTGAACTAACCGTGTGATTAACATAGACCACCAGCTATTGCGTGATACAGAGGTGGGTTACTATATTTCCACACCTAAGACTGGTATGCGAGGCAGGGAAAGGAATGGGCCCTCAACAAGTTGCATGGATTGGATCGGAATGGAAAAAAATCCGAGTATCGGCAGGGGTATACAAAATGGCTACCACTGTATGAATCGGATATTCTGATATCACACTACTGCTGTGTTAAGCAGAATGAGGAGCCGATTGCCCTGTATGAGAAGCAGACTGGACGGCATCCCATTTTAGCACTTATGGCAGAGGAATCTGCCAGGCGCAAGGAAGCATATCTTCGTACTGGCTGTAATAGCTTTGAAAGCGAAAGGCCACTTAGTAAGCCAATGGGATTTTGGAGAGCACAGGATGTGCTCCGGTATACAGTGGAAAAACAGTTAGAAATTGCAGAGCCTTATGGTGAGGTGGTCGAAGTGGGGTAAGTTCCCGGTCAGATTGGGTTCTTTCCATCATGTGGGCCGTTTAAGTGCACAGGAGAACAAAGAACCGGCTGTCTGTTCTGTCCAGTGGGCTGTCATCTGACAAGCTTTGAAAAATTCGTAAGGCTGAAAGCATATAATCCCAAGCTTTATGATTTCTGTATGGAGGAATTGGGAGAGAAAAAGCTGCTTAGCTGGATAGAGAAAAACTATAGGAGAGGATATAAACAGATTTCATGATATTACACAGTAGAGAGGATATGAAGAATTGATACGATTTAGCAATCACATGGGATTGAATAGCTATATATAGATTTGAAATATTGACAAACACTATATATAGTGATAAAATAAACATGACATTGATTTGTGCCGCTTTTTTACTAAGCGCATTGGAATGTTTGTTCCGGTCAACCGGAAGCTAAGTTTTTCAGGCATGAGCCTAACATAAGAAAGCCAGGCAGAGAAGCAATCTCTGTTTGTAAGTAAGACATCAGAAATTTGAAGAAGTTTCTGGTGTCTTATTTTTTTGCTAAAAAAAGGAAAGGAGAAAGAAAAAATGAACATGGAAACGTGTAAGACAAGTTTTGAAGAGAAGTTAAAGGAGAACTTGGGAGCGGAATATAAAGCGACATTTCCGCAGCGAATGGAAAAACAGGACGAGGAATTTCTCAGGGTTGGAGTCCAAAAATCCGGTGAATCAGCTGGAATTTGGATATACCTAAACGGCAGTGAGTTTCATTGGCTGGATAATGAGGAAGACATTCAAAGGGCGGTAACAAAAGTGATAGAAGAGTACAAAAAAAAGAGAGGATTCTTAAATGGTCCATATCTCACAGGAGATAGCTTTAGCAACGTAAAAAACAATCTTGTTTGTGCATTGGCCAATCGCGAAGACAATGAGGAAGTGCTGAAGTATATACCGCATATCAGATACTACGACATGGTGGCGTACTTCTTGATTTTTATTACGGTGGATGGAGAATCGTATGTTAGAACCGTGGTAAACGAGGATTTAGACCGGTGGGAAGTGGAGCTGCAGGACGTGCTGGAAACGGCAAAGTCAAATACAGATCTCAATCCACCGGTGATTGAGATGGTTGAAATTAAGGACTGGAAGGTGATATCAGCTCCAATAGGAAACACATTTGGTGAGATGCTCCAATCTATCAAAAGCCATCAGGAACAGAAGAACCCTATGTATGTGCTGTCAAATCAAAGTGGCCTGTATGGAGCCAGCAATATGATTGACAATCATCTGTTGGGACAGATTTCAGAGAGCTGTAATGACAGCCTCCTTATACTTCCGGTAGACATTCATGAGATTATATTAATTCCGTCCAGAAAAAATAGAACTTCTATTGCGGATTGGAAAGCTGTGATACATGCCTTAAATATTGAAAATAAAGGAGTGAAGCTTTCTGACCTTGTATATTTGTTTGACCGGGCGGATAAGAAACTGCATGTAGCAAAAAATGATGATTTTCAGGCATAAAGCCTGGACAAAAATAAAAGAAAGGAAGGAAAACAAATGAAGTTAGAAGCAAGATGGGATAACGCAGGGAGAGACCAGCTCACAATCGGCGAAATGGTTGAGATGGGAAAGGATGGCTATGAGTTTGTTATCAGCGGAGGCCATATTGTATCTGTTCTAATTAACTTATGAGGAGAGGGCGCATATGAATTTTGCAGATGATTTTTCAAAGACATTCTGTGATAAGGAAGAGTTTCTCGAATTTTTGGATGGGATTGAGTGCGGGGCAGAATGGCAGAAACATCCAACCAATACTGTTCTTGTGATTGCCGGAGAGGAAGAACCAGAGATTTGCGAGAAGATAAAGGACATGGACGAGAAAGAGGAAATCATAAAAGATACAATGAAGAATTCCGGCCTGTTCTTATGCCTTGGCAGTACCTATTATCCGGTCGGACAGACCACCATGAAGTCAATCGAGAGCAGGGCCAGGATTGCAGGTTCTGCGCTATTGGATTTGCCGAAGGGGAAATTAGCCCGGGTATTAAATGACTGTCTGAAAGTGACAAAGGGAAATGCTCTTGTGAGAATTCATGAAGGAAAGGTGCGCGCGGTACATGGCGGAGACCCAAGTGACTATTCCGTCCTGCCAATGCCGGAATTATTTGAAGTAGCATCTATCTATGTTGCAGAAAACTATGACAAGGCTACCTTTTCAAACGGTCTGTTCAGTCATTCTCTGGCAATGGCGTCCTGGGAATTGGAAGAAAAAGGACTCTTGGATACATACCGGGAACTGCTGCTCCAGTATGGCTTACAGGCAGATAACGTATTATCAGCTTTGATTCGTGTCCAGACATCCGATGTTGGCGTAAGTGGTGCGAATATCTATTATTCTCTTCTGCTGGGAGCAGAGAAGAAGCCGTTGATTTTAGGAAAACCATTGAAATTGGAGCATACGAATAATGCATCCATAGAAGATTTCTCTCAGAATATGGGACAGATATTTGCCAGATATCAGGAGGCCATTGGTGATTTGTCGAAGCTGTTTCATGTATATGCCAGCTATCCGGCTAACGTTATGGCTAGTGTTATGATTAAGGCTGGTATCAGTAAGGCGCTGACAGCCCAGACGGTAGAACAGTTTAAGGCCGGACATGGACCGGGAATCTGTAATGGCTATGATATTTATTGTGGAATCTGTGAGGCGATTTTTCTGGCACAGAGCAATGGAATGGGTGCAAAGGCATTAACCGATTTGGAAGAGATGGTTTCACGGTGCTTGACCTATCGTTTCCATGAATATGATATCCCAGGAACGATTCTGTACTGATGAAAGAAATAAGGCAGGGCAGGGAACCCTACTGTTCTGTCAGAAAGGAGACAATATGCTGAACCTGAATTATGAACCAGATGTGCTGGTGGAGGATATAACAACCCTATCCCATGACGAATGGAAATTATACAGAACACTGGGGATTGGGGGGAGTGATGCGGCGGCCGTGTGCGGCATCTCGCCATGGAAAACAGCCAGGGATTTATATGAAGAGAAGGTACATAAAAAAATCAGAGAACAGAATGATGATGGCTGGGTAGCAAAGGAAATCGGAAAGCGTCTGGAGGAATTGGTGGTTCAGATTTTTATGAAACGCACAGATACCAGACCGTATGCTGTGCGTAAAATGTTCCGGCATCCGCTGTATCCGTTTATGATATCTGATTTTGATTTTTTCGTTAAGCTTGATGAGAAGATCTATTTGTTGGAGTGCAAAACCTCGTTCAGTTACCACCACATGAATGGCTGGGAAGGTGGAAATATTCCGCCGCACTATGTTCTCCAGGGGATTCATTATATGAGTGTGGCTAACGTAGATGGCATAATTTTTCTCTGCCTTCATGGTAACCATGAGGGTTCTCTTATCATACGGCGCCTGGAGCGTGATTTGGCACAGGAAGAAGAACTGATTCGGCAGGAATCGTATTTCTGGAATCAGTGTGTTGCTTTAAGAAAACCACCTAAGTATACGGAGAAGGCTGACTTAATGCTTAAAAGCATTCAGGGACGCTATGGTGTGCAGGAGAATAAACAAATTGTACTCCCACCATCATATGCGGCAAACATGACGTCCTATCTGAAACTGAAAAAACGGAAGTCAGAATTGAAGCGTCAAATGGATCAGATAGATGAACAGATGAAACTTGCCTATGCGCCAATAAAGGAAGCCATGGAGGGAGCTGAGGAAGCGGTACTGGAAACTGGTAATATCAGATATTTGGCCGGCTATAACAGGAAAGTTACAACTTCCATCAATAAAGACAGCCTGGAGGTGCTGCAGCTTATGCATCCGGATATTTACAGAGAGTATGCGCAGACAAATACCTCACAGTCTTTTTATATTAAAGAGGATAAGGCAAGTTAGGGGAGGAAAATGAAAATGGACGAAGAAATGAGACAGCCAGAAGAAATGGTATCTGTGATAGATGGAAAGAAGGTACAGGAAATCTTGGTTGGCCGATATCTCAATGTTGTTATTGTGGACCATACGGATTTTATGAAGCTTATGTTGAAGGAAGACTACAGAATCAGGCATAATTTTATGATGTTGATTGGGCAGTGGTTTATATGTTTATCCTCCAGTAGTGAGTGGGATGAACGAAATGAGGGCAGTGTGAAATTGTCCTGTAAACTGAAACCAGAGCTTTCAAAGACCAATTTATGGCCTTGGGTCACGTATGGGGATTCTGCACCCAATGAAGTTTCGGTAAGCGGCCACCAGACGGAATCAGTTGAACGGCTGTTTGCAGCATATTTATCTAAAACAGAATGGGAAATTTGCAATCCATTTCGCCAGTTCCTGGTTGCTATGCAAAAGGAGGACCGTACACTTCAGCAGATATTGACTCGGTTCGCAGTGGAATGGTGTGACTGGGTGGTAAAAGAGGAAAAAGAAATACAGGGAGAATCTTACCGTATTGCCAGTCTGATTGCATCAGTACCCTCTGTCTTACTATAACATAGGAGGAATTTTGACTGATAATGAGAGACATTTTCTGGAATTAAAGCTTAGAGTTTGGTTAAGAAAGCTGAAACGGGAAAAAGCCGGTTTTGCCGGCCATAGAACTCCGAATGACTGGTCCTGTGAGCTAACAGATACTGCGAAAAAATACTTATGTGATGTGGTATATTCCGGTCAGGGCGGTTATGTGCTTGCGAGTGAAGAATCTCGCTTATTTACTGAGTTGCAGCAGGCTGTGACTCAGGCAAAGGTAAAGGAAAAACTCCATCAGGCATTGTTTGTGGATATGGATTTTGAGATGGTACGAGATCTGGCATATGGACTAAGAGGCCAGGTGGAGACAATTATGATGGAATACAAATCACACGTTAAGAAAGGGAATGAACATGGAACAAAAGATTTTAACACTACAGGAAAAAATGGTAAAGATCCGCTCGGAGATACCTGCATTGGTAAAACGCGCATACAGTGAGGACGTGAATTATGATTTTATAAAGATTGATGATATTTTCCGCTATCTGACCCCGGCAATGAACCGATGGAATGTGAACTTTGAAATTGTTTCGGAATGTGCTTCAAAGAGAAACGAGAATGGGGACTCTGTCTATGTTGAATTCTTAGCATATTGTCAAATGTGGCTGTATGAGGCAGATTTAGAACTAAAGTGGATTAATGCAGAGAAGCCAGAAGACGAGGTAACCGTTACAATCCATGCCATCGGTACCCATGAAATGCCGGAGAAAGCAAAAGGCAGTGCGCTCACATATGCCATGAAATACTACCTAATGGATAAGTACTGCATCGACCAGGGCGGTGTAGACCCGGATATGCGGGATTTTCCACCGGATACATATGATGGGAGCATACCGGAAAATGATGGCTTGTCCTCTGATGCATATGATTTCTCAGATCGGGATTCAGAAGGTATAGCAGGAGATGCCTCTGGAATAACCGATATGGAACTGGACGCTGAAATGGAAGGCGGACAGGAAGTACCGGATGAATTACCGGAGGAAGAACCGATGGAGGAAGCTGAGAAGAGCGAAGTTGATGCATCTGAAGAACGTTCCATGATGAATGATTCAGAGATGAACCCAGAATCAGGGCAGGAGGAAGCGGATGCGGAAGAAACAGCAAAACAACAAGATGGGGGTATGGAATCAGATGCAAAAAAGACCAGAAGGAAATCTGCAAAAGATAAACAGAAGGCAGATAAGGGAGACACGAACCGTCCGGTTCTGAGCCGCCATATCATGCCGGAGAATGGGACGATGGTGAATCTGCCAAACGAAGTAAGCCCACAGCCGGCTGTAAATATGACAATTGAGGAAGCTGGCAATATTGTTTGCACATTTGGTATCTATAACAATAAATGTCTGAGTGAGCTGCTCAATCAGGGAGAAGAAGGGGTGAAGGCGTTGGAGTGGATAGCCTATAATTACCGCGGCAGAAATGAAACAATCCGACAAGGCGCCAGATTGCTTTTGAGCACGCTGTAGGCCGCATGGTGAAAGCAGCGGGAAAGAATACTTAAAAGATGTTTAACATATCAGATGTAGCAAATTTGTTGGGAATTAAGAGGCTGACGGAAGGAAATTCCTTTAATGTCGTATGTCCGTTCTGTGGCGATACCAGAGGAAAAATGAATTTCCGTATTGTAAAAGACGGTGAGCTGGCAAATACCTATCACTGCTTTAAATGCGGCGCTCATGGAAATATGCTGACACTCTATGCAGACCTGATGGGAATTTGTGGTGTGGATCGGTATAAAATTGCCTATCGTGAAATTAAGACGGCGCTGCATGAGGGCGCTGGCTGCAGAAACAGCTATGACAGCAGCTTCACAGGAACGATGACACAGATAGAGGAGGAAGAAACAGCAAATCTTGAGAAAAGAAGTCAGATTTATCAGAGACTCATAGAGATGCTGTCCCTGTCGGAAACTCACCGGAGAAAACTGATGGACCGGGGGCTAACAAGCAACCAGATTGAGGTATTCCATTTTCGCAGTACTCCAGTTCATGGGACTGAGGGGCTCGCAAGGAGGCTGATAAAAGAAGGATATTCTCTTGCGGGCATACCGGGATTTTACATGAATCAAAACCAAAACTGGGATATTGCGTTATATCGGAATAACCAGGGAATCCTATGCCCGGCTTACAGTATATCCGGAAAGATTGAAGGTTTTCAGATACGGTTGGATGCTCCCCATGATGATAAAAAGTATTTGTGGTTAAGCAGTACCAATAAAAAACGTGGTGCCGGCAGTAAGAGTCCGGTCAGTTTTGTTGGAAATCCATTTGACAAGACGGTACGGGTAACGGAAGGAATATTAAAACCGATTGTCGCTCATGCTTTATCCGGATACAGCTTTTTGGGGACACCGGGAGTAAACCAGTATAAGAGCCTTGAGAAGGCATTGGCAGTCCTAAAGGAGAACGGTCTTGAGATGGTCATGGAATACTTTGACATGGACAAATTCATGGATATCGGCTGCTATGGTGATTATAAGTCCTCTACTTGTGGTAAATGTCAGAACAAGGAGCGTTACTATGGAAGGAAGATTTGTGAAGAGAAACGGAAAAAGCGGGACCAGATTCGTGCGGGTTGCTGCAGGCTCTATGAGAGCTGTGACCGGCTAAAATTAAAATGCATCCGCAAGACCTGGGACCAGAGAGAAGATGGGATTTGGGCTGGAAATGATAAGGGAATTGATGATTACTGGTGGTCTGGCCTGAAGAAAAAAGAGGAGCAGATTGGATATGATGGGATGGACAGAACAATTCATCATCGAAGCAATTTGCCGTCATACGGAACAAGAGTTGCGTAGTGATGAGACAAAAACAGAGAGAATGAAGCTTAGTGCCTGTAGCGCCTTAGAAAGTATCAGAAGACGTGTCAATGGATACGGAGCAGAGTGTTTTGCATTTGTCCTGTTGGTTGGGATTATGTTAAAGAAAAGTCAGATGATACTGAATGCAGATACAAAGGGGGAGCTGGAAGCGATTTTAGAGCCTTCCGTACCCCGGTGGAATTACGGAGGATTTCTCACAGGTCCCTATCATGTACCGGAAGAAGAAGCAATCTTTTGGTCGAAAGCTTCATTGGAGGCCCCGTTGAATGATGAAGGAGCAAGACGGTATCGGGATGTGGCTGCAGTAGCCTTTCCAGAGGAGATGGCTGAAATCTGGGGAACAGATGATACAGGAGAAGGCGGCATTGCCGTATAAAAAGGCAGGGAGAGAAACCATCTTTCCGTGTCTATTTTTGCGCATGAAGCTAAGATGGAGCAATCCAAAAGTGGGTTTGTATAAAAACGAAGGAGGATAACAAATGAACAGATGTATATTTGTGGGAAGATTGACAAGGGATCCGGAGGTGAGTTTTTCAGAGAAAGCCCAGATGTCGATTGCCAGATTTACTGTGGCGGTGGACCGGATACCAAAGAGAGAAGGAGAACCAGAAGCAGACTTTTTTAACTGTGTGGCATTCGATAGGAAAGCAGAGTTTGTGGAACAGTATTGGTACAGTGGTATGCGTGTGGTGGTAAGCGGAAGAATGCAGAATGATAACTACACAAATAAAAAGGGAGAAAAGGTATATGGCGTTTCTTTGAAAGCGGACGATGTTGAGTTCGCTGATGGAAAGAGAGAGGCAGATAATGGGCAGGCGCAGAGCACGACTCCGTCCAGAACAGCAAATCCTGCAAATGCATCAGCGGCACAGATGTCCAAAGAAGCTCCGGTGACGAGAAATGCAACACAGGCACCCAGAGCAGCCACTGCGGCATCCAGAGCAGCAGCGCCAGCTACGAATCAGGGCGCCGCAAAACCGGCTGCCAGCAGAAATACATCACAGCGTCAGGCACCTAGCCGAAGCGCGGTAGGAAGAAGCGCATCCCAGCGAGGGGCTGCGAGGGCAGCTGCCGGCGATGACTTTATGAATGTAGCGAGTGGAATGGAAGAAGGTCTTCCGTTTAATTGATTTAACAGTATGAATACAGACGGCTAGGATGTGATGGCGCATTCTAGCCGCCTGCTTTTGGAGGATAAACGAAGATGAATGAAAAGAAAGTACAGAAATTCATCATGGTATTTTTTATGTGCACAGCGGGGACCGTGATGTTACAGCTGGCAGCTCCCATGATTTTGGGGCTTATTGTGAATGCGGTATCGATTGGAATTCCATTTGCAGTGTATTACTTGCTTATCAGAAAAAAATGGAGAATCAGGATAATTAAATCATCGGAGGAAAAAGAACAGTCTGGCAGTGGAAGTGGAGCGGCCGAGGAAGGTCCGGATGATGGAAATAATGGTCAGGACGAAAGGGACACCCCGGTATATGAATGGTATACACGGTGCGGAAGGGAACGAATCAAAGCGATATCTACCAATATATTTGCACATGGAAAAAATGAATTTTGGATTCGTACCGATGGTGTCTGTAATATCCGCACCCCAAAGGGTTACAGACGGGCTGGCAATCTTCCTGGATATCCGGGCGCGCAAGCCAATACCATTACCGAATATTTAAAGCAGGACGGATTTTATGCAGTCAATGATGGGAGATACATTTATGTTTCAAGGTAAGCGGGAGGAAGAGAACCGATGGTATGTAAATTTAAGAGCCGACTGTATGTAAACCCGGGGAATGGTTATACCGTGGCTGAATACAGCAGTATGGAGCTGGATTGTATTCCAAGTGAAGCAGTCATATCCAATTATGGAACAGAGGTGACGTTCACTGCATTTGGAAAAGAACTTCCTTGTATGAATAATGTAGAGATTGAGATGGAGGGAGACTGGAAAAGGTCCAAGAAATATGGCCTTCAGTTCGGTGTTGACTGGTCGAGGGTTCTCCTTCCCAAAAGCCGGGAGGGAATCATCGGTTATCTGTCCTCCGAATTGATTACGGGAATCGGCCCGGTTATGGCAAGAGAGATTGTCAACCGGTTCGGAACCGATACCTTCACTGTTATGGAGAATCATCCTAATGAACTCCTTGCTATTAAGGGAATTACTGAACAGAAGCTGGAATTTATTATTGAATCCTATCAGAAGAGTGCGGAATTAAGGGAATTAATGGCGTATCTTGCACCTTACCACGTCACACCCAAAAAGGCCGAAAAAATCAAACAGCATTTTGGTCTGGAAGCAGTGACACTGTTGAAGGAAAACCCATACCGTCTTTGTGAAATCAAAGGGTTTGGTTTTATTACCGTTGATTCCATTGCCAGAGCCAGTAAAGACCTCGCTCCGGATGAGCCTGAAAGGATTAAAGCGGCTATTCAATATGTTTTGAGAAAGGGCGCTGAAGAAGGAAATCTGTATTTAGACAGTACCATCATTGTCGATATGGCATATAAGGTGCTCAATGCAGGCTTTCCAACTGATACAGTCAGGCGCGGACAGATTAAGCTGGCAGGAAATGAGCTGGTAATGAAGGATAAGATTCTGGAGGCAGATGGAACGGCTATTTATTTAAAGGCATACCGGGAGGCGGAGAAAGAGGCAGCGTATCATCTTGTCAGGCTGCTCCGTTCACCGGGGAACACGTATAATATTGAGCGGGAATTAGAGGCTGTTTTAGCAAAAAGTAAAATGACGCTTGCACAAAAACAGGAGGAGGCAGTCCGAATGGTATTTCGGTCCCAGGTATCCATCATCACTGGCGGCCCTGGAAAAGGAAAGACTACCATCCTCAAAATTATTCTTCAGATATTTGAACGTCTGGAAAAAAATAAGTCTGTACTACTTTGCGCACCCACAGGCAGAGCCAGGAAAAGACTTTCAGAGAGCACTGGGTATCCGGCTTTTACAATCCACAAAGCATTATATGTAACGGATGATGAGATGGACAATATGGAACCCGAAATCCTCGAAGAGGATTTGATTATTGCGGATGAATTTACCATGTCCGACATGAAGCTTGCCAGTATGCTGTTTTCAAGAATCAAGACAGGAGCCAGACTTATATTGGTAGGTGATGCGGATCAGCTTCCATCGGTGGGACCGGGAGATGTATTTAGAGAATTAATTGTCTCCGATGTGATTCCAGTTACGGTTCTGGACGAGTTTTTCCGGCAGGCGAAGGGGTCAAATATCATATGGAATGCGGATTTGATAAACAGAAATCAAAAGAATCTTCTTTATGGAGATGATTTTACCTTTACCTATGTGGAAGACGCATATGATGCCGCAGAAAAAATTTCGGAAATATATCAGGAGGAATTGGAAAGAAACGGCGGTGATTTGGATATGGTTCAGGTATTATCACCTCTACGCGCTAAAACAGAGGCAGGGGTAACTGCTTTAAATAACCGGCTGCAGGGAATTGCCAATCCGTTTGCTGTTGATAAAGCGGAGTGGGAAACCAAGTACGGTTTGTTCCGTGTTGGTGATCGGGTTATGCAGACGCATAATACAGAAGAGATTGCTAATGGAGATATTGGAAGGGTTGTCCAGATTGGAAAATCAAAAGCTGGGGAAATGGAAATGACCGTGGATTTTGGAGATGTCATTAAAACATATCAGGAAGATGAGTTATCAATCCTTGAGTTAGCATATGCAACAAGTATACATAAATCACAAGGAGCCGAATTTCCAATTGTGATAATCCCGGTACTTACCTGCTTTTGGCCGATGCTAAAGCGAAATATTTATTATACAGGAGTCACGCGGGCAGAATTTCGGGTTCATCTTGTTGGATCAAAGAAAGCTCTCTATATGGCAATTTCCAACAGTGATATCGGCAAGAGAAATACCCTGTTGGCAGTAAGGTTGCGTGCAGAGGCACAGAGACAGGGGCTGATTCCCGGACAAGAAGCTGCATAAGAAGGAGGAAATCAAAAGATGATGAAGATTTTTGAAAACTGGACATTTACCAGAATTTTGCCGGAACCATTTGCGGGCGTGGCTGCAAACCGCGGGAAAAAAGACACAACGGAGGCATCCTGTCTTTCCGTCCATAACCATATGTCAAGAATGAAGCGTGCAACCCTGCACGCTTCCACTTTAAAAGCACTGCTGGCCGTATCTGCAATTATAAGAGGAGACCAGGAAGGCGCATTTGGTGTACAGACAGTGTCGGGAACGGTTAAATGGTATTGTATGGAGTACGCAAAGCCTGTGGCTGCCGGTTCTGAAATAAGAATCGGTGTGTATCATCCACAGGATGGTAAATGGAAAGGGATTGTAAAGAACGGAACAACACTGGCGGCATATCCGCAGATTGGTGAGCGGGGGGCAAGCGGCAGGGAAATTATCATGATGTTCATTTTTGCAAGCTTAGCAGAAGGTTCTCTTCATGACGATGAATTTTCCAAAGCCTTCTTGCTGTTAAACGATGAGATAAAAAATGGATATCCGGATGCGGATAAGGCAACGGACCTGGCTTTTCTATGCTGTGACAATCTGTACCGAAGAATTGTCAATAGTGCGTCTCTCGGTGAGTCTGGTATTTTGTTTGACGGGGATAGTATTGCGTCTGGAAATGTACCGTTAATTCTTACCAGTCAACTGGCCGATGGAGATTATAACCCGACCGAGACGATATATGGAAAATTTCAGGTTCTGGAATGTAAGGACTGTGAAAGAACAATAGCAGAATTAAAAGAGCAGTATGACCGCAAATTTGAGCTTACCGATGAGGAAAAAAATCTGGTTCCTAAGCTGCCGGAAAAATACAATGTATCAGCAGAAGCACAGGAGATTATGGACGCGGTTATCAACAGCCCCATGCGGGTTTTCCTTAGTGTAGGGGAAGCTGGCACAGGTAAAACAACAAACGCAAAAATTATAGCACAGTTGTTGGGATTGCCGTACTATGCTTTTACATGCAGCGAGGGAACAGATGAAGTGGATCTGGTATCTTCCATGGTTCCCAATACAGGTGAACGGCCGGGAAAGATTCAAATTCCCATGCCAACGTATCAGGATCTAATCATGGACCCGGTTTCCGCTCTGGCGCAGATATGCGGATTGTACGACAACGAAATCAGTGAAGAAGGGGCGTTTAGAAAAATCCTGACCATGTTTTATCAAAATGGATTTGAAAATGGGAAGGATGATAATAAATTTGTCATGGTAGAGTCTCCTATTGTGACTGGGTGCAGAAGACCATCACTGGTGGAAATCCAGGAGCCTTCTGTTATTACCAAACCAGGTACTCTGGTTAAGTTAAATGGACTGCTGGATGAAGGTGCGACAATCACACTGACCAGTGGAGAAGTGGTGAAACGGCATCCCGACACAGTAATCCTCATTACAACCAATATGGGATATAAAGGGTGCCGGGGATTTAACGAATCCGTTTTGTCCAGAATGCGTATGGTTCATTACTTAGAGCCGCTCAATGCGGAGGCAATGGTAGCCCGGGTCAAAAAGAAAGTGAAATTTGACGATGAGACTTTCTTAAAGAAAATGGCGGATATTGTTTGTGAAGTACAAAAACACTGCAATACAGAAATGATTACGGGCGGAGTATGCGGATACCGGGAATATGAGGACTGGGTGTGGGCTTACCTTATACAGAAGGATATATTGAAAGCAGCAAAATGCACGCTCGTTGCGAAAGCAGCGCCGGAACCAGAGGAAAGGGAGGAAATTTATAAAAAACTGGTGATACCCGCGTTCACAGAGGCGCAGGCGGCATAAAAAAATGAGGAGGAACCAATGAATAAAAAACTGCAGCAAAAACGTAATCAAATAAAAAATAGAATGGGAAGGCTGACGGATAAAGATTTTTTTCTGTCTCAATCCTATCATGACACCATGTTAAAATCTGTCAGATTGTTGGGACAGAAGAATGATATTACCCTGTTCATGGATTATGAAGAGTCCGATGACGCCAGGATTGCATTTACAAATGGACGGCTCCTCTACTTAAATACGGCGAACTTAATCACAAATCTGATGACGAGCCGGGTGTCTAAAATAAAGAGCCATGAGGGGTTTATAGCCCATGAATGCGGCCATCTTAGATGTTCGGATTTCAAACGGCGGGGCCGGTATGTAAGCGGATTCTCCAGATGGCGTGTGTATCCAAAGCCTCCACAGGTGCAGCTGGTATACGAAAGAAAAGCCTGGGAGGAGATGAAAGGATACTTAAATGCCCATAACGTGGTGGCAGCCTCGGTGATACAGAAAACCGCTTCTTATATAAATAACGTACTGGAAGATGTGTATATTGAAAGTTTTATGTGCCAGAAGTATCCGGGCAGTATTCAAAATGGAATTCAACGTAATGCCGCGCTTATCATTCATCATATTCCAACGCAGGAAGCGCGTAAGGCAGAAAAGAGCGATGGACTGACCATTATGCTGGATATGATTTTCCGCTATGCCAGAGCCGGAAGGACAGAGGCAGAAAAAGAATATGATAAACAGTATTGTTCCCGCTTAAATTCCTGCCGTAAAATCATTGATGAGGCAGTGGTAAGCGCTGACCCGGATATTCGCTTTTATGCTACGAACCGCCTGATGCTAAAGTTGTGGAAATACATCAGACAGGCCATTAAAACAGCGGCAAAGAGCCTGAAAAATGAAATAAACCGGCTTTCGGAGGAAGAACTGAGTAAGAAAATTCAGGAGTATTTAAAGCGGAAAATGTTATGGGTGGCACTTTCAGAGACTATCGGTGCTTCGGAAGAACAGAATGAAGTGGAAGAGGAAATTGAAGGCTGGGACGGGGAGCTGGAAGGAGAACCGGAATCTCAAAATCAGAACGGTAAGAACGAAGAATTAGAAAATGCACTTGAGAAAATGCGAGATGGGCAGAGGCAGGAAGGAGGAGAAGAGGAAACAGAGGAAGGATCGGAGATAGATGAGACATTATCTAATCTTTTGCAGAAAATAGCAGAGGAGAAGTTTCTGCAGGATGAGGAATCGGATTTAAAAAGGAATCTGGAGGAGGAGGCAGCAAATTTTAAATTGGATGGTATCCACAAAGATTCAGTGATTGAAATGCACCGGATGACAACAGTTCCCCTGCGATTGGAAAAAGAATATAAAATGATTGCTCCAGAAATAAACCGAATCACAAGACGGCTGGAAGCATCGCTTGAAGATGTGCTGGAGCGGTTGGAGGGAGGTACGCAATCAGGTCTTTACATGGGGAAACGTTTAAGCCGTGGAAATCTGTACCGGCTGGATGATAAGATTTTTGAAAAAACAATAAAACCGGAAGATGGATTTTCAATCGCATTTGCGGTTCTGCTTGACCTTTCAGGTTCTATGTCATCCGGTGGCAGGATTGAGTCTGCACAAAAAGCGGGTCTTGTCATGTATACGTTTTGCCGGAATCTGGGAATACCGGTTATGCTGTATGGCCATACAACCCATGATACGGGATATACGGAAGTGGTAGACATTTACTCTTTTGCAGATTTTGATTCTGTAGACAATCAGGATTATTTAAGAATCATGAGTGTTAGTACCTATGATTGTAATAGAGATGGAGTAGCACTTAGATTTGTAGGGCAAAAACTGCTAAACCGGCCAGAGGATATAAAAATATTATTAATGATTTCAGATGGACAGCCTTATGCCCAAGGATATAAAGGCGAAATTGCAAAAGCAGATTTGCAAGAAGCCAAATATAGCCTGGAAAAAAGAGGAGTTAAGTTGTTTTCCGCAGCAATTGGTGATGACCGTGAGATGATTGAGGAAATATACAAAGACGGATTTCTGAATATTGCAGATTTCAATACAATGCCAGTCAAACTGGCAGGTCTCATCGCCCGGTTCATCAGATAGAGGAGGAGACATATGGCAGAAAGGGAAGAACGGGACTGGTCTAACGTAGTATCCGGTCAGATTGCAGTGTATAAAACAGATAAGGCACTGTTAGAGCTCATGGATAATTTAAAACCAGCGTCATATTTATTTCCGGCTCATATCCATGCGTCCGGAGACGTGTCAGAAGTTGGGGAAAGGTCCTTAATCCGTCTTAATATGCTGGATTACAGCAAAGGAACAGGGGATAATACAGTGAGTGTCTATGCCAATATCAGCCCAGAAGAAGCTAAATACATATACTCGGCGCTCTTTAATCATCTGTGGGAATTTGATTATCCCCAGGAAAAGATTTTTGGTAATCCAGATAAGGAGGGTTACAGTATTGTCACAAAACTTAAGATTGTCCGGTATGATACTGATTCCCAGGGGAATAAACGTAATTACCCATGGTTTGTAGAAATACAAAACGGACGCGGCATTGCAATGAAAAATTCCAATGGTGGCCGGTATTGTAAAAAGAACAGTTATATCTGTGACAAGAAAGCCAGTCTGTACATCAATGATAAAGACCTGTTTATCCTATTTTGCAAGACAGATGCTTATATACGTGCGTTTGAGACAGAGTATGCATTTCGGGAAAACAGGATTGGAAACTTTACCAGCTTGTATGGTCTTTTAAAGAATGAGATACAGGGAGCAGCCGACAGACTGCTCACTTGTATCCATAGGGAAGATGAGGAACCTATGAAAAAGGCAGGATGATTTAGTTCTAAAGACCCTGTAAAAGTTGTTTGCTTGAATAAGAGGGGCAGATATGATATATTAGATTTGTAAAAGCATAAATTGTCTGGAACAGAAAGGAGGGCTTCTATGTGCCAGATCTCAATCCGCATACCGGATGCAGTTATGTATGATACACATATGAGTGAGGAGGAGGCCGCTGCATTTGCCAGATGTATGGTAGCAGTAGGATATTATACGCAGAATAATGTGTCCATAGGATACTGTGCCCAGATAGCCGGTATGACAGAAGAAGAATTTATTAAATATCTGGGAAAGGGGAAGGTCAGTATTTTCCAGTTTGACAATAAAGCAGAGTTTTTGGAGGAACTGGAGAATGCGTAGAGTGATTGTAAATTCCACCCCCATCATTGTACTTTGTAATATTGGATTATTGGATATACTGAAGGCGCTCTATGCAGAGATTTGTATCCCGGAGGCTGTGTACCGTGAGGTGACAGAGAAAGACGATTCGGCATGTCAGGTATTAAAGACTGCATTGAATTGGATACATGTGGAAAAAATCGCAAACCAGTCAGATAAAAAGATGTATAAGGCGAAGCTACACGATGGAGAAGTGGAAGTCATGATTCTGGCCCAGGAGGGGACAGCGGACGATTTAGTCGTGATAGATGACAATGCTGCTAAAAAAACAGCAAAATATCTCGGTCTAAAAGTTACCGGAACAATCGGAGTCCTTTTGAAAGCCAAGAGAGAGGGGATTATTCCGGAGATTGCTTCCGTTCTCGAAAAAATGAAAAAGAACGGATTTTATATCAGCGAAAGCCTGGAACAGCTGGTACTGGAACAGGCAGGAGAACAACACAATATATAGCGCAATGAAGTTGACAAAAACTATATATGGTGGTAAAATGAGTGGGAAAGCTGATTTATGTAATCCAAGGATTACAAGTAGTTTTTGTTCCGGCATTAAAAACTGGAAGCAGGATTTTAAAGTAACAGAATAAGAGCAGCTATTGTGCTGCGGGAATGAAGAGACATCAAAATGAATTGTTTTGGTGTCTCTTTTTTTGTTTGCAGAAAGGAGGAAGAAGCCAGAAGGCGGAAAGGAGGGAGCGGATGAGAGATTCTTACGATTCGGAGGGATATCATTGCCTTATCATTGCAATCTTAATGGGAGTCAATGCAAGGGAGGCCCGGTTTCTGTATGAACATGGCCTGAATAATCCGATTTCCCAAAAAATTTTAAAAAAGAAGCATCCCAAAATTGTGCGGGTGTCAACAAGAAAGGAGAGAAAAGAAGTTATACAGCAACTGAGAAGCGAGGGTTACAGTATAGAGGCTATCGCAGATATTTTAAACTGTGACCATTCCACTGTGAAACGAAATTCTAAATTGAAAAGGAGATTCACATCATGATGACATTAGAAAAATTTGCCGAAGCTGTCAGCTCTGAAGTAGCCAAAAGATTAGGGGCCGGTTTCCATGTGCATGTTCTGAAACCGGTTATCAACAATGGCATAGTCCAGACACAGTTGTGCATTGAAAAAGAGGGGCAGCAGTTTCGCCCCTCTATTCACTTGAAAGATTTTTTTGAGTGCTACAAAAAAGGAAAAGGGCTTCAAGCGATTATTGATGAGATTCTGGAATGCTATGCATCGGCGCCAGATATACCGGCTGGTATGCAGGAGATTGTAAATGATATGAGTTTTGAGAAAATCAAAGACAAAATCATGTGTAAACTGGTAAATACCCACGACAACGCTTCTATGCTGGAGAACATCCCAAACATTCCATATCTGGATTTATCCGTTATATTTTTATTATTATGTGAAGAAACAGAAGAAATAGCAGCAACCTTAATGATAACAAATAAGCATTTGAACTATTGGTCTGTGGACAAAGAGGAATTGTATCAGAGAGCATTAGTCAATATGGTAAATAAGTATCCACCAGTGCTTATGAAAATAACGGACATGATGTATGTGTTAACAAACCGGATTCACTTTTGTGGTGCAGAAGTCTTACTCTATCCCGGGCTCATGAGATACTGTGAATTACATGTGGGAAAGGATTTCTTAATCATTCCTTATAGTGTAGATGAGGTGATTCTGTTTCCGACCCTGGGTGCTGAGGATGCTGTAGTTTCTCAGGAACTGGCGGATTTGATACAGTCCATTAATGCAGAGGAAGTTCCGGCAGATGAACGGTTATCCAATCATGCATATAGATATTGTTCCGCTGAGGATAAGGTTATATGCATTTAAGGTGACTTTCATTAGGATAGGAGAGGTTTATGCATATACATAAATTTGCAGATATCGCCTCGTTTGCAGAGATTGGGGTTGGAGGGAATCTTCCGGCAACAGAAGAGTACCGGGAATTCATCAAAAAGCTCCACCCAACACAGTTCCTGACAGGACGGCTGACAGCTCCGTTATATGAAGTAGAGTATTCTTATGTAACTGTGCGGGGAAATTACCGAAAGGCTTATAAATATATCCTGCTGCGTTTGGAGCATGATGATCTGGACCTGGAGATTGAAATGATATTCTCAGACTGGGTAGAGGAATTAAACCGTAAATGTCCATACCGGCGTATTTTAAATGCACAAATTCTTAAAATAACGCCCATAGCGTATGCAACAATCCCATTTGAAATCTAAAAAGGTTCCATTCCCTCATTTCCCGGAGAAAACTCCTGGTTGCCGTTAAATGCCAGGTTACTGCGGACCGAGGCCTTGAAAGAAAAGCGGTTAGCGGCGTAAAAAGACACACCGGAAAGAATGGCTTTTCCGTCAATAGCAGAATAATTGCGAAGGACGGGAGAGAATGGAACAATACAGACTTTTTGATGATTTTTCAGATAAGGTAAAACGGGCAATCCAGTTGTTTCAGATGTTTGAAGATGCTGCGGTCCGGTATCATGAGGATGGTTATTACCTTGCCTTCAGCGGCGGAAAAGACAGTGTTGTGCTTTATGTGCTTGCAAAGATGGCCCATGTGAAGTTTCAGGCACATTATCATTTGACAACAGTAGATCCTCCGGAGCTGGTGCGGTTTATACGGGAGGCATTTCCAGATGTCAAGGTTGAGTATCCGGAGCTGACCATGTGGGATTTGATTGTCAAGAAGCAGATGCCGCCGCTGCGTACAGCACGCTACTGTTGTGAAGTGCTGAAAGAAGGAGGGGGCGAGGGAGCCTTTACGGTGACCGGAGTCCGCTGGGAAGAAAGCAGGAAAAGAGCCAACCGGGATTTCTTAGAGATTCATAAGAAGAAAGGGGCTATTTATCTAAATTGTGATAACGAGGAAGATCGTAGAAAATTAGAAATATGCAGCTTGAAGGGAAAAAGAATATTAAATCCCATCATCGACTGGACAGAGGAGGACATCTGGTGCTTTATCCGTAAGTATCAGGTGCCTTATTGCTGTCTGTATGACCAAGGCTTTTGTAGGATTGGGTGCATCGGTTGCCCTCTGGCAAGCATAAGAAGCCGGGAACGGGAATTTGAGCGATATCCCAAGTACCGCGATGCTTACATACGAGCTTTTGACCGTATGGTAAAGGCGCGTACAGCCAGTGGTAAATCTAAGGGAAACTGGAAGGATGGTGAGAGTGTGTTCTGCTGGTGGATGTATGGAAATGAAAAAACAGATAAACAGGTTGCAGGTCAGATGGAGCTAAAGGATTTTATCGACATGGCGGCTTAGTCACTTCACTGGGTTCGTAAAAGGCATCAATGAGTGGAGTAAAACGTATTGCACGTAAGCACCCAATACGGCCGTAATGTACGTATAACGAAAGAAGGAGGACCAAATGAAAAAACAATCGTGTAGGAACTGCCACAATATTGATCTGAATAAAAAAGAGGAAACAGAAGGAAGGCTGAGTGGACGCTACCGTTATGGCTGCACCGTGCAAAGAAGTGGGTTTATATGCGGCTTTATTATCAGCGATGAGAAACTGGAAGCTTTGGTATGCCCAAACTGGAAAGGAGGGAAGATGGAGGAGGCAGACTACGAAAGGCTGGCGGACGAATTTGGGGAAAGGCTTCAAACTCTGTATGACCGGTGGAATATGTGGAAAATAAGGGGGTGCCCGGAGGCGGATGTGCCTGACGGAGAATATTTAAATCGACTTCGCAGTGGAATAGAAGCGATGATGAGGCAGATTGAGAATACGTTCGCTGAGGCAGATTACCCAGAATGTTATTATGCCCCGCTTCCTCCGGTTATGGATGTGGATTACATGGCGAATTGCCAGCAAATTAAAGAAACCGCAATTCGTGCGCTTGAAGAATACCGAAATAATAAGGATTATTTATGGTTAGCAGACCATATCCAACATTTGGATAATGAGGACAAAGAAAACAGTGAGGCTTACCGTCTCTTGTGTCATGTACAAAGTTTGGAAGAAGCGATTTGCGAAGATGCCTACTTGCAGATGAAGAGAGTGAGCTTCCAGGAAAGCCTGTATGATGACATGGCTAACTGTAAAAGGCGTATTTTGAAAAGAAAGCGCCGGCCATCAAATAGGAAATCGAAAAAAAATAGCCCGCAGATTGTTGGTCAGTTAAGAATCGGTGATTTGAAGGCTTCATAAGGAGGAAAAGAATGGACCATCTTATGTTAGTAAAAAATCTGTTCAATGATATGTTTGTGTTTCTTAATGGTACTCAACCACTGCCTTTAGAATCGCTGGATGATGTCTACCAGGGGGAACCACTATTTCTGGCGCTGATTGGAGGTTTGGACCAGGCACTTTTGGTTGATTATAATAGCGCAATGCAGGAAAGCTATGGATTCTATAAGAAGTATTGCGGCAGAGAACTTACTGAAGAGGAATGGGAACAAGTGGTAGAAGAAATCCAGATGTTCATTGATAAATGGAATAATAGCTGGTGTAAGGGAATGATTTTGGCGTTATTGGCGTTGATGGAACAGGAAGAGGACGAGCGGAAAGGAGAAGGAAAGATGGAGCAGGCAGAAAGTTCCGGAGATGAAGAGTTGGATAGCATAGATAATGCTGCATAAAGTCAGTATAGCCGGGGAATGGTGAATTCTCCGGCTGAATTTAAAGGAGTATGACAATGATAGAAAAATTATATAAAAAGGTTAAGAATATTCAAGATTTTAACGAGACAGCCAGTAAGTTGCGTCAAATGGGATTAAAGGATGAACTTAAAAATCTTGCCGGGAAATATAAGGTTCCTGAAGTGGATTTGAAAGAGTTCCTCTCTGGAAAGCGGTATTTCCTGATAGACGGAGGAGAGACGCAGAAAGATTATATGTCAGCCCGGAGTAAGCTGTTGGATGAAATGTTTAATCTGAATGATCCTCAATTTACGGATGTTATCGGCAACTATCTCATAAGGTGCTGTGATAAAAGCGATTTTGCTGACCTGGTGCTCCAGAAACACAAGACACTGCAGCGGTGTGTTGAGTCAATCATGAGTCGGGCGTATGAAATGGTAAGCGATGAGGTGAAAAAAAGTGGCCGATATGCAAACATGGCTGTTATGGAAGACACAGTTTTTGAATGGGTACGGGATTATTATTTAACGGATGACCGCGAAAAGGAGGCCGAGAGAAGAACGGAAGCAGAAGAGGCTTTCCACAAACGATTGTCGGCGCAGATGAATACTCCGAAGGGAAACAAAAACAAAACCGCTAAGAAACGCAACGCTTCCAAGAAAAATAAAACAGGTGGAGTGAACAGCAATGCATCTGAGAAGGAAGGAAAACATTCTTCAGCCAAGACGGAGGCGGCTGACCAGAATAAAGACCAGATTGAGGGCCAGGTTTCTCTGTTTGAGAACGGCCTGGCTGAATAAGGAGGAAATGACCATGTTGATTGCATTTAAGGGCTTTGATAAGGATTTAACTTGTACAAACCACGGTAATACATACCAATATCGATTAGGCGTGTGGAATGAGGAGGATAAAGCAAATTGCGGAATAAATGGAATGCATTGTGCTGAAAACCCATTGGACTGTTTATCCTACTATCCGGACTGGGACAGGGCAGTGTATTACATGGTTGTCGCTGATGGTGATATTGACGAGGATGCATATGACAGCAAAATTAGCTGCACCCGGTTGAGGCTTATAAAGAAACTGGACAAAGGAGAATTTGTGGCTCATAGCTTAAAATATCTTCTTGATCATCCATTTAGAAAAAATAATCACCTTGTGTGTCTGAATCAAGGCGTGGCAAAAAACGGTATTGTGATTGTCAGAGGAGAGAATCCTGTTGCCAAAGGCGCACTAGGAGATGTTCTGGGATTTGCAAAGGAAGTGAGAAGCCAGTCCGAGATTACAGAGATAGGAATACATGCTGTGGATGGAAAAGAGATTCTTCCAGATACTTGGTATAGCATCAATGGAAAAATAAGAAAGGCAGGATAAGAGTCATGAAGAAAATAAGACTGAAAAAGCTGGGACATCTGTATGCAACAGATGAAATGCTTTGTATGGCAGAACAGGATATACCGGAGAATAAAAAGATTGGGTGGCAAAGAGTTGAGCCTGTCTTCCAGCGAGAGGTATATCTGCAGAGTAAAATTTGTGACGGTATTTTGATGGTTGCTATCTATTTGGCGAGGGATTTACGGCTGGGAAGTAAAAAACCATTATATGAAATTTTCATTGATAAGAGTAAAAGAGAATATCTCACTTGGGATACAGTAAAGGGAAAATGGCGGACCGCGTGTGTGGAGGCTCTTGAATTTCCGCATTATTACAGTTATTCATGTGCCTACATAACACCAGAAGAAGACATTAGATTGGCTGAATATCTGGGAGTTACCCAGAAAGGTATGAAAGGTATCTACCAGTACCAGCAGTCCATCCTGGAGGAGCGTCTGGAGAATAGATATAAAAAAGAGACATCTCTATGGGAGGCGGCGATGAAGTTGGTCCCCGATGTTCCAAAAGATTGGCTTCGCTGGGTAAACAGACATGGATTGAATGAGAATTTTATATTTTATGACTATTCAAAAAATGTGAAAGAGGGGTTTTGTACCTGGTGCGAGAAAATAGTACCAGTGAAGAAAGCCAGACATAATACATATGGTACCTGTATATGCTGCGGGCATCGTATCCAGTATAAAGCTAAGGGAAAAGCAGGGAGGCTTTGTACAAAAGCAGAACAGGTTTATTTACCGCAAAAGTACGGTGATGGTCTTATAATCCGGCAGTTTACAGCACAACGATTTTATCAGAAAGGGGAGTATAAAACACCAAAAATAATGTGTAATGAAACCGGAAGAGTTATTTATGATAAGAATCTAACAGACACACAGTATTACTATGGCAGGTATAAACAAAGAGGATACCGCTGGATTAAAGGCTATCCCAGTTACTCGTTTTTTTATGGATACAACGATTATAAACTAAACCATGCTGGTGCTGTGTATAAACGTACAGTACCAGCACTGTCCCGCCATATATTAAACAGGACAGGTCTGCCGCAGTTGATATCTACCGGATACAAAATAAGTCCCAATGATTATCTTAGCGGCCTGGCTGAGGCCCCGTATCTGGAACGCTTTATCAAGGCAGGACTAAAACACCTTACGCTGGATGCACTCAATTGTCGGATTGAGGTGTCAGAATCCCATAGTTTGGCAAAGTCGCTAGGAATAGACGGAAACCGTTTGGGACGGTTGCGGAATAATGATGGGGGCGAATTGTTTCTTATATGGATGCGGTATGAAAAGAAAAAACGCAAAAATATCGTGGATTCAGTAATTTGCTATTTTGAAGAACAGGATATCCGACCGGAGAATATAAAATTCATCCAGGATAGAATGAGTGAATTAAGAATATGCAATTATCTGAAACGTCAGTATGCATTAACTAACCGACCTCCCCTGGAACTTCTATCTACCTGGCAGGATTATCTCAATATGTCAAAACGGCTGAAACGTGATATCACATTGGAAATATTCTATAAGCCCAAAAATCTGGTTGAAAGCCATGATGAAGTTCTACAGTTGTGTGAAGATAAAAACATAACGCTTCAGGCAGTTGATATCGCAAAAGTATATCCGGATGTGGATGCAATCTGTGAGTCCATTAAAGAAAAGTATGAGTATAGTGATCAGAAGTATGTACTTCTTATTCCAAATCGGATTGAGGATATTATACAGGAGGGCAGGGCACTTAGGCATTGTATACGATTCAGCGATGACTATTATGAACGGATACAGAGAAGGGAAAGCTATATTGCATTTTTGAGGAAAGCAGATCAGCCAGAGAAGTCATTCTATACATTGGAATTTGAACCGGACGGGACTGTCCGTCAAAAGCGTACAAGCGGTGACCGACAAAATGTAGATTTCAATCAGGCTGTCAGCTTTATAAAAAAATGGCAGAAGGCAATCCAGCCACGATTAACAGAGGAGGATTACCGGCTGGCCAAAGTAAGCGCAAGTCTCCGTGTAGAAGAATTTAAAGAACTGCGGAAGAAAAATGCGAAAGTATGGCATGGTCATCTTGCGGGCATGCCTTTAGCTGATGTTCTGGAAGCTGATTTGATGGAAGTTTCTTTGTGTATGGAGGATGCAGGGGTAACGGAAGCAGACGGTCAGAATAGCGAACTTGTGGCCGCATAAAATCAAGGAGGGATACGACAAATGAAACAGAAGCTTTACTATATTAAGAATGAAACAGCGGAAAAAGCGATTTATAAGAATTTTGAGAATCAGAGGTTTTCAGTGATAGAAAAAGACAGCGAACCTCCAATGGTACTATCGTTTTTCGATGATAAAAATATGACTGATGAATATGAGTATGTTTATATTCCACGCGAGATGTCTAAAAAAGAGGTTGAAGGTCGTTTTGAAGTGGAGAAGCAATGCCCTATGTGTGGAACCGTTACAAGTATTTATCTTACAGATGAGGACATGAATAAATACAGCTGGTACAGCAACTCGCGTTTTAATCGTAGGGGAAGCGGCCTGCCGGCTCCGCATATCCAAAACTTATTTCCGGACCGGACAGAAGAAGAACGGGAATTAATGATGTCAGGGTACTGCTATTGGTGCCAGGAATTGATTTTTGGAGAGGATGAGTTTCTTCTAATGACAGAAGCAGAATTTTCGATGGAGCCAGACCACCTCATTGCATATAACCGTGCAGACCATGATGGATATCGGTGGTGGAATAAGTGGTTTCCACAAAAGGGTACGGATGGAAACCAGTACATGGTGCAGGAAATGAATAAATTCTCTGCGTATATTTTGGAGGAACAGCTTGGCAAGGGCATTTCCGACATTCCGAAACTTGGAGCGTATTATGGAGCAGAGCCATCTGAAGACAAGGAATATCACTTGTACTGCGAGGGAACATATTGTAATTTTCATGTGAAGCTTATAAATAGGAAGAGAAGCTACAATGTGTACATATATGTTTACGAAACAGAAGAGTAAATAAAAAATGGGCAGGAAGCCGCCGGGACATATGATATCTGGAGGCTTCCGTACCATTTCTTATAAGAAGAGGATATGGGATGAGAGACTATATTAACAGAAATATCAGGATAGATGGAAGATTGATTCCCTATCCGGTGTATACATCTTGGGAATATTTTGAGTTGCATGATGGGATTGAAGATGTGGAAGATTTTGTAGATTCAAATCCTGCGATAGAAGAATTAGTGACTCAGATTTTAGCGTTAAAACAGAGTTGTTTTCTTTTGCGTCATACAACACATAGCTGCCAAAGCTTAAGTGACAGTTTGTTTTCCCTAAAACTTAAACTTATTAAAGAGCTCAAAGAGAAATATAATTATAATTTTGATGATGTATGGATGCAAAATCTCATAGGCAGGATTTGATACCATAATGACATTGTTCCGTAGTTATTATACAAATATGAAAAAAGATAGTTGCCCATAGTGGCATGATATGGAGGCTTATATGAAATATGAAGAATTTATTGCGGCGCTTTGCCAGAAAATACGCGAAGTAACAAAAGGATGGAATGGAACGAGTATAGAATTTAGGACAACACCACAGAACAATGGGAGAACCTTGGATTTACTGGTGGTGAGCAAGCAAGGAAAAAAAATGAATGGAACTTACGAATTGAGTTTCCATACACAGGAATTATATGAAGCACTTGCATTTGACAAAATGGATTTGAAACATATTTTGAGAATAGTGGAAAGTAAACTGAGACAGGCTGGGGAAGTTGGAAAAATCAGCCCGCTGGAAGTCGCTGATGATTATGAGCAGATACGAAGTCACCTGATTATTCGACCGATTAATTATGTAAAACATATGGAAAAGTTAAAAGACGGTATGTACGATTTAATTGGTGACATTGCTTTGACTGTCTATATTCATATTGGCTTTGTTCATGGAGCCTATGTAAGCAGTGCTGTGAGTTCCGAGTACCTGGAGATATGGAATAAAGGAAAAGAAGAGGTAATAAAAGAGGCATTTACGAATACATATAATTTATTCCCGCCAATTATGTTGACAGGTCTTGAGGCATATTCTGTTATGGATACCGATATATTTCAAAAGGATGCTGGATATGATATGGTTGGGGTTACAAATGAAGTCATATTCAATGGAGCAGTTTCGATTTTCCTTCCTGGAGTAGCAAAAAAATTAAGTGATATCTTAGGGGAAGATTTATATATTGTATTCCTTAACTATGATTATGCAGTTATTCATCCTGTCAGCATTATACGGCCAGAGGAGATTCGCAGTTTAATAGCTAGCGTCAATTCTGATAGTCCGGATGAAGAAGGATTTTTGTCGGATATGATATTCACTTACAGACGCGATTCTGATAAAATGGAAGTAGTGAAAGAAGTTTATAGTTAGGTAAAGTTTTCTGTATGATACAGCAGTGTATGTATGAGAGTATATACACTGCTGTATTTTTATTTCGGTATATTGTATAATGGGGGTAGATGATTAGATGGCTGAAATTGTAATTTAAAAGGTGGTTTAAAATGGACATTAAGGAACTATACAACATATATCAAGGAAATCCGGAGAAATTTAAAAAGATTGTATTGTATCGCAACCTTCTTGGCTCGCCAGTTTCATATAATTACAAAGATTCAGATTTAGAATCTTTAGTACAGATGATAATGTCAATGGATGAAGAATATGAAACAGACTTTGGATTTATGATGATGGAACTGGGGTTGGCTTATGAGGCTATTTATAGTAACATGAAAAATAATAATGCTGCCAGAGAAAAGACGGAATTTATGAACTATCCATTGGATTATCAACTGAGGGCATTAATTTCGTTTTTTGAGGATCAGCATAAACTTGGTATTGAGTTTAATAACATAAATAGTAAAAAGCCAATCACAGGGATAAAGCATTTGGTTGCAAATGTAGAATCTGAAATCTATCCTGGTATGAGATATTCAACATCACAGAATAGCGAAAATCTAATAGAGCTGATAGATTATTCAATTCCTTATTTATATTATTATGACAGTAATTTTGAAAAACCTTGCGATAATCTAACATATGAACAATGTTTGCAATGTCCGGATATTATGAAGTTCGTTCATCATTCAAATTTTTGTGAATTAATAAACGGATTATGGTCCCTTTATATATATAAGGATTACTCGGTTAAACTTGGAAAAACGGATACAGATGATGATATTACAGTTTTTGTGCCCAATTCCAATGAAGCGAGCTTGATTGATTTTGTTGCAGGAATACGCAGAGAGGCCAGAAGATTTCAAAATAGTATTGATTTATTGATATCAAATCAAAATAGAATAATTAATGGGAATAAGTTTATAATACGCCTTGCCAAGAAAATAAAGTTGGATTTGTGGAAGAGCATTTTTGAACTGGAATTGGAGGTCTACTTGCGTTGTAATTTATCTGCTAACTGCACAATGAAAATTATAAAGCAGACGGATATTTTTCCAGCCTATTTAAGGCAAACGTTACCATATGGTGAATTGAATGACTTCCTTGAAGTGCATGAATTTTTGGTGACAATGAGCGAAATTTATTCAAATATCTTAAATCATAATTGGGAAGAGATTGAACATGATCGGTTTAATTATCTATGTCCAGTAGTTGATATTGATTTGCTAATTAAAAGTTTTTCACGATTATATGGCAAGAGTTTAAATACAGCAGCTAAGCTGGTGGAGTGGTTTATATATTATCCGCAACGCGGGAAAGAGGGCGATTTATTCTCAAAACCGTTGGTTCAAATAAGTGGTAAAAGGGTTTTATTTGCCCCTAATTTGATTCGGCAAATTAATATCACCCGAATGCTTGAGCAGATTATGCTGGATTATAAAATAAAGCGGGCGGCAATTGGAGATGAGTATGAATCTTATTTAAGAAATAAATTGTCACAGTCTTCCTTATGGAATGTCTATGCAGATAAAATAGAATTTAAATCATCTTTAGGAAATACAGATTTTGATGTTATAGCTTTATTTGATAATCATGTTGTGATAGTTGAAATAAAGCATCTGGTGACGCCTTACGATCCCAAACGTTACTATGAAGACCGCCAAGAGATAAAGAAGGCCATAAAACAGCTTAAACTAAGGAAGCAAGTTTTATTAAGGGATTGGGCCTTGATTAGAGATATAACTAATGGATTTCTTCCTCCTGAACCTTATCCGGAAGAACGGATTATTCAATTGGTCTGTACGAATATAGATAGCTTCACATCGCTGGAAATTGATGGCATAAGAATTGTTGATGAGTGCGTTCTAATCAGGTTTTTTTCTGACAATGGCCAGTATGTAAAGATATGGAGTGGGTCGAAGATTTATAAAAAAGAGAAAATATGGGAAGATAGCCAACCAACCATCGATGATTTCAAGAGATATATTGCTTCTCCGACTGCGGTGAAATGGTATAGGGAGGTTGTAAAAAGAAAAAATATAACAATACCAAGATATGGAGAAAGAGAATATCTTGGCACGGTAAATTATATTTTAGATGAAGATATAGTAAAATTTGATAGACAGATATAAAGCCCAGCCTGTGTTTTGCAGATGATAGCGCTGGGGGATATAAGCACCAGAATCTGTTTCCATGAGGGGCGCAGGAAGCATATTGCTTCTGGCCACACTAATCAGAAGTGCCCCTATTGTAAAACGCCGCCTCGTTTTTCGGGATGGCGTTGTTGGTAAGGTTGGCAACTCTGTACCTAGTAGTGATTTTTATTCCCAGATCAAACTATACTTTTGACTATCTCTTTATAAGTTCTTATATGCCGGTATAGCCTGTATTTACAGGCTTCCCGGCGTTTTGTTTGCCCGCCATGGGCGGGCTCTAACGGGTGAAGGTCCCGAGTGCACCCGGATAGTGGGAAGCACATAGCTTAACAGCAAGGGTGTCCATCGTGAGGTGGAATCTGAAGGAAGCTGTAGGCAAACCTTTGGTCCGACGGACAGAAATCACATATAAGGCTGGGTTCCGAGAGATAAGCCTGCAAAAGAGGGCAAAGTCTAATAACTATCACATTTGTAGGAACAAAGTAGATGTGGCGGATATATGAAGGGAAAGAGCACGCACCTTAAGCGGGGAGGTCTCACAGGCGGCAATAGAAGCTGTAGTAACAACGAACTGTGAGAAGTCAGCGGAACCCATAGTAGCAAAGAAGTTCCTGTAATGGGAATGGAGTGAAGGGGTGAACATTCAATCAGTTGAAGTAGGTTCCGACTTGTAGCTAATGCAACACCTGTCGATAACGTCAAAGGTGGCAGAAGCAAACGGGACAGAAAGGAAACAACGCATGGAAACAAGTAGTCTCATGGAGCAGATATTAAGTAAAGACAATCTAAACACAGCGTATCTGCAAGTCGTAAGAAATAAAGGTGCCGCGGGAGTGGACGGAATGGAGTACACGGAGCTGGCAGAATACCTTTTGGAGAACGGCGAAATAATAAAGGAACAGATGCGGACAAGGAAATATAAGGCGCAACCAGTAAGGCGAGTGGAGATACCTAAGCCAGACGGAGGAATCAGAAAACTAGGAGTTCCGACAGTAGTGGATAGATTTGTGCAACAGGCAGTTGCACAGGTACTAAGCCCAATCTTTGAGGAAGAATTTCATGAACACAGTTACGGATTTCGCCCGAATCGAAGTGCCCAGCAGGCAGTGGTGAAAGCATTAGAAATGATGAATGACGGACACAACTGGATAGTGGACATAGACCTTGAAAAGTTCTTTGATACAGTGAATCATGATAAGTTGATGACAATAGTAGGAAGAACAATTAAAGATGGAGATGTAATCTCTATCTTGCGAAAGTTCTTAGTCAGCGGAATCATGATAGAAGAGGAATATGAGGAATCCATAATAGGAACACCTCAAGGAGGAAATATCTCACCATTATTATCGAATATCATGTTGAACGAACTGGACAAGGAAATGGAAGAAAGAGGGCTGGACTTTGTGAGGTACGCAGACGACTGTATAATAATGGTCGGAAGTGAGCAGGCAGCGAACAGAGTAATGAAAAGTATATCTGGATTCATCGAAGAGAAACTTGGACTGAAAGTAAATGCCACAAAGAGCAGAGTAGGAAAACCAAAGCACTTGAAATATCTGGGCTACGGATTTTATTATGATACGTTTGCGAAACAGTATAAGGCTAGACCACACGCCAAAGCAGTAGCGAAGTTTAAGGCAAGAATGAGACAACTCACCTGCCGTAGTTGGGGAGTTAGTAACAGTGTGAAAGTGCAGAAACTGAATCAGCTGATACGAGGCTGGATTAATTATTTCAAAATCGGAAGTATGAAGAGTTTATGTGCAGAATTAGATAACAACATACGATATAGACTGCGGATGTGTATCTGGAAACATTGGAAAACGCCAAAGAACAGAGCAAAGAACCTTATAAAGCTGGGAATACCAGCATGGTCAGCCTGGAAAACAGCATACATAAGCGGATATGCGAAAGTATGTAGAAGCTGGGATGTGCACCAAACAATTAGCAATGCCCGCCTCGAAGAATTCGGATTGATATCCATGAAAGACTATTACGTGAAACGAATAACATGTTAAGTTGATTGAACCGCCGTGTACCGGACGGTACGCCAGACTGTCTAACGATTACGAAAAATGATATAATGAAGGTACAAATTCCAGTATAGGGGGTTCCGAGTTATGGCATATATTGTAGGAATAGACCGATATCAATCTCAAATGGTTACAACTTCTCTTGATGAAATGATTTCCGAGGATAATTCAGTACGTGTTATAGATGCTTACGTTGGTTCCCTTGAATTAAGTGAATTGGGATTTATTGAGTATAGTGGAACAAACAAAGGTCAAGCTCCATACCGCAGGTCAGATCTATTAAAGCTTCACATCTATGGATATCTCAATAAAATCAGATCAAGTAGATCCTTGGAAATAGAAACAAAAAGAAATTTAGAACTCATGTGGCTTGTGAATACGATAACACCAGATCATGGAACCATTGCGAGGTTTGTTAAGGAAAATAAAGATGCCTTTCATAGCGTATTAAGGAACCTAACTCTTATACTTAAAGGCTGGGGATTAATTGACGGCCAATTAATCGCAATCGACGGAACTAAGATCCGGGCTCAGAACAGCAAACATAATTGTATTACTTGAAGTGGATTAGATAAAAAAATTGAATATGCAGATGCTCAGATTAATGCATATCTGATGGCTATAGAAAAAGATGATACTGATAATGAGGCTTTTAAAGAAAAACTTCAAACGTATCAAGAATTAAAAGAGCAATACTATGCACAGAAAAATGAGTTAAAATGTGAAGGTCTGGAACAGAAGAGCTTAACTGACAAAGATTCTCGACGGATGAAAAACAATGGTTCTCTGGATATTTGCTATAATGTACAATCAGCTGTAGATTCTAAAAATCATTTTGTGATCGATGTAGTTACAACAAATGATATAAATGATCAAAATCAATTATACAGCATGGCAAAAAATGCATCTGAATTGCTGGAGATAGATAATCCTACGGTTATAGCAGATACCGGTTATTACAACGGATCAGCAATCAAAAATTGCATTGATGATGGCATGACTGTTTATATTAAAAAGGCTAAGGCTAATAATAAAACAAAAGACAATGAATTTCGCAAAGAAAAGTTTGTATATAAAGCAGAAACAGATATTTATATTTGCCCATCAGGGAAAGAAATGCACTTTTTTGAAAATACATCGAAAAACGGATTAAAATATCGAAAATATAAGTGTAAAGGCTGTGGATCATGTAACTATAAAAACTCGTGTACAAGTTCAGTAAGTAGACGTACTTTGCAACGTTGGGAACATGAAGATATATTAGAATCAGTTTATGCAGACACTTGGAATAATAATGATATTTATAAACAACGGAGATGTATTGTAGAACATCCTTTTGGAACTGTAAAGCGTTCACTAGGGTATAGCTACTTTCTGAGACGAGAAATGGAGAATGTAGATGCAGAAACAGCATCAATGTTTATCGCTTATAATTTTAAGCGATTACTTACTATGTTTTCAACCAGAAAACTTCTGGAAATGCTGGGATAAGAATAGTAAAAATGAACTTAATTATAGTGCTTTAAATGCGGAATACGTTAAAACAAAAGGAAAAGCATCGTACATCTAGACTGAAAACCTTATCGTTAGACAGTCTGACGCACGGTGGTGTGAGAGGTCGGTAGGTGAAATAATCACCTACCTCCTACTCGATTCGTATCGGAAGATATTCTTAAATCTTCTCATATCCCCTCATGTTTCAGTGTTCAAAGGTAGTAGAAAGAGTAGTAAAACCTCTATTTACTACTGCGCAATCAACCGTTCCATTTTCGCTAATGCACTGTCAGAAGTGGCATGAGCATAATAGTTCAACGTCATGTTGATGTTGGAATGTCCCATGATATACTGTAATGCTTCCTCATGGCACTTGTACTATAATTAATAAATTTAGTTATAATTATTTACAACTTGAGAGTTTTACTATTCGATAAATCTAAAGTAACGGTCGCTGTTTCAAAGTGTATTTCATATACTATCAGTGATTTCCAACCATATTCTATTGTTTCTCGATAATCAGGTATCTTCTCGCAAAAACAATCTGCCAAATCAAAAATAGTTTTTTTACTCTTGATAGCAGTTCCTCTCGCTTTTATATGCTCGTTTTCTTTTTTTGGAATTGTTGTAAAGGCAACATTCTGATTTTGTTTCATTTCTTTTACTTTGACGTTATTTTTAAATGTTGCAAAGTATACAATATTATTTTCGGGATTGAAATAATAATTGACAACTCTAACATTTGGAATGCCGTCTGTTCCGATAGTTGCCAACGCAAGGTCAGTCTGTTCTGCCATCATTTTTTGAAATTCTTTTAGTGTATCCATAGAAATCCTCCTTTTATTATTGATACATGATTAGTATAATATAAAAAGGTATCAGAACATGACTCCATTTAACGAAATAAGGAGGTTTAAACAAATGCGTAAATCAACACGATTGAATGACATGATGATTTTTTTAAATGATAAAAGTTTTTTTAACTTGAAAGATATTATGCAAGAGTACGGAATATCTAAAAGTACAGCAATTCGAGATATACAATCTTTAGAAGAAATCGGTATGCCCATATTTTCGGAAACTGGAAGAAATGGACGTTATGGGATTTTGAAAAACAGACTTCTTTCACCAATTATTTTTACTGTTGATGAAATGTATGCTTTGTATTTTGCTATGCTAACTTTAAACGCTTATGAATCGACTCCTTTTCATTTAAGTATTGAAAAGTTAAAGATAAAGTTTGAAACTTGCTTGTCTGATGAACTTATTAATACTATTAATAAGATGGAACATACATTAAGCCTTGAGGGGACTAAGCATTATAATAGCAGCCCTTTACTAAAAGATATTTTAGAAATGGCAGTAAAAGATACGGTGTGCTGTATCTCTTATAAAAAAGGCGAATTCGTATCAGAAGTACAAGTGCAGTTTTTTAATATATCTTCATCTTTTGGACAATGGTATGTTACAGGTTTTAATCATGACAGGCAAAGAGTTCAAGTTTTCCGTTGTGATAAAATTATTGATATTTCAGAAAGTGAGTGCTATATACCGAAGCCAAGGCAAGAACTTCTAAATCGTTCGACAAACATATTTAAGTCTGAAAATGCTACAGATTTTGAAGTTCAAATATTAGATAAAGGAGTGGATTTATTTTATAAAGAAAATTATCCCTCAATGGAATTAGTCAAATATGATGGACAATATAAAATAAAAGGATTTTACAACGTAGGGGAAGAAAGATTTATTGCTGATTATTTACTTTCATATGGAAAATTGATTAAGTCTATCTATCCAGAGCATTTAAAAAAACTTGTATCGAAACGAGCAAAAGAATTGTACCAATATTACGATAATCTATAAAAATAAGGCATATAATTTTATGTGTTTGTATGCTTATGAATGTATTTTACAATCTTCCAGTTGCTATCCTTATGTAGTACAAGTTCAAACTGTGATATCTACGTTGTCTTTGTCTGATTATCAATGAATTTCACGGCAACTTTGACTTTCACATTATTCTCATGGCAATAAAATCCCCCTTTATTCCTCTTGATTATCTCAAAACAGTAAAGAAAAAGTCCTGTCAAGAGCCTTGCCACCATAGGTGGTGCTTGCACTCTTGATCGGACTTTTTGTTTGCTGTATCTTCTGTGAGAGGATAAAGGCTATTCATCTTCATCATCAAAATTCATATTTACAATAACCTTGCCTTTGCCGAATTGAACATACGGGTTCATGTGGACAAAATGATTATGTGAGGAAGAACCCACAGTATATCATGGGGCATTAAAATATCAGTATCACTATGAACTGGTATGCTCATGCGTCCATAGATACGGCAAAATCAGAGGTTCAGCGTCTAATCGCATAGAAGTATTTACCACGATTTTAACCACGTTTGATAGGAAAAATATAAGAAGTTAGACCTTGATATGCGAGGTTTACCACAAAAGAAAAATGCCCGAATAGCTGATAAAATGGAGCTATTCGGACATTTAAGAAGATATAAAAGATAAGGAAAGAGACATATATAATTTAAAATAATCAATTTATTTCTATAAGATTTCTAAATAATCCCATTCTAATCCTATTTATATTATATAAGGTTTATTTTTTGTACATTGAAAATAGCATAGGTTCAGTTGTCCTATAACAAAAACTGAAATCGAGCATACGAGAGATACGCCATAGCAGAAATGCTGCGAAATATATCAAATCAAAATAAGCCCGGCAGGGGTTTGATGGCTTGTGACGGCCGCATAAGCTGTGCGAGGATGATATCAGTTGGAAACTTGTGGGGACTGCCGCTCACCTAATGAGGGGAGGCTGCGTTAGTATGGAAACTTCTGGCGTGGTTTAAGCTGTTTTGCAAACAGATAGGACAACTCCAGATGCCGGGGGACGAGTAAATACGGCATGAAAATTTGCTTTGGAGAAAGCACAACCACCTTAATGAAATGTTATAAGAAGTAAAAAAATTGTGAAATGCTCTTGAGTAAACAAAAGCCAATTTTTTACAATGATTGTAGAGAAACAGACTGTTTTAAAAACTGAGTGGTTTTGTGAAATCAATATAGTATTAGCGATTAGTCTAAGATTGAACCACGTTAGGTGGCATCAATCATGCTCATGGCTAGTTGCCTTTGTAAAGGGGGTGACAGCGATAGAAGTTTTACAGAAAGATAAAAAAGTATACAACGCAGAGGAAATCCAGGAGATTTTAGGGATTGGGAGGAGCAAAACATATACCTTTTTGGACGAGGCGTATCGGAATCAAAAGCCGTTCCGGGTCCTTAAAGTTGGAAAGCTTTTCAGGGTTCCTAAACAATCTTTTGATGACTGGCTAGACGGAATTAGTTAAGGCGGGTGAGACAGTTGAAAAGAAAACCACAGAATAGTGCAGCTTTTTTTGAAAATAATTCATGGTATCACCGTACCAAGATACTTCAGGACGATGGTTCGATAAAGTACAGCAAAAAGGGCGGGTTTGCTACTAGTGAAGAGGCTAATAAGAGTTATAGGCGACACGAAGATGAGTTTAAAAAGGCGTATCGGGTCTATCATCTGGCACATCAAATCAATGCAGAAGTCACGCTTAAGGATTATTTGATTTATTGGTTTGAGGAGATATTCTCTCAAAGAATTGAAACAACAACCAGAATGGTAGGAGCGTATGCGGTTTATGACTTAATCCTGCCGAATATTGAGTACGACATCAAGGTCCGGTTTACCAATGCAGAGTATCTTGATGCATTGTTGGAGCGGGTAGCAAAGGTCAGTGCCTCTGCAGGAAATAAAGGGCGAGAGATTCTAAATATGGCAATGAAAGAGGCAGTAATCGGTGGGTATATTAAAACCAATCCGGTTACTGGCACAAAGCCGTATAAGAGACAAAAGCCAAAGATAACAATTCTGAGTAAAGAAAAAATCAAGGTCCTGCTGAAAGCATCTTCCGAAAATAACTGGTATTTGGAAATATTGTTAGGGCTATTCTGTGGCTTACGAAAAGGCGAGATTCTTGGACTTAAATTCAGTGATTTGGATATGGAGAAAAGGACCGTAACTATCAGAAGGCAGATTGCTTCAGATCCACTTATCAAAAAAGGGAGTGGAAGTAAAATAGACAATTATGGGCTGATTGAACGAGATCCAAAAACACCAAACAGTTTCCGGGTTTTGCGGGTTCCAGCCATAATCATAGAAGAACTGGAAAAACGGAGACGACTTGTGGAGTCCAATAAGGTAGTGTATGCTGGTCAATATGATGACAAGGATTATATCAGCTGTCAGAAAAATGGAAAACTACATAGTTTGTCAGCTTTAAATAGCGCTTTAACTGGAATTTGTAGCAAGAATGGCCTTCCGCATATCACGGTACATGGATTAAGGCATATGTATGCAACAATTCTGATTGAGATGGGGGTTCCACTGATTAAGATATCTGCATTACTTGGGCACGGCTCTGTCCACACAACGTTTGAATATTATTGTGATGTAATGGATGAAAACGAGAATATATTGGCATTTATGAATCAAGCATTCGTTCCTGTGGAAAGGAGAGCAGTATGATAATTGATTTGAGCCTTCAGCAGTATGTGGATTGGGAAGTAAAGCCAGTGATTCCTATAAAGGGAAAATTCGGATACCGTGTTGTGTTAAAATACATAGATGGTACTGAAAGAACTCAGCAAAAGTCGGGGTTTAGGACAGAAAAAGAGTCTAATGCTGCCAGGGATAACACAATAGGCAAATTACATGCTGGAACTTATATTGTATATGAGAATGTTAAAGTAAGTGACTTTTTAGAGTTTTGGCTAAAGGAGGATATATGCAAGAGGGTAAGAAGCGAAGAAACTTATGCTGCTTATTCCAATATTGTGTATAACCACATTATTCCAATCCTTGGAAAGAAAAAGATGTCGGCCGTTAACCGTGGAGATGTTCAAAAGCTGTATAACGACCGGGCAGAATATTCTGTATCGGTCTCAAGGCTGGTTAAAACGGTGATGAATGTCTCTATGAACTATGCTGTAGCGAAAAAAATCATTGCGGAGAATCCGGCAGTTGGTATCAATCTTCCTAAAACGGTAAAGAAGAAGGAATACCATGCCCGCAGTATTGACACACAGAAAACCCTGACAATGGATCAGATTCTGATTCTATTGGAGGCCAGCAGGGACACGCCGATACATATGCAAATCCTGCTTAATGTATTAATGGGACTTCGCAGAAGGGAAATCAACGGTGTGAAATATTCGGATATTGACTATATTAACCGAACACTAAAGCTTCGCCGGCAGTTGGGGAAGAAAATCAACACAAAAAAAGAAGACTTTCCACCTAAAACCTTTACGAAACAGGAACTTGGATTGAAGACCCCATCGAGCTATCGTGATATTCCGATACCAGATTATGTGTTTGAGGCGATTCTGCAACAGAGGGAGGTGTATGAGAGAAATAAGAGTCGCAGGAGAAGCCAGTTTCAGGATTCAGGATATGTTTGCTGCTCTAACTACGGGAAACCGCGAAGCAAGGATTTCCATTGGAAATATTATAAAAAACTGTTAGCGGATAACAACCTGCCGGATATAAAGTGGCATCATTTACGCAGTACCTTCTGTACACTGCTTTTGAAAAATAATTTTAATCCCAAAGCGGTATCCAAATTAATGGGACATGCAACGGAGCTAATCACCTTAGATGTATATGGTGATAACCGGGAAATTATTGCTGACTGTGTAGATGAAATTCAGCCGTTCATAGATGAGGTGCTTCCGATAAAGGAGGTAGACAAGCAGCTTGAGGAAGAACTGTTGGAAATCGAAGTTCCGGCAGAAGATTATGTTTAAAAATTAAGGGCAGTAGTAGTTTCAATCAAATATCAATTTGGTTCTCAAAATGAAACAAGGCGCAGGGAAAGAACAAATGTTCATACTTGCGCCTATACTTTTTCCTTCCGCTATGTTATAATTTTGGTGACATTTGGTATTACTAATTTCATTGAGTTTGTATAGTGTTGCGGAGTTAAGAAAATAGCATTTTGGTGACCTTCATTCGTAAAATGGCAAAAGTTCGTCTATTAGGCAACTCAAAACGGTCTTCTTTTACGAATTTCTGCCTAATAGGCGAACTTTTTAAGTGGTCACCAAGGAAGGAAAAAGCGAAAATGGAGTTCAAATTACACTCAGAATACCAGCCCACCGGCGACCAGCCGCAGGCGATTGAAGCCCTTGTAAAAGGCTTCCAGGAAGGCAACCAATTCCAGACTTTACTAGGGGTTACGGGCTCTGGAAAGACCTTCACCATGGCAAATGTCATTCAGCGAATCCAGAAGCCTACCCTCATCATTGCCCACAACAAAACCCTTGCCGCACAGCTCTACAGCGAGTTTAAGGAATATTTCCCGGAGAATGCGGTGGAGTATTTTGTCTCCTACTACGACTACTACCAACCCGAAGCCTACGTCCCGTCCACGGACACCTACATTGAAAAGGATTCGTCAATTAATGATGAGATAGACAAGCTGCGCCATTCCGCCACCGCAGCCCTTTCCGAACGGGAGGATGTAATTATCGTGGCTTCCGTATCCTGTATCTACGGTCTGGGCAGCCCTATTGATTATAAGGAGATGGTCATTTCACTGAGACCCGGTATGATTAAGGACCGGGACGAGGTCATTCACAAACTCATTGATATTCAGTATGACAGGAATGATATGGATTTTAAGCGTGGAACCTTCCGGGTGCGGGGGGATGTACTGGATATTTACCCGGCGTACTCCGACGGTGTGGCCTATCGGGTAGAATTTTTTGGGGATGAGGTGGACCGGATATCTGAAATTGATACGCTGACCGATGAAACCAAAGCCCAGCTGGGTCATGTGGCTATTTTCCCGGCATCCCATTATGTGGTGCCGAAGGAGAAGATGATGGAAGCCACAGAGAATATTCTGACAGAGTTGGAGGAGCGTGTCACATTCTTTAAGAGTGAGGATAAGCTTCTGGAGGCCCAGCGCATATCGGAACGGACCAACTTTGATGTGGAGATGATGCGTGAGACCGGATTTTGTTCGGGCATTGAGAATTATTCCCGACATCTGACCGGAGGCCTGCCCGGGGAACCTCCCTGTACACTGATTGACTACTTCCCGGAAGATTTCCTGATAATTGTGGACGAGTCCCACATAACACTTCCTCAGGTGCGCGGAATGTATGCCGGCGACCGGTCCAGAAAGAACACGCTGGTGGACTTTGGGTTCCGCCTTCCATCTGCTCTGGATAACAGACCTCTGGCGTTTCCTGAGTTTGAGTCTAAAATCAATCAGATGATGTTTGTTTCTGCAACTCCCTCTGCCTACGAGGCGGAGCATGAGCTTATGAGGGTGGAACAAATCATACGTCCCACCGGACTTTTGGATCCGGAGATATCGGTGCGGCCTGTGGAGGGCCAGATTGACGACCTGGTTTCTGAAGTAAACAAGGAGGTGGCGGCCCATCACAAAGTGCTTATCACCACTCTGACCAAACGGATGGCAGAGGACCTGACCGACTACATGAGAGAGGTAGGTATCCGGGTTAAGTATCTTCATTCGGATATTGATACGTTGGAGCGGGCTGAAATCATCCGGGATATGCGAATGGATGTGTTCGATGTCCTGGTGGGCATCAACCTGCTGCGGGAAGGACTGGATATTCCTGAAATTACACTGGTGGCCATCCTGGATGCGGATAAGGAGGGCTTCCTGCGTTCGGAAACATCCCTGATCCAGACCATTGGCCGTGCAGCCCGCAACAGCGAAGGCCATGTCATTATGTATGCGGACAAGGTGACGGACTCCATGGCTGTGGCAATCGAGGAGACCAACCGAAGACGCCAGATACAGCAGAAGTACAACGAGGACCACGGAATTACACCCACCACCATCAAAAAGGCTGTCAGGGATTTGATTGCCATATCCAAGGCTGTGAATGCAGATGACAAGCACTTTAAGAAGGATCCGGAGTCCATGGACGAGAAGGAATTAAAGAAGCTGTCAAAGGAACTGGAAAAGAAGATGCACCAGGCTGCTGCGGAGCTGAATTTCGAGGAAGCGGCAAGGCTGCGTGACAGAATGATAGAAATTAAGAAAATGCTGCAAGACATGTAATTTTCTGTAACTCATGGAACATTGTACCTAAAAATGTAATATTCTCTTAAGGATTATTAAATTGTACAATAGATGTCACTACTTTATAATAAAGATAGGCAATAAATAACAATTGGTTGCAAATATAGACGAGGAGGATAAGTTTTATGAGGAGAAAAAGAGGGCTATGTCTGCTGCTTGCAGCATCTATGGCATTGGGCAGTAGTTTCACTGCATTGGCAGCGGATAAAAAGATTGACACAGTGAAGCTGAGCTTTTCCTATTCAAAGGCGCCGGAGAGCGGAGACGAGATAGGAGACATTACGGTTAAGGCCGGCAGCAGCGGATTTGAAGTGGATTCGGCCGAGTATACCAATATAGAGGACCAGGATACCTGGACGGTTGGAGATATACCGGAGGTAAAGGTGGAACTGTCAGCCAAGGACGGATACAAGTTCTCCTATACATCCAAAAGCCATTTCTCTCTTTCCGGATGTAACGCGGATTTCAAGAAAGCAAAGATATATGATGATGGCCAGTACATTGAAGTGTATGCTGAGTTAAAACGTATCGGCGGTAAGCTTCAGGGCGCGTCAGAGCTGGAGTGGAATGATACCACGGCTGAGTGGGAAGAGATTGAGGGCGCTAAGAGTTACGATGTAAAGCTGCTCCGTGACGATAAGACGGTCACTACGGTCAGCACTACAGGAACCTCATATAACTTTGCAGGTTATTTTAACAGGGAGGGAGACTATACCTTCCGTGTAAGGGCTATTTCCCGTTACAATAATAAGACAGGAGAATGGTCCGAGGATTCCAGCTCCCTGTATATTGATGAGGATGAGCTTGGCCGCTATGGCGGAAGCGGACATTGGGAGCAGGACGGTACAGGTGTATGGTATGCGTATGACACCGGCGGATATCCGGCCTCCTGCTGGAAACAGATTAACGGCGCATGGTATTATTTCAACAACAAGGGGTATATCGTTACCGGCTGGCAGAAGCTGGACGGAACCTGGTATTATCTGAATCCTTCCAACGGTATTATGATGACCGGCTGGCAGGCCATCAACGGCAAATGGTATTATATGAACGGCAGCGGTGAGATGCAGACCGGCTGGCAGGCCATTAATGGAAGATGGTATTATCTGGACGGCAGCGGCGCCATGCAGACCGGCTGGCAGAGGCTGGGAGGCCAGTGGTATTACTTAGACCCCAGCGGCGCCATGCAGACCGGCTGGCAGGCTATCAACGGCAAGTACTACTATCTGGGCACCAACGGAGCCATGTATTATAATACATGGACGCCGGATGGAAAATATGTGGATGGTTCCGGAGCCTGGGTGCAGTAAAACATAATACGAATATACAGAACCGGAAAATACAGAAAAATATAGAAAAATCAGGAAAAGATGCAGCGGAGAGATTCGCTGTATCTTTTTTTGAATTGAGTTTGTCATAACAAACTCTTTTTATTGACATTTTTTCGCATTAAGCATACAATGAATATGGTTTAAATGTAACTACAAAAGGAGACAGGCATCAATGCAGAAAAAGCTGAACGAGTGTGAGATCGGCGGCCGGTATGTTGTAACGGGCGTGCAGGTGGATGAGAGCATTACCAGACGTCTTGAGGCCCTGGGGGTCAATGAGGGGACGCCTGTGAATATATTGAATAAGAAAGGCAGCGGAAGCGTTATCATCAAGGTGCGCGGGACGCGTCTGGCCTTGGGAAAGCGATTGTCTGAAGGTATTACGGTCAGGGAGGAACAGGCATCATGAACGGACGCGCAAGAGCAGATGGGACGGATACGTACGGCAGTGTGATTCTGGGAGACAGCGGGGCGAAGAAGATGGATTCCCAAAATCAGCATGAGGATGACAGGACACCGATTACAGTTGGATTTGTGGGCAATCCCAATTGCGGCAAGACCACGTTGTTTAACGCCTTTACAGGCGCTAAGCTTAAGGTGGCTAACTGGCCCGGTGTTACGGTGGAGCGGGTGGAAGGCGAGACCAGCTATAAAGGGCGCCCCATCAAGGTCATCGACCTGCCGGGCATCTACAGCCTTACTTCCTATACCATAGAGGAAAAGGTCACCCGCAAATGTATTGAGGACGGCGGCGTGGATGTCATCATCAATGTGGTGGATGCGTCCAGCCTGGAGAGGAACCTGTATCTTACCATGCAGCTCATTGAGCTTAAGAAGCCGGTAATCCTGGCTTTGAATATGATGGATATTGTGGAAGAGCGGGGCATGGAGATAGATATGCACCGTCTGCCGGAGATGCTGGGTGAGATACCGGTTGTCCCTGTATCAGCCAGGAAACGGACAGGACTGGATGTGCTGATGCACGCAGTGGTCCACCACTATGAGGAGGGGCCTCAGGGTGTGGTTATACGCTACAGCCAGGAGGTGGAGGAGAAAATCAGGCTGATTGAGGAAGCGCTGTATAAAAAGTACGGCGAGATGGATAATATGCGCTGGCATGCCATTAAGTTCCTGGAGTTTGACCAGGTGGTGATTGACGATCATCCTCTGGACCATATTGCCGGGATTCTTCCACGCAATTATGAAAAACAGATTATCAACGAGAAGTATGATTATATAGAAGAAGTCATAAAGGAGTGCCTTTTTAATAAGGACGAAAAGGCTGCTACCACGGATAAGGCGGACCGGCTTATGACCCATCCTGTATGGGGAATTCCCGTGTTCTTGGGGATTATGGCTCTTGTATTTTTCCTGACGTTTACAGTGGGTGATTTTTTAAAGGAGTATTTTCAGATGGGGCTGGATATGTTTTCCGGTGCAGTCCTGTCACTTCTTACCAGTGTCCACGCGGCCCAGTGGATCACTTCCCTGATCGTGGACGGCATCATTGCAGGCGTGGGCGGTATACTTACATTCCTGCCCAATATTTTTATCCTGTTCCTTGCCCTGGCTTTCCTGGAGGACAGCGGATATATGGCAAGGGTAGCGTATGTGATGAATGAAACCATGGGAATGGTAGGGCTGTCCGGTAAGGCATTTTTACCCATGCTTTTAGGATTTGGCTGTACGGTTCCCGCGGTCATGGCTACCAGGGCTCTGGAGAGTGTGAAGGACAGGCGGAGGACTATTTTAATCACACCCTTTATGTCCTGTTCTGCCAGGCTGCCGATTTACGTATTATTTGCGGAAATGTTCTTTCCGGACAGGGCCCTGATTGTGGCCTACTCCCTCTATATCATCGGCCTGTGCATGGCAATCCTGGTGGCGTTTATCGTACATATCCATGGAAAGAATGACAGCGCCCAGAACGCCCTGCTGATTGAGCTGCCTGAGTATAAAACGCCTAACGGCCGTACGGTATCCATCTATGTATGGGATAAGGTGAAGGACTATCTCAGCAAGGCCGGAACCACAATTTTCATTGCCTCCATCGTGCTCTGGTTCGTGCTGAACCTTGGGCCGGAGGGATTCGTGTCCGACGTGTCCCACAGCTTTGCCGCAATCATCGGTCATGTTCTGGTGCCGGTTCTGAGGCCGGCTGGTCTGGGGCAGTGGCAGGTGGCAGTAGCCCTTATTTCCGGTCTCTCTGCAAAGGAAGTGGTTGTCTCCAGTTTCAGCGTTCTGTACGGAATCAGCAATGTAAACTCCGCTGCCGGTATGACAGCGCTTTCCACTCAGCTTGCCATGGCTGGTTTTGGAGGTGTGAACGCCTATGCCCTGATGATATTCTGTCTCCTGTATTCACCCTGTATCGCGGCAGTGGCAACCATTAAACGGGAGACAGGATCCTGGAGATGGACCATAGGAATGGTGCTGTTCCAGCTGGCCGTGGCCTGGGCAGGGGCAATGCTGGTATTTCAGCTGGGCAGCCTTATCTTTGGATAAAGACCGTACCGGGGAACAGCCTGGGCAGCCCGGAATTTTAAGGTCAGCAAATGGAAGCGGGGCCGGAGGATGCCAAGGTGACCTCCCCCGTTTCCCTTGAATAGAGATATACCTGATTGGACAGGCGGTCTTCCTCAGGGACCTCGGACCGGTTAATGTGAGTCACCAGTCGGCTCATCTCCGCATAGGATATATCGCCGTCGTCAGGCAGCAGCAGGACTTCGTGGATGCTGGATGGAAGGATGATTAAATTCTTTTCCACCCCGTCTGCGAAGTTTTTTAATACGTCCTCATACAGGATACAGGCAGCGCCGTTGATACCGGAACGGTTGCTGAGAACGTAAAACGGAGCAGGGGTTTCCGGCTTTGGACGGGTTTCTTGAAAATCAGGATTCAGTCCGCGGTTCATCTCCTCGATGATACAAGCCATGCTGGAGATGACAGGAGGAAACAGCCTGGGAGAATTGGCCAGGGCAGATGTTTTTAAATCTTCCAGGGAAATGCTCCAGATACGCAGATGACTGTTGTGAATCATGGCGGTCATGAGGCCGGAGTCATCCTCATGTATGCAGAGGTAGAATACAATGGCCAGGTCCATCCAGGGAATATGAGGGACGTCCTTCAGAATGGCTTCATTGGAGACAGCATGTATCAGTTTGCAGGCAATATTAGAGCGTATGCCTTCATAATCGGACAGCATCTCATAATCCAGGGGAGGCGGTGTATCGTTCTGGCGGTACAGAGTCAGAAGCTCTGCCACAATCTGGTCCAAAGGCATCCCTTTGCGGTACTGGTCATAGCAGGGATTCAGGTAGATGGCAGGAGCGATATGGGTATTGCCTCTGGTGATGCATAGTCCATCCAGAATGAGCCCGTTGTTTTTGGGAACCTTGTGCAGCTCCAGCTCATAGCTGCTTCCCAGCTCTGCCTCCATACGTTTTTTTACAGCAGCTAAAAATTGTTCGTATACCAAATGTATACCCCCTTTTGATGATATTTATGTAAACTGAATAACAGTTCCATATCTTTACTGAACGGAATGATAAGGTTTTCTGAACTGGTTCATAAGGGAAACTTCCGGTGAAATTGTCTTGGATAAATTTAAGATGGATAAAATGAATATCAAACTATAAATGAATATCAGATATTATATGAATATCAGAAAGTAAATGAATTGACACCAGCTTAATCCATAAGGCCATGTTTGTCAATAGACGGGAAAGGGATTTTTTTGCTGCCGGGCTGTCAGAGAGAGGCATGGGGCAGGAAAAGCCGCATTTTATCGGGATTTCCAGGGATATATTGTCATTCTATTGACTATACGGACGGGAATGGTGGGGAAATCACGGGAAAATGGCAAGAAATGAAATTGACGGATGGCCGTGGTACTGATATACTCGATTATAGTTTCAGAAAGGAATGGAGACGAGTGGACGAACATCATTGGAGCGAGGATCATCTGATAGCCAGTACCGCTGTCCTGGCCGGGGAAATCATGCTGATCAGCGGAGCCGAGATTGCCAGAATAGAGGGAACCATACATTATATACTGGGGTGCTGCCATGACAGAAATGCACAGACCATGGTATTCAGCACAGGCATTTTTGTGAGTCTGGACAGCCCCGAGGGAGAGGCGCTGACCCTGGTGCGGAGAGTGGAGGCACGCTCTACCAATCTGAACCGGATATACCGTGTGAATGAGGTGTCCAGAAAGCTGTGCGGCGGCCTTATGAGCCCTAAGGAGGCCTACCGGGAGCTAGAGGAAATAAAGGACAGCTGTCAGTATAAAAGGGAGTTAAAGGCCCTCAGTTATGCGTTTATCGCCGTATTCTTCGGCGTGGTCCTTGGCGGGAGACCTGCGGATTGCCTGGGGGCTGCGGTGATCGGCGGGATTTTGGGATTGGTGGTATACGCCATATCAGGTTTGGGATTCAATGATTTCTGCGTCAATGGGCTGGGGGCATTTACCATCGGGATAGCTGCCCTGGCCATGAACCGGTGGATTCTGACCGGGGCCAGTAATGACGTGGTTATCATCAGCGCCATCATGCCTTTGCTGCCCGGTGTTATCTTTACCACCGCTGTAAGGGATACTCTGAACGGGGATTATTCCTCGGGGGCAGCCAGGATGCTGGAGGCAGTGGTAACTGCTCTCGCAGTGGCGGCCGGAGTGGGTGCGGGCATGGCACTGTTCCATCAGCTGACAGGAGGAGGCGGAATATGGTAGCGGCGATTCAGGTGGCAGGTTCGTTTATGGCAGTACTCAGCTTCGGGCTGGTGTTGGAGATGCCGAGAAAATACCTGGGCTGGTCAGGGCTGACCGGCGGGGTGTGCTGGCTGGTATATCTGCTGGTAAAGGCAGGCACCGGCTCCATGATACTGGGAGCATTTCTTTCCAGTCTGTCCGTGGCCCTTATGGGACATCTGTTTGCCAGGATTTTCAGGGCGCCGGTCAGTGTGTTCCTTGTGCCGGGAATTTTACCCCTGGTGCCCGGTACATCCATCTATAACAGTGTGTATTATGTTATCCGCAACAGCAGGGAGGAATCCATGTATTACCTGGTGGAAACACTTCAGATTGCGGGTGCCATAGCCCTGGCGGTGTTTCTGATGGATTCTGTGTTTAAACTGGTGGGAAAGAAGAAAAGGATAAAAGTGTAAAATTAGGACTTGAAGTTTTGGAAAAAATATAGTATCATAATAGGGATGCGTCTGTAGCTCAGTGGATAGAGCAGTGGCCTCCGGAGCCGCGTGCGTAGGTTCGATTCCTATCAGACGCATTTTGTATTGGTCAAAAAGGGGCAGAATGCCCTTGTGAGGATTCCGCAGATAATCTGTTTCAGTGTTGGATTATCTGCGGTATTTTTTTGGTACAGATTGCAATTTGAACCGCTTTTTGCTAGAATAGAGCGGAGATACTTGAATACTAACATACTCCGGGCTTCGCAGTCGGGACAGGAGGATTGAATCATGAGACAAAACAGAAGAAGGACAGGCAGCAGACGTTCTGCGGACGATAAGATAAAATATATGCGCATGGCGGCAATCCCGCTGGTTATTGTGCTGGTGCTGGTGGCAGTTATACTGGTGATGGACAGGAAACCGTCGGATAAGGAAGCATCCGCCCCAACGGACATGTCACTTTCCTCGGAAGAGGATATCAATATTAGCAGCGACAGTTCCGCAGCGCCGGATGATAGCGGGGTGGAGCCGGACAACAATCAGTACACCACGGATTTTTCCCAGTATGAGCTGAAAAAGGACGAGATACCCCAGGTAAACCAGCTGATTAGCGAGTATTTTCAGGCAAAGGTGGACCAGGATGCGCAGACCCTGTACCGGATATTCGGGAAGAGCGATGATACGGGGCTGGATGCGCGAAAGGAAGAACTGAAGAATGAGGCGGTATACATTGAGGATTATGTGGATATCGTCTGCTATACAAAGCCGGGGCTTACAGAGGATTCCTATGTGGCCTATGTCACCTATGAGGTGAAATTCAGGCGCGTGGAGACATTGGCGCCGGGCCTTATGTGGTGTTATGTGGTCAAGGATGACAACGGCAATTACATTATCCGGGAGAATGTAGTGGGTGATGAGGCGGATTATGTGGCGAAGCAGAACCAGTCTGAGGATGTGAAGCTGCTGTCCAACCAGGTCAATGAGAGGCTGAGACAGGCCATTGAGAGCGATACGGTTCTTGCGGGAATTTACAAGGATTTAAGGAACGGAGCAGTGGTACATTCCTCCGAGGAAGAGACAGAGACAGGAGACAGCACGGTTATCCTGGAGGAGGAAGGCGGTGAGGGCCAGGAAAACGGAGGTCCACAGCCGTCCCAGGACCCGTCTGCTGACGGGGGCCAGAATTCCCAGGGAGAAGGGATACAGAATGTTCCGGCCGGACAGGAAGGTACAAATGCCCGGGAAAGTGAAGGAACACCGGCAGCCGCCCAGGAAAGCCAGGGGACTGATTCCGGCACAGCAGGCGGTTCCGGTACAGAAGAAAGTGCCGGTACGGCAGGCGGTTCCAGTGTGAAGATAGAATAGGCTTGGAGGATAAGATTGACCATGGATGTAAAGGACTTTGATTATGAACTGCCGGAAGAACTGATTGCCCAGGACCCGCTGGAGGACCGCTCCGCATCGAGGCTGATGGTGTTGGATCGGGAAACAGGGGAGGTTCAGCACAGAATTTTTAAGGATATCACGGAATATTTACGGCCAGGGGACTGCCTGGTGATTAACGATACAAAGGTCATACCGGCCCGGCTCTTCGGAGTGAAGAAGGACACAGGGGCCAAAATAGAGATACTGCTGCTGAAACGAAGAGAGAATGATATATGGGAGACCCTGGTGCGCCCTGGAAAGAAGGCAAAACCGGGAACTGTCATTGAATTCGGTGAGGGCCTGCTTACAGGAACCGTGGTGGATACTGTGGATGACGGGAACCGCCTGATTCAGTTCCATTACACGGGTATTTTTGAGGAGATCCTGGACCAGCTGGGCCAGATGCCACTGCCTCCTTATATTACACACCAGCTGAAGGACAAGAACCGTTACCAGACCGTCTATGCCAGGCATGAAGGGTCTGCGGCGGCGCCTACGGCGGGCCTGCATTTTACCCAGGAGCTTTTGGCTGAGATTGAGGGAATGGGAGTAAAGATTGCCCACGTGACCCTCCATGTGGGACTCGGCACATTCCGCCCTGTAAAGGTGGAGAATGTCCAGGACCACCATATGCATTCCGAGTTTTATATAGTGGAGGAGTCTGAGGCAAAGAAGGTGAATGACACCAGGGCTGCCGGAGGCCGGGTTATCTGTGTGGGCACTACCAGCTGCAGGACCGTTGAATCAGCTTCCACAGAGGAAGGTGTGCTTAAGGCCGGAACCGGCTGGACAGAGATATTCATTTATCCGGGCTACCGCTTTAAGGTATTGGATGCCCTGATTACGAATTTCCATCTGCCCCAGTCCACACTGGTGATGCTGGTCAGCGCGCTGGCAGGACGGGAGCACATACTGGATGCCTACCGGGAAGCTGTGAAGGAAGGCTATCGTTTTTTCTCCTTTGGGGACGCCATGTTTATCGCAGCTCATCCGGCTGCTGAGAAGCGGTAGGGATTGAGGAAACATCAGAAGAAAGCAGGAAAAGATGGAAGAACGTTTAAATAAATGGCTGAGCCAGATGGGAGTCTGCTCCAGGCGGGAGGCGGACCGCCTCATTGAGGCCGGCAAGGTGCTGGTGGACAACCGCCCTGCCTCCATGGGACAGAAGGTAACGCCGGGCCAGAAGGTGGTATGCAATGGAAAAATGGTCCGGGTGGACCGGAGCCAACGGCCCAGACCGGTGCTTTTGGCAGTGAATAAGCCAAAAGGCGTTGTATGTACCACCACTGATAAGGACAGAGCTGAGAATATTGTGGACTTTTTGGGTTATCCGGAGCGGATTTACCCTGTGGGAAGGCTGGATAAGGATTCAGAGGGACTGCTTCTCATGACCAACCAGGGGGATCTGGTGAATAAAATCATGAGAAGCGGAAATGCTCATGAGAAAGAGTATATTGTCACCATAGATAAGCCAGTGACGGAACATTTTCTGGAACAGATGGCGGGAGGGATCCGGCTTTCTGAGCTGGACCAGGTGACCAGGCCCTGTAAGGTGAAGAAGGTGGATCGGAATACATTTTCCATCATTCTCACCCAGGGCCTGAACCGGCAGATACGGCGGATGTGTGAAGCCTGCGGCTGCCAGGTCAAGCGTCTGGTGCGGGTGCGCATCATGAACATACGTCTGGGCAATTTGAGAACGGGCGCTTACCGCCAGATAACCAAGGAGGAGTATGAGGAGCTTACAGGGCTTCTTAAGGACTCCTCCAGTCTGTCCCTTAAGGAGAGAAAGAATCAATAATCAGGAGAACAGAATGGAAGACAGGATTCAGAGAATGAAGGAACTGGTTTCCATCCTGCGGGAAGCAGGAAAGGCTTATTATCAGGAAAGCCGGGAAATCATGAGCAATTTTGAATATGACAAGCTGTATGACGAGCTGGTATCCCTGGAAAAGGAGACCGGGGTCACCTTGTCAGGAAGTCCATCGCAGCAGGTGGGGTATGAGATATTAAGCGAGCTGCCTAAGGAGACCCACGGTTCCCCCATGCTTTCTTTGGACAAGACAAAGAGTGTGGAGGATTTGCAGGAATGGCTGGGAGACCAGAAGGGACTGCTGTCCTGGAAGATGGATGGTCTTACCATTGTGCTCACCTATGAGGAGGGAACCCTTGCAAAGGCGGTTACCAGGGGAAACGGGGAGATTGGCGAGGTCATTACGCCCAACGCCAGGGTGTTTGCCAATATCCCGTTAAATATTTCCTACCAGGGACAGCTCATTCTCAGGGGAGAGGCTGTCATTACCTATTCGGAATTTGAACGGATTAACAGCGGAATCGAGGATGTGGATGCCAAATATAAGAACCCCAGAAACCTGTGCAGCGGTTCTGTCCGCCAGCTTAACAGCCAGATTACAGCGGAGAGGAATGTGCATTTTGAGGCATTTGCCCTGGTGAAGGCCGATGGGGTGGACTTCCATAACTCCAGGAAGGCCCAGTTTGAGTGGCTGAAAGGCCAGGGATTTGAGGTGGTCCACTATGAAGAGGTGGACGCTGCGAGCCTGCCTGCGTCGGTGGAAGGGTTTGCAAAGGCAGTGGAAGGAAACGACATTCCCTCTGACGGGCTGGTGCTGACCTATGATGACATTGCTTACGGAGAATCCCTTGGACGTACAGCCAAGTTTCCGCGCAATTCCATTGCGTTTAAATGGAAGGATGAAATCAGGGAGACTACCCTTTCCTATATTGAGTGGAGCGCTTCCAGGACAGGACTAATCAATCCCGTGGCTGTGTTTGAGCCTGTGGAGTTAGAAGGAACCACGGTCAGCAGGGCCAGTGTCCACAATCTGAGCATCATGGAAGGGCTGGAGCTGGGAGTGGGAGATACCATAACCGTGTATAAGGCCAACATGATTATCCCTCAGATAGAGGAAAACCTGACCCGCAGCGGGGTAAAGGACATACCGGAGGAATGTCCCGTATGTGGAGGCAGGACGGAAATCCGCAAGGTAAATGATGTAAAGAGCCTGTACTGCACCAATCCTGACTGCCAGGCCAAAAAGATAAAGAGCTTTACCCTCTTTGTCAGCCGCGATGCACTTAACATTGACGGTTTGTCTGAGGCTACCCTGGAAAAGTTCATCCAGGCAGGTTTTATTCACGAATATGCGGATATATTCCATTTGGAAGAACACAGGGATGCCATCGTGGAAATGGAGGGTCTGGGCCAGAAGTCGTATGACAATTTGATTGCATCCATAAAGACAGCGTCAAATACCACCCTTCCCAGGATGGTGTACGGCCTGGGAATCGCGGGAATCGGACTGGCTAACGCAAAGATGCTGTGCCGCGAGTTTAAGTATGATTTTGATAAAATGCGCCATGCCGGAGAGGAAGAACTGGTGGCGGTGGATGGTATCGGCGGTGTTCTGGCCCAGGCCTGGATGGACTACTTTGCTTTAGGGAGAAACAACCAGATGGTGGACCGTCTGCTGGCGGAGCTGAACATTGAAAAGGAACAGCCGGAGATAGCCGGGGAGGCAGTCTTTGAGGGAATGAACTTTGTGATAACCGGGTCCGTGGAGCATTTTGCAAACCGAAAGGAGCTTCAGGAGCTGATTGAAAGCAAGGGCGGAAAGGTCACTGGCTCCGTTACAGCAAAGACAGCGTATCTGATTAACAACGATGCAGCGTCCAATTCGTCCAAGAATAAAAAGGCAAAGGAATTAGGGGTTCCCATAATCTCAGAGGAGGAGTTCCTGCGAATGTTGTAGCACAGTATCTGCCGGGTCCGGCAGACGCTGTGCGGTTTCCGTGTGAAATTCAGCCAACATTTGAAAGGAGAGAGCGAACATGCCTATAAAAGTACAGAGAGATCTGCCAGCAAAAGCGATTCTGGAGGAAGAAAACATATTCATTATGGATGAGGACAGGGCCATGAGCCAGGATATTCGTCCGTTGGAAATCCTGATTCTGAATCTGATGCCTCTCAAGGAAGAAACAGAGACCCAGCTTATGCGGGCATTGTCCAATACACCCCTCCAGGTGGACTGTACCTTCCTGATGCTGTCCACCCATGTGTCAAAAAACACGTCAGCCAGCCATCTCAACAAATTTTATGTTACATTCGATGATATAAAGAAGAAAAAGTTTGACGGGATGATTATAACCGGGGCTCCGGTGGAGAATCTGGAGTACGAGGAAGTGAATTACTGGCCGGAGCTGTCCATGATGATGGAGTGGAGCAAGACACATGTGACCTCCACCATACATATATGCTGGGGGGCCCAGGCTGGGCTTTATTACCACTACGGTATCCCAAAATACCCTATGAAGAAGAAACTGTCAGGTATTTATAACCACAGGGTCCTGGACAGGAAGGTTCCGCTGGTGAGAAGCCTCAATGACTTTTTCCTGGCTCCCCACTCCAGATATACGGAGGTGCGGAAGGAGGATATCTTAAAGCATCCGGAGCTGGCCATTCTGGCGCAGTCCGATGAGGCCGGCGTGTTCCTGGTTATGAGCCGGGACGGAAGACAGATATTTGTCCAGGGCCATCCCGAATATGACAGGATGACGTTAAATAATGAGTACCACAGGGACTTAAATAAGGGATTGAATCCGGAGGTCCCATATAATTATTACGAGGACAACGATCCGTTTTCAGCGCCGCCGCTGACGTGGCGGAATACTTCCAATACGCTGTATACCAACTGGCTGAACTATTATGTGTACCAGGTGACGCCTTACCTGTTAGATGCAGAGGAGTAGGCGATTATGGGAAGGGCGTAAGGTAGAAAACTAAATATTCGGACATCTGAATAAGTCCATGAGTATGCAGCTGCATTGCATATTCACGGGCTTATTTTAGTGTGTCAAAAACCAACTGAGCGCCACAACAAAGCATCTCAGATAATTATTTTAAAAACAAATATAAAAGGAGAATCCCTACAATGACGATTAAAACTATATTGGCATATGACTTTTTTTCATCATATTTTACAGAAACATAACCGTCATTTTTACGTTTGTTGGATACAGATGGTTGTGTATGATTCTTTTTACTCTTTGCTTTCTTTTTGGTCGGACTCATTGATTCCAGTTCTTTTTTGATTTCTTTTCGGAGGAGGAAATCATCGTCGATTATATGGCTGCATTTGACACAAAATATTTCTTTGTCATTTGGAAGATCGCTTCCGCAGTATGGGCATTGTTTCATAATTTATCCGGGTATGTGTTCAATCTATATCCCGCGTCCCCCCTTTTCATATATTTTTATACAAAACTATCTGCTGGCAAATGTAATGTCCATTGCAATAGTAAGAGCTTCACATAGTTGTAAAAGCGAATCAGTTTATAGGCTGATTATACAACGTTTGATGTTATTTCACAATATATAGGTTTGAACTTTCACTACTACTGGAAAGGCAGAGGGATAACCGGATGCCAGACGAGGGACCGGAGCGCTTTTCGCCGGGTGGGGGAGGGGACTATAAAATGTTCAATGGGTTGGCGCTTGCCGCGAAAGACCGTTCCTGTCCATTCTGGTACATTACAGGGATATTGCAGGATGCATGTTTTAAAAGGATAGTTTCGCCTGACAAGTATTTTAAGGGTATGGTGTATATAAAGTGTTAAAAAACTGTGTATTTATTGCTAAATTTTCACGCAATCTTAACACTGAAGTGGGAATTTGGGATTGATTTTAGAGAATTTAGGGAGTATACTGTTACTAAAGCAAAACTTTTTGGTTAGTTTTCACAAAAAAGCATAAGTAAGTTTCCTGGTTAAGTAACTTGATAAGGTTTTTAGGGTATACCTTTATGGACGCCTGAAAGCCTGTCTTTGAAGATAAAGTGTAGAAAGGTGTGCACAGCCTGCTCTAAGATACGCAGATTATTTTTTGACTTTACCGTAATAGATGCGGACAATTTGCACCATCAGGCATGCAGACGCAGTAAGACGTGCCATGGGAGCGTTCCTGTCCGGCAAAGGAATACTCCAATCCATTCAGTTCAAAGATACACAGCGCCATCAATCATATGACGTCTCAGCAAAAGGAGGATGAGAAACTAAAAAGATGGCATAAGCTTTCGGTTGGCAGGCGGTTCAGCCTATCTAAAATGAATGGCTGCAAATAATAGGTTGACGGGCCGTCGGGGACTAAAACCCTACACTTTATAATTAGGAGGAGACATTATATGCTGCAGATAGTTAACACAATTAATTCATATCTTTCTGATTACATACTTGTATTTCTTTTGGTGGCTGTAGGCCTTTGGTATACAGTCAAAACAAAATGTGTTCAGAGGTACCTTTGGAAAGGTTTAAAACAGCTGTTTGGCGGTTTTTCACTGCGGGGCGGTTCACAGGGAGGCGGAATGAGTTCATTCCAGGCGGTTGCAACTGCAATCGCGGCACAGGTCGGCACAGGGAATATTGTAGGTTCAGCCGGAGCGATTCTTGTGGGTGGACCTGGAGCTATTTTCTGGATGTGGATAATTGCATTTCTAGGCATGGCTACCATCTATGCAGAAGCAACACTGGCGCAGAAGACACGTGTTACAGATGCAGAGGGCAATATTCAGGGCGGACCGGTGTATTATATCCAGACAGCCTTTAAAGGCAAATTTGGCAAATTCCTGGCAGGCTTTTTTTCAATCGCAATTATTCTTGCTCTTGGATTTTTCGGATGCATGGTACAGTCCAACTCAATTGGATCCACAATTCAGATGGCATTCGGGATTCCGTCCTGGATTGTAGGTATCTTCCTTGTTATTATTTGTGGATTTATCTTCATGGGAGGTGTAGATCGTCTTGCTTCCGTTACTGAAAAATTAGTTCCTGTCATGGCGGCATTTTTTCTGATCGGCGGCTTGGGAGTACTCGCTATGAGGCTTCAGTATATTCCGGAAACCTTTGGTCTGATTTTCAAATATGCATTCCAGCCCCAGGCAATTATCGGAGGCGGATTTGGTATAGCTATTAAGACGGCTGTGAGCCAGGGAGCAAAAAGAGGCCTGTTCTCCAATGAAGCTGGTATGGGTTCCACTCCTCATGCACATGCGCTTGCATTGGTGAAAAATCCTCATGAGCAGGGCTGTGTTGCAATGGTCGGCGTATTCATTGACACCTTTATCGTTCTCACACTGAATGCATTGGTTATTATTTCAACACTTTATGCGGGAAACGGCCCTCTGGCAAACGGCTATGTAGGAGAAGCAGCAAATACATTAAAGAATACAAACCTTGCACAAGTAGCTTTTGGTGTTGTATACGGCGACAAGGCCGGTGCTGTTTTTGTAGCCATTTGTTTATTCTTCTTTGCATTCTCCACAATTCTTGGCTGGAATTTATTTGCTAAAATTAATGTAACTTATTTATTTGGGAAGAAAGCACAAAGACCATTTATGCTGGTTGCTTTAGTATTTATCTTCCTTGGAACAATTGGGGAAAGTGATTTGGTATGGGCATGTTCTGATATGTTTAACCAGTTGATGGTTATTCCCAATGCCATTGCTCTGTTTGCTTTGACCGGGGTGGTTACAAAGATGCTTGGGGATCGGGACAAATAAGTTTATATTCATATCATACAAATAGCTGATTAAAAATGGGCGCTGTGCCAATGCTTAGGGCGGGATTCGTTAGAATCCTGCCCTGTTCATGTTCCGTCAGAGATAAAAGCAGGGTTTTGACGGTGCTCTTGACAAGATTCTCCGGAAAGGATAGACTGCATATACAACGAATGCAGTGAACGGCATGACGGGATATGCAACACGGATGGCGCAACAGGTCAGGAGACAGAAAAAAACGAAAGCATAGGTGGTATACATGGAAAAACTTGATAATCAGGCACTCACGCGTTTTGAGAGATTGTGGAAAATCGAAGGTGATAAACTGCTCAGGGCTAATATCATCCCTTCTGCTGTTAAAGATGGAGAAATCTATCCCGTAGATTACTGTATATCTACCATTGCCCGGCTGATTCAGCAGCCACATGGTGCTGAAGTAGTCTGTGGTATCAGAAATGCATTATCAGAACTCTTTGAAGCGGCTGATACTCAATTTATTTATCCGGATGAATCGCTTCACGTATCTTTGCTTGGATGCACGCAAAGAAAAAATACAAATGTATTTGAACATGCTCAGATTAATAAGATCAAACATATCTGTATAAAGGAAATAGAAAAGAAAGAGCCGGCGGAAATTATTCTGAGAGGCATCGGAATTGTGGGAAACCAAATTTTTATTCAGGGATTCCCTCAGAATAGGAACTGGGAAGAGCTCAGAGCATCACTGGGTGAAGAATTGGTAAATTCCGGTGAATTCCCCATATCATATGAAGATAAATCCCCTGTTCATATGAATATAATACGGATTGTTGACGCAGCTCCGCCTGTTTTGGCATCTCTTTACAGGGCTGTTTCACGGCTGCGGGATGTGGAATTGGGAACGGTAAAATTACAGACCGTAGAATTTGTAATTACGGATTTTTGTGTTACAAAGAAGAATGTTGTATGGCTCCATAAGATAGAATGCCGCAATTGTGCTGGGAACAGCTGCCGCGTATGATTCACCAGAAAATGCGCAAGATTTCTTAAGACAACCCCATTTGTTTTGATTATACTATTGTGGAATACACGGCACTTGGGGAACCGGGATACGGTCCAAAGGTGCCGTCGGCAAGGAGGCAATTGTGTAATGAGCAGTATGGATGAGGTAATCCTGGCAATTAATTTTATTGAAGCCAATCTGACGAAAAAAATGGATTTGGACATGATTTCCGGCGCAGTCCATTATTCCAAATATCATCTTCACCGCGTGTTTTCCGATACAGTGGGTCTAACCATTCATGATTACATTCAGCGCAGGCAGCTGACAGAGGCGGCCAAGCTGCTTGTTTTTTCCGGCAAACCTATTGTGCAGATTGCATTTTTATCCGGCTATCAGAGCCAGCAGGCATTTACCAATGCTTTTACAGCCATGTATAAGATGCCTCCCAATATGTACAGGGAAAATGAACGGTTTTATCCCTTACAGCTCAAATTCAATTTTGAAGGGAGATATGAAATGCTTGACAGAAAAGAAAAGGCTTTATGGGAAATTTCGTTTGCGTCGGATGAGGATATTCCCGGCTGGATGGAACTGGTGAGGCTTGTGATTGACGGCTTTCCCCATCTGAATGAGGAGGAGTATATCCGGGTCTTAAGACAGAAAATCAGCACAGGGCAGGCGCTTATCATGAAGGACAGAGGCTCTGCCATCGGCATCATGCTGTTTTCCTATGAAAACGGCAGCATTGATTTCATGGGAAGCCATCCGCTTTACAGGAAAAAGGGGGTTCCGAAGGCCATGCTGGACAAGGTTATGAAGGAGCTGCTTAAGGGTAAGGAGATCAGCATTACAACCTACCGGGAAGGCGATAAGGCAGATACCGGATACCGGAAGGAAATAAAGGGGCTGGGCTTTGCAGAGGCAGAGCTGCTGGTAGAATACGGCTACCCCACCCAGCGTTTTATCTTACAGCAGGAGGAACGGGAGCATGAGTGATTATCCAGCCATTCCGTTTCCCGACGAATTAGTCCATCTGGAACAGGTAAGTGCCAGGCTCTCCAAAGCCCTGCAAAGGGCAGAGGCATCTGTCAGCAGGGCGGACAGGGAATATACGGATACCAAGAAATACATGGCGGACCACAGGGGAGAAATAGACCCCCATGAGATGTTCCAAAATGAACTTCTGTTAAAGCAGACAGACAGGACAGGCGCCTTTGCTGTGGAGATGCGGGATCGGATTGTGAAATTAAAGGATTCCCCCTATTTTGCCAGAATTGATTTTAAGGAGGAAGAGGAGGAGGAAGGACAGCCGTACTATATCGGGAGATTTGCTTTTCAATATGAAAATGAACCGTTGATTTTTGACTGGCGCGCCCCCATATCCAGCATGTTTTATGACTGCGAGGTTGGAGAGGCCGGATTTTTGGCGCCGGCCGGGTGGACTGCGGGAGAACTTACCAGAAAACGCCAGTTTAAAATCAGGAACGGGATTATGGAATACGCGCTTGAAAGCTCTGCCAATGTACAGGATGATGTTTTGCAGAGAGAGCTGAGCCATACTTCCGATGAAAAAATGAAATCCATTATTTCCACCATTCAGAAAGAGCAGAACCAGATTATCAGAAATGAGAAAGAGGGAACATTGATTATCCAGGGGGTGGCCGGATCCGGCAAGACCTCCATTGCCCTTCACCGTATTGCATTTTTGCTGTACCGTTTTAAGGACAGGCTGAGCGCCAGGAACGTTACGATTCTCTCGCCCAATAAGGTATTTGGGGATTATATATCCGGCGTGATTCCTGAGCTTGGAGAAGAACCCATTTATGAGATGAGCTTTGGGGAACTTGCTGATATCCAGCTGGAGGGAGTCATTGGTTTTGAACCGGACAGGGATCCCTTTGAGATACAGGACAGGGCTTGGGGGGAGAGGGTGCGGTTTAAGTCCACACTGGACTTTGTTTATATGATGGACCAGTACATAGAGCAGATGCCGGAGTTTATTTTTGTTCCAACCGATTATGTGTACGAAGGGTTTAGGGTAACTGGTGAATGGATCAGAGAGCGGTTCTTAGCTTATGGGACCTGTCCGGTAAAGAAGCGGCTGGCAATGGTTGCAGATGATATCCATGACCGCTTTGAGACGGATAATATAATGGAACAGGAGGTGCCCCGGCCCCGGGTGATACTGAAACAACTGAATTCCATGCTTGCCATGAAGGATACGCTGGCTGTCTATAAGGATTTCTATAAGCGGATGGGAATTGCGGAACAGTTTGTCATGGCTGCCAGGAGGACATTGGAGTGGGCGGATGTGTACCCGTTTTTATATCTTCATGCCGCTTTCCAGGGATTAAAGGAAAGCCATATCACCAGGCACCTTGTGATTGACGAGATGCAGGATTACACGCCTATTCAGTACGCCGTCTTAAACCGTATGTTTCCATGCCAGAAAACCATTTTGGGGGATTACGGACAGTACATTAATCCTAACCATCTGCACTGCCTGGAGGATTTGCGGACAATCTATGGCAAGGCCCAGTTTGTGGAATTGAATAAGAGTTACCGTTCTACCTACGAAATTATGTGTTTTGCAAAGAAAATCAACCATGTATCTGCCCTGGAACCAATGGAGCGCCATGGGGAACCTCCGGAATTGGTTCCGTGCCTGGATGCGGCGGATGAGATCAGGAAGATAAGAGAAGTAATCCACCGTTTCAGGACAGGAGGGAATGTGTCGCTGGGGATTATCTTAAAGACGGATGCGGCGGCAAGGGATATGTATGAGGTGCTGGCAGGATACGATGGGGCAAAAGAAAATGGATCGGAAGGATGCGAAAAGGAAGGAAGTAAAAGGGAGGGAAGTGAAAGAGAGGGAAATGAAAGAGAGGGAAATGAAGGGAAAAGGGACAAAATAGGAGAAATCGGAGCAAAAGAATGGGATATGAGCTTGATTACCCGGGAGAGTGCCAGCTTCCAAAACGGGATATCCATTACATCGGTCCGCATGTCGAAAGGCCTGGAGTTTGATGAGGTTTTGATTCCCCAGGCTGACTCAAGAACGTATGCCTCTGATTTTGACCGCAGTCTGTTATATATTGCCTGTACACGGGCCATGCACAGGCTTACGCTTACGTATAGCGGGAGAGAAACACAATTTATTTCCGGGCAGAAGCTGTCTGGCAGGCACTCCGGAAAGGAGAGATCCGGGAGCTGAATCCGGACGGAGAATTTTGACGAGTGAAACATGAAATTTCGGGCAGAGAAAGGCGGGAGATATGGAGCCATTTACTTATTGCAAATTGGAGATATTCATACCGGAAACCCATTTAAAGGCGCTGCAGAAGGCATTGCAGGAAGTGGACGCAGGGCATATAGGAAATTATGACAGCTGTATGTCATACAGTCCGGTGACAGGCTGCTGGAGGCCGCTGGAAGGCAGCAGCCCGTTTAACGGTAAATGCGGCACCATCAGCACGGAGCCGGAACTGAAGGCAGAGGTGACCTGCAGGACGGAGCGGTTAGAGGAAACCCTGGCCGCCATAAAGAAGGTCCATCCCTATGAGGAGCCGGTTATCAATGTGATTCCTCTGTACATGACCGGAATGGATATAGTGTTCTGATACCGGTCTTATTCCGGCAGCCCATGCTGTCCTATCAATTGAATATTGTCAGTGAAACAGACGGAACGTAGATTTGTAATAATCTATGATTCCGTCTTTTTTCATGCCGGACAGCTCCCTGGATAGGGCGCTGCGATCCATGTTCAGATACTCAGCCATGGCGTTTCTGTCCAGAGGAATGGTAAAGGGAAGGCCGTTTTCCAAACCGGAAAAATTCTTCAGATAGGTCAGAATCTTGTCACGGGCAGTTGGACGGAGCAGGCAATCCAGCCGCTCATGAAGCACCAGCCCTTTTTCTGCCACAATCCACATGAAGTTTTTGAGAAGCTGTCTGTGGCAGGGGCAGTTTCTGGTACAATTGTTTATAAGCCGGTTATAGGAGATGAACAGGACCGAGCTGCCCTGTTCCACGGTTACGGATACCGGACTCTTGCGGCCGGGACTTGCGGCCAGTATGACACCGATTTCACTTCCCTCTTTTAAAAGTGTGACTGTAAGGGTATGGCCCTGGGAATCTGTTTTGTATGATTTTCCTTTTCCTGCCAGGAGAATCCCGAATTTTTTGACCGGGCAGCCCTCCTCGACCACAACCGTCTTCCCGGCATAATTCACCGGCTGCGCCTTAAGACAGGCCAGGAGGCGGCATACATCTTTTTGCGACAGGCCGGAGAACAGTTTGGCCTGCATGATATCCTGAATGTTTTCGTTCATTGTAATTTGGTTGCCTGCGCAACTTACCCCCTGACTGTATTGTATTATAATTGACGTGTACATGCAATTAAAAAACACAGATAAAGGAGGAGTCAGGGATGAACACTGGTTTTACCCTATTTTTTTACGGTCTTTCCGCAATCCTGTTGTCCTTATCTTTCCGAAAGGACAGAGAAAAGACAAATCGGGCGGTCAAAAAGGCTGTATTCATGATGCTGGGGGTATTGCCCTATTTTCTGACCATTTTGCTGGTCACAGGAACCGCTTTTTTTATCCTGCCGTCCAAGACGGTTCAAACCCTTATGGGGACAGAGTCGGGAATAAGGGGAATGCTCCTGGCCGCAGTCACCGGAGCGGCAGCTCTTGTACCGGTTCTGGCTGTATTCCCGGTGGTTTCGGAGCTTCTTAAAAATGGGGCCGGGACAGCGCAGATGGGGGTATTTATTTCCACATTGACAACGGTAGGAATTGTCACCATTCCTCTGGAAGTGAAATATATGGGAGCCAAAGCAGCAGTATTGAGAAATCTGTTATTTTTTCTGTTGGCATTTGCCACATCCTCTCTGCTGGAGATGTTATTATGAAGCATAAGGTGATAAAAGCAGAGATGATGGGACCCTGGAAGGCAGCAGCGGCGGCGTATCTGGCGGTATTTATTTTTATTCCGGAAAGGTCCGGGGAGATAGGGGCCCGCGCCGGCACGGGTCTGGGGCAGTTTATATGGAATCTGGTTCCTGTATTCCTCTGTGTGGGCCTGATGGATGTATGGATTGAAAGAGACAAAATGATAAAAATGATGGGAGACAGGTCCGGTCTCTCCGGGATGGGGATATCGCTTTTGCTGGGAATGCTCACAGCAGTGCCTGTATATGCGCTGCTTCCCATTGCCGGTCTGCTGTTAAAAAAGGGAGGACGCATATCCAATGTACTGATTTTCCTGTGCTCCAGTGTGAGTGTCCGAATTCCGCTGCTGCTTTTTGAGATATCATCACTGGGTATCCGGTTTGCGGCCTGCCGGTTTGTTCTCAATCTGGCAGTGGTATTCGTGATTTCCTTTCTGGTTGAAAGGCTTCTGTCCGAGCGTGACAGGCAGGATATCCGGAGGAGAAATCAGATAAATGAGGAGTGAGCTACAAGGAGTGAGCTGCAAGGCATGAGCTGGCATGAAAATGACATTATGGATCAGAACGCAAACGGGGACGCAAAGGGAAATAAGGATTAAAAGGGAAACATGGACGATAAAGCGGGTTTATGGTAGAATAGGATATCAGACTTTTTGAAGAAGGCAGGTACGGACGGGATGAAATTAAGGGTATTGGTTGATAACAACACGTACATAGACAGGTATTATCTGGGGGAACCCGCGGTCAGCTATTATATTGAATGTGACGGTATCAGGCTGCTGTTTGATGCCGGATATTCGGATGTATTCCTTAAAAATGCAGAGGCTCTTGGAATCGACCTTGGCCTGGTTACACACTTGGTGTTCTCCCATGGCCATAATGATCACACAAGGGGACTTAAATTCATGAAGGAGCGTCTGGAGCTGTCGGGGATGGAGGTCATTGCCCATCCGTCCTGCTTTGATGAAAAGGTGTTTGGTGAGGAATCCATCGGTGCGCCCTATTCTGCGGCGGACATGGCTGGTATTTGCAGATACAGGCCGTGTGGCGGGCCGTGTAACATTTCGGAACGGCTGGTATTTCTGGGAGAGATACCGGATGCAGTGGACTTTGAAACGAGAAAAGCCATTGGCAGGACAAGGATAAGAGGGAAATGGCAGGATGACTATGTAAGGGATGATTCCGCCCTGGTTTACCGGGGGGAGGAAGGCATTTTTATTATAACAGGGTGTTCCCACAGCGGTATATGCAATATAGTGCAATACGCCCAAGCGGTATGCGGACAGCAGCGGGTTCTCGGCATCATAGGGGGATTCCATCTCTTTGAGGCAGATGAACGGCTGGTACGCACAATTGACTATCTGAAATGCTGCGGTGCGGAACAAATTTATCCCTGCCACTGTGTATCACTGAGGGCAAAAGCCAGAATGATGGAGGCCTTGAACGTGAAGGAAGTGGGGGTGGGTATGGAGCTTTGCCTGGACGGACAGGCTGCGCATTAAATCCTGAGTGTTGCGGCGGAGAAAGGTTTTTTGTATGAGACAGACAGAAAAGAACAGAAAGAAAACAGGGAACGGCAATTCAAAAGCAAGGGACCCCAGATATGATTGTCTGCGGGCTGTCTCGGTCATGGCAATCATCATGGTGCATGCCATGCCGGTGGAAACAGTCAGTGCCCGCCAATGGTGGTTTAACAGCATTATGACGCCCTTCCTGCTGTCGTTTGTGGGAATTTACTTTATGCTCAGCGGTATGTTTTTGCTGGAACATGGAACGGAGCGCATCGGGGAGTTTTACAGAAAGCGTTTTATTACGGTGGGAATTCCGTTTCTGGTCTATGGCCTTATTTACTATTGTTATAATGTCCATGCGGACGGAGTGGTTCTGCCTGTCTGGAAGCATGCCGGCCGGTATCTGGCACAGGTGCTGACGGCCGGACTTCCCAGGGCAGGCCATATGTGGTTTATGTATGCCATTGTGTCTTTTTATATCTGTGCGCCCTTTCTGTCCAGGATGGTAAAAAATATGACGGACCGGGAAATGAAGGTGTTCCTGCTTCTAATGCTGGGCATCCATGTGGTGGAGGTGACCGGAGAAATCCTTGGACTGGACGTGAAGCCATGGGCCCAGTTTGTGCTGTATACAGGGTGGGTCTACTATTTTCTTTTGGGATACGGACTTAAGCGTTTATGCAGGAAGGAACAGTTTCCCATATTTGCGGTCCTGGCAGTTTTTGGCCTGGCCATGGATGTGGCTGCGGATATCGGCCTTTCATGGTGGGTTCCCCAAACTCCCCATAAGTCGCCGGCCATGGTGTTTATTTGCGCCGGAGTATTTCTTCTGTTTGAATATTATGGCGGGAAGGTGCCTGTATGGGCAGGAAAGCTGGGAATATTTGTCAGCAGGTACAGCTTTTCCATCTATCTGATTCATTTCCTTATCCTGAGCTACTATGTAAATCCGGTACTTCTAAAGGATATGGCGGCCCGCCATTATATATTGGGAACCATGGTTTCTACCATTGTGACCTTCTGTTTATCCCTGGCATGTTCCATGGTGACGGACTATCTGGCAGTCAGGCCGTTAGAACGGCTGGCTGAGAGGATAAGATTTAGTCCGCGGAGGTGACTTAAAAACAGCTTTGAATATACATAAGAACCAGGAGGAAATATGAGCATCAGTATTGATTTTACAGCAAAAGTGCTGCACAGGAAAACCTTTATGGACCGTGTGAAGGAATTGGCTGAGGCAGAGGATTATTAGAGAAAAGGGAGACGAAAGAGCATGGAAATAAAGGTGATAGAGGGAGCATTTTCAGTCTGCAGGCTTAAGGAGCTGGGACAGGCCGTGATAGAGGACGATCTGTATTTTCTGGGCAGGACAGATGAGGAGATATCCCTGGTGTGCAGGACTGAAAGCGTGCCCCAGGACACTGCTGCAAGGGAAGATGGATGGAGGGCCTTTCGGATTCAGGGAGAACTGGATTTTTCTCTGATTGGCATACTGGCCGGAATATCAGCTGTATTAGCTGAAAATAGGATTGGGATTTTCGTGGTATCCACGTATAATACAGATTATGTTTTGACAAAAGCAGATGATTTTGAACGGGCCCTGGGACTTTTGGAAAGCCGTGGGTATGGTATTGCTAAATAGATGCACTGGCAGAATGGGACAGGTCCGGCCGGAGATGGATTTACCGCCACAGTCCTGTTATGGCTATTTCCGAAGAACAGGTGCGTTAATACGACGGCAGCCTGGAAAGGATGGAGCGCCTCCGGCAAAGCTGCCGCATAGTTGGCCAAGGCCGGGAAAATGGATGTGGCATTAGGGAATACCCGAAATAACGGAAGGATATATGACATACTGATGTCATGTTTTGTATGGTAACATGGCAGAAGCTCCGCAGCAGAATACTATCAGCGGAGCTTGGAAAGGAATGGGTGCCATGGCATACAGTTTAAAGGAAGTTACGATACGAACGGATAACTCAGAGGAGGGAATGGAGCATATCGGGGAGCTCTGGCGCCATATTATGGACGGCCGCCTGCCCATTCTCTTTGACAGCGGGCATCAGTTCCGTGCAGGAATATCCCCTGTTTCCAGGTACAGCGGTTATGACGGTGATGAGACAGGCAGCTACGACCTGACTGTCATGGCTGTTACAAGTGACTTCTTCGCGGAGATGGATGAAAAGGCGGGCATGGGGCAGTACCGGAAATATGACGCGTGGGATGAAAACGGCGACATAGGCGCCTGTACCCGGAAGGCGTGGGAGACAGTGTGGAGCCAGCAGAAGGCAGGAATCATACACAGATGCTTTACAGAGGATTATGAGAGCACGGTTCCGGCAGAATATACAAAGGACGGAAAGGCACATTGTTATCTGTACATTGCAGTCAGATAAGAAGAGGATGAGAAAATGAAGTTGTATTAAGGGGTATTAAGGGCTTGCTGCCAGCAATGGCGGCCGGCCTTTTTGTTTTTCCTTCCTGCCTGCAATCTCCGTACAGGTGGGGGTGAAATTGCACAATGGAAAATGCTAAAATAAGGGGAAATTTGTCGAAATAGGTTGACTATGTAAAAGGGCCTATTTATAATTAAAAAATATGGTTTTTTAAGAAAAATTTTATAATCATGGAAAGTTAAGGAATGGATATGGACAGTTGGGCAGAGATGGAAGAGCAGATCCTGGAAGAACTGAATCTTCACAGGATGAAGGCAATGACCTGACCACACTGGATGCCACCATCGGACAGCAGGAGAGGGCATATTCCATCTCCAACAACATCTTTGACCCGCTGTTTACCTATGATTCCGATATGAAGATGCAGCCATGCCTGGCCACGGAATATGAGTGGGCGGACGACACCACCCTGAAGCTTACCCTCAGGGAGGGCGTGAAATTCCATGACGGATCCGATATGAACGCGGAGGACGTAAAGTTTACCCTGGACCTTATCGACCAGAGAGGGGCGCTGTTTGTAGGAAACTATGACGGATGTACCATTGATGACGATTATCATGTGACGGTTAAGCTGAAAGCTCCTAACCCTGCTTTCTTAAGCATACTGACCCTGCCCCAGGCTTCCGTGGTACCGGCGGAGTATGATGAGGCGGCCTTCGGAGCCAATCCAATCGGCACAGGCCCTTACAAATTAAAAGAAGCTGTGGAGGGCGATTATTATACCCTGGAGCGGTTTGATGATTACTGGGGCGGTCCGGCCAAGACAAAGCTACTGACCATGAAAATCGTACCGGAGGCTTCCCAGCGCACCATGATGTTAGAGACAGGCGAGGTGGATGTGGCTTATGAGGTTCCGAACAATGATATCTCCCGTATCCAGGAGAACAAGGACCTTCAGATTCTCACCAGCCCATCCATGAAAATCATACTTATGGAGCTGAACTGCAGTTCCGACGGCCCTGTGGGCAACCCGGATGTACGCAAGGCAGTGGAGTGCGCCATCAACAAGCAGACCATTGTGGATTCCCTGCTCTACGGATTTGGAACGGTATCCGACAACATTATCCCTCAGTCCGCCCAGGATTACAGGGAATACGAGACCAACGGATATGACCCGGAAAAGGCTAAATCCCTTCTGGCCCAGGCTGGTTACAGCGACGGCATCCAGCTGACACTGTGGACAAACTCCAACCAGACCAACACAGAGATTGCCCAGGTGCTTCAGAGCCAGCTGGCTGAGGTGGGAATCAACCTCAACATTGTGACCCAGGATGACAACACCTCCTTCTCACTGATTGAGGCGGGCGAGGACTTTGACCTGATGCTGGATTTCTGGCAGACTAATACAGGTCACGCGGACTATGTATTCAATGGAATGCTGCTGTCCACTTCGGTCAACAACTTCTCCCGGTACTATAATCCGGAATTTGACGAGACATATGTAAAGTATGCATCCACCGGCGAGGGCGAGGAAAGGGAAGCTCTTTTGAAGCAGCTTTACGATGATATGGTTACGGACACCCCAATTATCGGCCTTTACAGCGAGACAAAGGTGATTGCAGCCACATCAAAGCTCCAGGGACTGATGCTGAGCCAGATTGGCGCGCATGAGTACCAGAATGCGGTGGTGACAGAAGACTAGGGACACACTCTGGTACCGGGCTTACCGGTAGTTTTGAGGCGTAGCACCGGGAGGGCCTGGAGGCCATCACATGACCGGGAGGAACTTTTATTCCTCCCGGTTTTGCATTACCAGGGAGCGTACAGGGAGGGGATCCGGGAGGAGCTGATACAGCTGTCCCATGGCTTTCAGGTGGAGACGGGAATGGCAGGACGCCGGGATTGTCCCTAAAATAAAAGGATGTTATAATAAATGAAATGGCCGTCAGGCCGGTCGGGGGGTGTCAGTTTGATGAAGAAGATGAAAGTAAATCTGCGGATTAAGATAATATACACATGTATTATCGCTGTATTTGTCAGTGTTTTCCTTATCATGCAGTATTCCTTCAACCGCAGCAGGAATCTGCTCATCACCCAGGAGGCGGGCATCATATCCCAATATATGAACCGCAACGAGCTGGCGCTTACAGAGGTGACGGATTCCATCCGTAAGCTGTCGGCCGCATCCAGCACCAATAAGCAGGTGGCGTCCTATCTGAACCAGTCATGTGATGGAAATATATATTCTTCGGAGAATGTGAGCCGTATCCGGGCAGTGGAGGAGACGCTGACCTTTTACCGGAATATATTTTTTGATTACCGTCTCCACTATATCATCCTGGGAGCGGACAGCACGGTTTACAGCGTGGCGGACGGGATTGACAACAGCAGCTATTTTGGGGAGAAGTTTGCCCAGAGCGTCAGGCAGCAGCCGTGGTACCGGGAGTTTCTGGAGGGAAAGGAGGTATCCGGGTGGATTGCCCCCTGTATTTACAATGACAAGGGGGTGTTTAAGGAGAGGATTGAGTCTGGGAAGGATGAGGATTTTATCTTATTCATCCGGCGGATTAAGGATTATAATTCCCTTAAATTCCTTGGGGTGTCCTTTGTATCCTTTCCCACGGAAAACCTGGCACAGGTGCTGATACCCTATGACGGGGCGGTGCTGGCTCTCTTTGATAAGGGAAACCATCTGATTTACGCCACGGAGCAAAGCGATATACTGGATGATATATCTGCCGGACGGCTTTCAGAGAATTTACAGGAGGACCAGGATTATTTTCATTATACAAAGGACGGCCGGGAGTATCTGGTGAACCATGTGACCATGGCCGGTACAGGATGGCGTATGGTGAACCTGGTACCCCTGTCCCATATCACCCAGGCAGTGGACAAGCTTCACAGCACTGTAACCTCCCTGACGGTCCTCATGGCCCTGGGAGCCTGCATGGTCTGCCTTGCCATGTATTTCTATGTCAACGCGCCTCTTAACCGTCTGATCCATAAGGTGAGCGAAGTCAATATCGGAGGGACTAAAATCGCTGACATGGAGGATGCAAAGGGCAGACAGATGCCTGTATTCGGAATTGTGGAGGCAGAGCTGGAGATCAGCAGGATGGTGGATTATATAGAAAAGCTCTCTGCCCAGACCATCAAGCAGAAGGAAATAGAGCAGAATCTCCGCTATGAGATGCTCCGGGCCCAGATAAATCCCCATTTTCTCTTTAACACATTAAATGTAATCAAATGGTCTTCCATGATATCCGGGGCAGGCAATATTGCGGACATGATTACCTCCCTTGGAATCCTTCTGGAGAGCACCATGAACCGGAGGGAGGAGGAAGTGCCCCTAAAGGAAGAAATACGTGTGGTGAAGGCGTGGGTGGAAATCAAGAACTGGGGACTTAAGAACCGGATTGAACTGGTTACAGATATCCAACAGGAGCTGGAGGAATTCAAGGTGATTAAATTTTTCCTTCAGCCGTTAGTGGAAAATGCGGTGCTGCACGGTATGGGGGAGGCAACTCACGGCACCATTTGGGTCACGGCTGAACAGTATGGGGAGCGGGTATGCGTTACGGTGCAGGATAACGGAGTGGGAATGGAACAGGGAAAACTGGATGAGATACTGAAGGAAATGGATGAAAACAGTAAAAAACGCCATGTAACCGGCATCGGGCTGACCAGCATTCATGAGCTGATGAAAGCCAGGTACGGGCCGGATTACGGGCTCTATATTGAATCCAGGATAGGATACGGAACCAAGGTTTTTGCGGTATTTCCATATAGGAGAGGTAGTGAGACATGCTGAAGGTAATGATTGTGGATGATGAAATCATAGTGAGGGTGGGTTTTCAGTCCTGTATTAACTGGGAGGCCTACGGATGCCAGGTGGTGTCCACCTGCGAATCCGGAGGGGACGCAGTGGAGTATATGAACCGGGATGTGCCTGATATCGTGTTCACGGACATCATGATGCCCGGCATGGACGGAATCCAGCTGGTGAAGTATATAAGTGAGAACCACCCGGATACAAAGGTGGTGGTATTGAGCTGTGTGGATGAGATCGATTATGTGAAGAAGGCCATTAAGCTGGGGGCAGAGGATTATATACTTAAGCTGTCCTTTACCCAGGATACACTGGTGGAGCTCATTACAAGATTAAAGTCCATGATTGAGGAGGAGCGGAAGAAGGCGGGCAGAGGCAGTCTGGATATGAGGGTGCAGTCCTTTAACCGGGAGGAGGACTTAAGGACACTGCTGCTGGGAAATCAGGGACCTGGGGACAATGAAATGCTCCTGGACCGGCTGGGATATACCTACAATCCCTTTGAGACCTACCAGGCAGGCTGTTTTCTGGTGGACAACGAAAGAATGAACCGGCCCGGCAGCGGTACGGACTCCCATATCAGAAAGTATGGCCTTTTGAACATTGTCCGTGAGTATCTTGAAAATCTGCCTAAATCAGATCTGGCCTTTACCGGGGAACATGAAATTGTGGTTCTGTTCAGGAGAGAAGGGGGGGAGAGCCCGGCCTGCTTTTTCCCGGACACCCTGGATTTGCTCAACCATGCCTTAAAGACCCATCTGAACCTGACCCTTTCCATGGGGATGGGACAGGAGTGCTTAAGCAGGATGGATATTCCGGCAGGATTTGCACAGGCCAGGAGGATGGCGGCACTGCGCTTTTTTGACGGTCCGGCCGCCTTTCACTGCGGCAGGGAGGCAGCGGCAGGGCGCCCCTTCATCGCAAAACGGAGCGTCCAGCGCAATATGCAGGAGGCCATATTCAGGCAGGATGCCGGGGAGGCGTTCCGGCTGATTGACAGCTGGTTTGAGGAGATGGCCGGGCTCCGGTCCTACGACCAGATTCAGGCCATACGCCGGGGCGTGGTAGAGACCTGGGTGTTTATATCAGGATATTCCATTCCTGAGGGAGCGGATATGCCTGAATATGATGAAATATACTCCACAGGCGATTTTTGGGGAGCCGAGACGCTGGCAGATTTAAAAGGATGTTTTAAGGCCGCGGTGCGGTCAGTGGTGGATTATCTGATGGCCAATAAGAACGCCAATCCGGAGATTACCAGATTCCTCCAGTATCTGGAGGACCATGTGGATGAAAATATAAGCCTGGAGGAAGCGGCCGGATGGTGCGCCCTGGGAAAGAGCCAGTTCTGCATCCTGTTTAAGAAGGCTGCCGGCGACACCTTTGTAAATTATTTTAACGGGCTTAAGATGAAAAAGGCGTTTACTCTTTTGGGCAGTTCCAATATCCAGGTACAGGAGGCAGCCAGCCGTATAGGCATACATGATATCTCCTATTTCAGCCGTCTTTTTAAAAAATATTACAATATGAGTCCAAGCGACGTTAGGAAATTGTGAAAATCATACAATAGTTAAAAAGAATCATACAATAATTCAAATAAAAAATAGGGATTATTTTGGGCGGACGATAATACCAATAATCCCTATTTTTTTAAATTCCAAATCAGGGGCGGAACATTTATACTATGCTTACAGTAAATGAAAACGTGTATAGAAGGAGGGTATTTATGAAACGTAAGTTATGTCTGGCTTTAAGCGCGGTAATGCTGGCGGGGTCACTTTCTGGCTGTTCCGGGGGGACCAGCGGACTGCCGGGAGATACGTCCAAGGCTTCGGAGGCTCCGGCCGGTAAGGAAGCAGAGGGAACAAAAGGGGAATCGGCCGCAGGGGAGGCCGGTGAAAAGCCCTATGCCGGAACAACAATCCGTGTCCTGAGCATGACCGGACAGATATCAGATGCCATTGAAGCGTATCTGGATGATTTTGAGGAGGAAACCGGCATCAAGGTGAATCTGGAACTGTACGGGGAAGCCCAGCTTCGTGAGAAGATAACCACGGAATTTCTGGCAGGCTCCTCCACCATTGACGCATTCCTTATGAGCCCGCTGCAGGATATGGCGGCTTACAGCAATAACGGATGGATTGAACCTCTGGATGAATATTTGAAAGATCCGGATTTTGACTGGGATGATTTTTCGTCGGCGCCTATGGAGCAGATTAAAATTAAGTCTGACGGTGCCATCGGAGCACTGCCGCTGTATTCCTCCGTGCAGCTGATGTTCTACCGGAAGGATGTATTTGAGGAAAAGGGAGTGAAGGTTCCCACGAATTACGATGAGCTGCTGGATGTATGCGGAAAAATCAACGACCCGGCTAATAACTTTTACGCCATTGCCTGCCGCGGCGAGAAGATAGCCCTTACCTCCCAGTTCTCACCCTTCCTTTACGGATTTGGCGGCGCTTATTTTAAGGACGGAACATGCGCCTTTAACACACCGGAAAATCTGGAAGCAGCCAGGTTCTATGGGAAGCTGTTAGGTGATTATGCCCCGGAAGGCATACTGACAGCAGGATATTCACAGATGACCCAGCTGTTTAATGCGGGACAGGTAGGCATGTGTGTGGATGCAATTGCCCTGTACCAGACTCTGATTGATCCCAATGAGTCTTCCTTCTACGACAAGGTAGGGGTTGCTCCTATTCCGGAAGGTCCGGCAGGGCGCCAGTCCTATAAGCAGGTTGTGTGGGGCGCATCCATTTACTCAGGCTCAAAGAACAAGGAAGCTGCATGGGAATTCCTCAAATATGCGGCAGGCAAAGATATTGCCGCCGACATCACTCCAAAGGGAATGCCTACCTTCAGGGCCTCTGTATGGGAAGATGAGCGTGTGACAGCTGCCATGCCGGAAGATTACATCCAGGCTTACAATGAAGAGATTCAGGCTGATACCACCAACCAGTACGGACTTCCCCGTATGACCGCGGTATCCGAGGCCAGGGACGCCATGGGCGAGGCTATCGTGTACTCTATCGAGACTAAGGGAGAGGGAGCAGATCTGGAAAGCAAGATGAATGCAGCGGCAGAAAAGGTGGACCAGCTCCTTAAGGATGCGGGAGAGTATGGCGCGGATTATCCCTACGAGGATTAGAGTATGTCTGAAAGCAACGGAAGGAGCCTGTAACAAGGCTCCTTTCTAACAACAGAGAGGGATGTATATATGAACAATTTTGTCAACAAACATATTAAATGGGTCTTTTCCCTTCCTGCCCTTATATTTATGATGGCCATGATCGCGGTTCCCATTGCAATGACCTTCCTGTTCAGCCTGAACGACTGGAATCTGCTGATGGGAAACGGAATGCGCTTTAACTGGGGAAAGAATTATCTGGATGTGCTGGCCAGCAGGGAATTTTGGCAGTCCTTAGGAATCACATTTTACTATACGGCAATCGCCACGGTGGCGGAAATGCTTTTGGGCCTTGCCATTGCCCTTGTGCTGAATAAGGATTTTTGGGGCAAGAACGGGGTAAAGGCAGTGGTGCTGCTGCCATACATGATGGCGCCTGTGGCAGTGGGACTTATGTGGATGCTGTTTTACGAACCATCCTCCGGTCTGCTCAATTACATTTTCACAACCGTGGGACTTCCCAGGTCCGCCTTTGTGTCGGCCAAACAGACCGTTATCCCTGCTATCGCGGCAGTGGAGACGTGGCAGATGACGCCCATGGTAGTGATCGTATGTCTGGCAGGACTGTCCTCTCTGCCCACAGACCCCATGGAGGCCGCCAGGGTGGACGGGGCAACACCTATCCAGACATTTTTCCAGGTAACCCTGCCTCTGCTCACCCAGACACTGTTCTCCATCGGTCTGCTGCGGTTCATAGACGTATTCAAGTCCTTTGACCTGATTTACGCCATGACAAAGGGAGGACCGGCCAATGCCTCCAGGACACTGAACCTGTTTGCCTATGAAACGGCATTTTCCTATTACAAATTCGGCCTTTCCTCTACAATGCTTATGATATTGTTTGTGATTGTGCTGCTGCTCAGCGTTTTGGTCATGAAGATACAGAGAAAGTTGGTGGCGTATTATGGCGGTTAAAAAATACAGGGCAAAGAAAATTATATCAAAGTTATTATTCGGAATCTTGGTGCTGGTCATTGTCATACCGATTCTGTTTCCGCTGTATTTCGTGTTGATTTCATCCTTTAAGAATATGGCCCAGGTATATATCATGCCTCCCAAGCTCTTTGGATTCAAACCGATACTGGATAACTACATTTACATATTTAAGACACAGCACTATGGAACCTATATGATGAACTCCACCATTGTGGCAGTGGCGTCAACGGCCCTGTCCCTGCTTTTGGGAGTGCCGGCAGCCTATGCCATAGCCAGATATAAAATGGGGAAGGCCAATACGGCAATCCTGACGGCACGCCTTCTGCCCAACATATCCATTCTGCTGCCATACTATTTCATATTTTCCAAGCTGCGCATGATAGATACCTACGGTGTGCTGATTCTCAGCCACATGGTGCTGTCCCTTCCGCTGATTGTGTGGATTATGGTGGGATTTTTCAGTGATTTGCCTCTGGAACTGGAGGAGGCGGCCATTGTGGACGGCTGTACCAGACAGAAATGCTTTAAAGATGTTCTGCTGCCCATCAGCGCGCCGGGGCTGGTGACCTGCTCCACCCTTTCATTCCTGGGCTCCTGGAATAACTTCCAGTTTGCCCTTATACTCAGCGGTGAAAAGACAAGGACACTTCCTGTCTCATTGCAGTATTTCGTGTCCGGCGCGGATATTCGCTGGGGACGTATGCTGGCTGCCACCATTGTGGTCATTGTTCCAACCATCATTCTGACCATGATACTCCAGAAGTACATTGTGCAGGGGATGACGGCCGGAGCAGTGAAGGGATAGATTAAGGCCAACGGTCAGGTTATGTGAGAGTACAGGACGGAGGAGGAAAAGGTGGAGATACCGGTACTGGTCCATGGGAAGGGAATCTATGATTCCGATGATATGAAGATGAAATACACGGGAATGATTCTGGAAGGAAGCCGGATTAAGGAGATGGGCCCCTTTGAGGAACTGGGTCCGGCATATCCCGGGGCCAGGGTCATGGATTTTTCGGACTGCTATATCCTGCCGGGTCTGGTCAATACCCACGTACATCTGGAGTTTACACCCTGCCGGGACACCTATGGCATCTACCGGAGGGAGGACAGGAAAACCCGTCTGGCCAGGGCCGTGGAGCACGCCGGGACCCTTCTGCGCTCAGGTGTCACAACGGTCCGGGACGCAGGAAGCTCCATGGAGCTGATAGGGGCTCTGCGGGGCGGGGATGCAGGCGCAAAACCGGGGACAGAGCTGCCGAGGATTCAGGCAGCGGGTATGCCCCTTACCCCGGACGGAGGCCATCTGGCCTTTCTGGGAAAAACGTCAAACGGTACGGAGGGATTGATACAGGCTGTAAAAGAACGGAAGTCAGCGGGCTGCGGCTGCGTCAAGCTGATTGTCAGCGGAGGCCAGCTTACCCCGGGCTCGGTACCGGAGCATGACTCCTACAGCAGGGAAGAAATACGTGCAGCGGTGGAGGCGGCCCATGAGCTGGGACTTCCCACGGCAGCCCACTGCCTGACAACCAGTTCCTATGTAAACGCCATGGAGGCCGGGGTGGACAGCGTGGAACACTGCGCCTGTTTCAGGAGAAACCCCTGCCTGGGACTTTTGGAACGGTGTTATGAGCCGGATGTGATGGAAGCCTTCCGCGGGGACCATCGGTATTTTATGATTGGGATATCTAATAATTACCACCAACTGGACCAGGTCAGGGAAGGTGTGAGAAAACCGGATGAGAGAGAATCATTCCTCCTGGAACAGGAAAAGCGGGAATGTGAAATATTCGGCCGCCTGGCGGATTTGGGGATGCGTCCCCTGGTGGGAACAGACGCAGGATGCGGATATACCTTTTTTGACGAAACCTGGCTGGAGATGGAGCTGTTATGCAGCAGGTGCGCCCTTACGCCGGAAAAGGTGATTCACGCCGCCACCCTGGAGGGCGCCGGGGCATTGGGCTGGGGGGATTTCTTGGGGCGGCTGGCCCCAGGGTATGAGGCGGATTTCATAGCTGCAGAACAGAATCCTCTCCGGGATATAAAGGCGCTGCGTCATATAAAACATGTTGTGTGCAGGGGAAAAATCATAGAGTAGGGAGAATGGATATGGAACACATGTATGAATTAAAGAACACGGATACAATCATATCACCCAGCCTCATATATTATGAGGAGATCATCAGGGAAAATATAAAGAAGGCAATACGGACAGCAGGAAGCCCCGAACGGCTGTGGCCCCATGTAAAGAGCCACAAATCCAAGGATATGGTGCGGATGCAGATGGAGTACGGCATTACAAAGTTTAAAACGGCCACAGTGGCAGAGGCGGAGATGGCCGCAGAGGCAGGGGCAGAAAAGGTAATTCTGGCCTATCCGCTGATTGGTCCCAACATGGAACGTTTCGTGAAGCTGGCAAAGGCGTATCCGCATACGGTATTCTACGGTGTGGAGGATGACCTGGCCCAGTTTGAGGCTCTGTCCGGGGTGTGCGTGGAACACGATGCCGTGCTGCCCATGCTGGTGGATGTAAATATGGGAATGAACCGTACCGGAGTGCCCATTGAACGGCTGGAGGAGCTCTACCGTTCTGCGTCCTCTCTTCCGGGGCTTCGTCTGTGCGGAATGCACTGCTACGACGGAAACCACAATAATAAGGACGCAGCTGTAAGACAGGCCGAAGTGGATGACACGGATAAAAAGGTGTCGGACATCATGGAACGTCTGAACGGGGATGGAATCTGCTGCGAGCTGGCAGTGGCAGGCGGCACCCCTTCCTTTCCGTGCCATGCGGGCGCTACACGGTGGTATCTGTCCCCTGGCACTGCGTTTATAACGGATGCAGGGTATTACATGAACCTGCCGGATTTAGATTTTATTCCCGGAGCTGCCGTGATGACCAGGGTCATCAGCCATCCCGCCAAGGGCGTGTTTACCACGGACCTGGGCTATAAGGCTATTGCTTCGGACCCCGCGGGACAGCGGGGCTATATCGTAGGTCTGGAGGATGCGGTGCCCATTATACACAGCGAGGAACACTGGGCATTCCGGCTGGAGGATGAAAACAGGATACCGGCCATAGGAACCTGCCTCTATGTGATTCCAACCCATATATGTCCCACCACTGCATTGTATCCGGAAATTCTGGTGGCAAAGGACGGGCAGGTGGCGGACAGATGGCAGGTGACTGCGAGAAACCGCAGGATTACATACTGATTGTGCCGGAACAAGGAGGTATTTTGTGGACTGTATTGAACTGTTGAGAGAGCTGATAGGGTTTGACACCGTTAACCCTCCCGGAAATGAAAAGCCGGCAGCCCGGTATCTGGCCGGAATCCTGGAGCCTATGGGGTTTAAGTGCGAAGTGCAGGATTTAGGCGGCAGCCGGGCAAATCTGATTGCTGTCCTGGACGGGGGAGCCGGGCCGGAGCTTATGCTGAACGGACATCTGGATGTGGTGCCGGCTGTGGGAGAGTGGGACAGCAGTCCCTTTTCCATGGAAGAAAAGGATGGAAAGCTTTACGGCAGGGGAACCTGCGACATGAAAGGCGGGATAGCTGCCATGTGCGAAGCCGCCATGCGCTGCGCCGCCAGGAAAGAGCCCATGAAGGGGAAACTGAAGCTTTTATTTGTGGCGGATGAGGAGTGCTCCAATCTGGGTACACTGAGTTATCTAAAGACCCATGAGAGAAGCGATTATGCCATCATAGGAGAGCCCACCCGGCTGGAGGTGGCGGTTGCCCACCGTGGAGTATCCAGGGATTATATTGATGTAAAGGGAGCCCCCAGGCATGCGGCCCTCCCGGCCGGGGAGGAGGACGCTGTGATGAAGGCATGCAGGGCAGTCCGGGCGGTAAAGGATATGAATGAAACGCTGCGCCATATCACACACCCGGTTCTCCCGCCTCCCAGCATTGCGGTTACCATGATGGAGGGGTATGAGAAGGACAATGTGGTGCCGGGAAATGTACGCCTTCTCCTGGACTTCAGGATTCACCCGGGTATGGACCATGAACAGGTGGGGCAGTTTTTGGACAAAGGTTTTGAACAGGCCGGCATTGACGGCTTCCAGAGGACGCTGCATTTTTATATGCCCGGCGGGGAGATTCCACAGGATGACCGGTTTGTGAAGCTGTGCCTTGAGGAACGGGAACACCAGTTTGGAATCAAATCAGAACCACAGCCCTTTGATGCATCCTGTGAACAGTGTTTCCTGGCAAAAGAGGGAATCCAGACCGTTATCTGCGGTCCCGGAGATATTGCCCAGGCCCATACAGTGGGGGAATTTACCTGGGAAAAGCAGGTTCGGGATGCCGTGAGCCTGTATGAGAGAATCATAGACAGGGTTCTGTATAAAACAAATTACATATAAATAAGGAGAGATGAAGATGAGAAACGTATACGAGGTTTTAAAAGAAAAAGGAATCACTTTGCCGCAGCCGCCTGCCAAGGGAGGCGTTTATACACCGGTCCAGGAGCTGGGGGAGAAATTTCTCTATTGCTCAGGCTGCGGTCCGGATCTGGGAAACGGCAATACGGTAGTGGGCAAACTGGGAAAGGACCTGACAGTGGAGGATGGCCAGAAAGCGGCATATAACTGCGTGCTGAACCTGCTGGCAAATTTAAATGAAAAGACCGGGGATTTGAACCGAATCAAGAGATTCGTGAAGGTTCTGGCTTTTGTGAACAGTGCAGATGACTTTGGGATGCAGCCTCAGGTGGTTAACGGGGGCTCCAATCTGATTGCCGAGCTGTTCGGTGAGGAAGCAGGACTTCCGGCGCGTTCCGCCATTGGAACCAACGCCCTTCCGGGAGGAATCGCTTGTGAGATTGAGGTTCTGGTGGAGCTTAAATAGAAGCGGGAACATATAAACAGGAATCAAGAGAATGGACGGGACGGACGTAAATATAGGTTCGTACCCGTCCGTTTTTCTGTCTGTTTTTAAATTATTCCCGGTTCTGTCCATTTCTTTGATTCCTTATGTCTTGTAAAAGCCTGCCCCCTGCTATATAATGGATAGCATAAAAAGTCAGGACATCCCAAAAAGGGGAGCTGACAACAGGATACGGAGGAAAATGCAATGAAAATGGTAATCATCGAGCCGCTGGGAGTGGAAGAAGGAAAGCTTTTAGCTATGGCAAAGGAGTCCCTTGGGGACAGGGTGGAGATTGTGTATTACAACACAAAGACAACGGACACCGCAGAGCTGATAGAGAGGGGAAAGGATGCTGAAATCATTGTGGTATCCAATCTGCCTCTGAATGCCCAGGTCATAGAAGGATGCAGAAACTTAAAGCTTCTGGCTGTGGCATTTACAGGCGTGGACCACATCGCCATGGATGTGTGCAAAAAGAACGGTGTCATGGTATGCAACTGCGCCGGATATTCCACCTGCGCTGTGGCGGATCTGGTGTTCGGCATGTTAATCAGCCTGTACAGAAACGTGATTCCCTGCGACAAGGTCTGCCGGGAGGAGGGCACCAAGGACGGACTGGTAGGATTTGAACTGGAAGGCAAGACGTTTGGCGTGGTGGGAACCGGGGCCATCGGCCTTCGTGTGGCAGCCATAGCCCAGGCATTTGGATGCAGGGTATTGGCTTACAGCAGGACAGCCAAGGATGTGCCAGGCGTGCGCTATGTGGATCTGGAGACACTGCTGGCAGAAAGCGACGTGGTTTCCCTCCACACCCCTCTTACTGAGGAGACCAGGGGACTGATGAATGAGAAGCGCATCGGATTGATGAAGAAGAACGCAGTGCTCATCAACACGGCCAGAGGGCCTGTGGTGGACAGCGATGCGCTGGCCGGGGCCCTGAAGGAGGGCAGGATTGCAGGCGCCTGCATTGATGTGTTTGAAAACGAGCCTCCGGTCAGAAAGGACCACCCGCTGTTTTCGGCGCCCAATACCATTGTGACGCCACATGTGGCATTTGCCACCAAGGAAGCCCTGGTGAAACGGGCTGTTATTGTATTTGACAATGTGGTAAACTATCTGGATGGAACTCCCCGAAATGTGATTGGGTGATATTTGTATGAAAAAAGTCAGGAAACATATTATATTTTCCGGCAGGGTACAGGGGGTAGGCTTCAGGTACACCTCCTGTTACCTGGCCCGCCCCCTGGGCCTTACCGGGTGGGTGAAGAATCTGTGGAACGGCGATGTGGAGATGGAGGTCCAGGGAGAACCGCTGGCGATTGGGCGATTCTTAAGGAATCTGGAGCAGGGAAGGTTCATACACATTGAACATATGGAAGCAGAAGACATTCCGGTGATTGAAGAGGGCAGTTTCAGGGAAATATATTAACAGCAGTGGAGGTTTTATGTTTGGGATAATTGTGGCAGGAAAACGGGTATATGATAAATTTGCTGAGGATGAGATGACGGTCTACGCGGCCCAGGTCTCATTTTTTATCATACTCTCCGTGGTGCCCTTTATCATGCTGCTGCTGACAGCGGTCCAGATGATTCCCAGCATCAGCAACGCCAGGTTCATGGAACTGATTGTGGGCCTGGTGCCGGTGGATTACAAGTCCCTGGCCTTCCGGGTGGTCAATGACCTGTCCTTAAAATCCCCGGCAACCATGATTTCCGTCACAGCCGTCACAGCCCTGTGGTCCGCGGGCCGCGGCATGTTCAGCGTGGCCAGGGGCTTAAACCGTGTGAACGGCCACGGGGAAAAGCGCTGGTATGTGATTAACAGGCTGATTTGCTCAGGATACACCATTGTGTTTATCCTGGTGTGCATTCTGTCCCTGGGCCTGCTGGTGTTCGGCAATATGATTCAGGCGTTTATGGTGAGCCGGTTTCCCATCATAGCAGACGTGACCACCCACATTATCAATTTCAGGGCTCTGTGGGCGTTAATGATACTGATTATATTTTTCCTGGGAATCTATACCTTTGTGCCGGATAAGAGGCTGAAGCTCAGGGACCAGCTTCCGGGAGCCGTGTTCTCCACCGTTGGATGGATGGCCTTCTCCTTTGCCTTTTCCCTGTATTTCAGCCATATAGGGGGGAAGAATTACTCCTATATGTACGGAAGCCTTACCGCCATTGTGCTGCTGCTTCTGTGGCTTTATTTCTGCATGTGCATCCTGTTCTTCGGGGCGGAAATCAACTATTTCTGGAAGGAACTGTTTCCCGGGGAAACGAAGGAATGACCGGATTATGCCTGCTCTTTGGATAAGGGGCGGGCTGTTTTTGTTTTTTTGGTGGAACAGTGAGGCGGTTCTGTCAGGAAAGGGGAAGCCGGCCTGTAAAGTAATCCAGAAACTCCTTCATCACAGCCGACAGGGGTCCGTTCTTCCGGCAAACCAGCGTAATCCGGCTGGTGAAGTCACGGGTATCCAGAGGCTTCATGAGAATTCCTGGCCGGACGCACCTGGCGATAGAGGCCGGCACCACAGCAACGCCGCTGCCTGTCTCCGCCCATGTAAGGCTGGTCCGGGCATCGTCGTTGATGCACAGATAATCCGGGCTGTCCGGTGCAAACAGGCGGTTTAACACCCCTTCCCATCTGCGGTACACAACCAGGGGACAGGAGCACAGTTCCTTAAGGGAAATAGTATCCGCCCCGGGACGGGGAAAGAAGCAGCGTTCCCCCACAGCCATCATGATTTCCCCGGACAGATAAAAGCAGTCATAGGGTTCCTCGGGAAAAGGGCTGCGCACAATGGCGGCCTCGATGATTCCAGTATTCAGCTTGTCCAGGAGCTGATATGTATTACCCTCGTAGATGCGGAATTTCACCCCGGGATGCTTCTGGCGGAAGGCGGCAATCTTTCCTATGATGGGTTCGGTTTCCGCGGAAGAAATCATACCCAGGCGCAGGGAGCCCAGAAGTCCCCGCCCCATCTGTTCCAGTTCCTCCAGCACAGCCCCTGTCATGTCCAGGATGCCCTGGGCCCGTTCGTAGAGGACCTTGCCCGCATCTGTCAGCAGGATGCTTCGTGAGCCGCGCTGGAACAGGGTCAGCCCCAGTTCCTCCTCCAAAAGCTTCATCTGGGTGCTGAGGGGAGGCTGGGAAATGTGGAGCGCCTTGGCTGCCGCCGATATGCTCCCCTCATTGACAATGGCAGTAAAATATTCCATCTGTTTCAGATTCAAGACCGGAATCCTCCTATTCGTTAAACGTATATTATATATATAAAAACAATATTTTATATATGGTTGATTCTATGTTATAATACCAGGCAGTGTGAAAAAATACAATGGATTCCGGCAGAGGAGTGAAAGACAATTATGAAACGATTGTTCAGCTATATGAAGGATTACAAGCTAGAAAGCATACTGGGACCGCTGTTTAAGATGCTGGAGGCCAGCTTTGAGCTGTTTGTGCCCCTGGTGGTGGCCCGTATGGTGGATGTGGGCATACGGGGCAGGGACAGCGGATATATTCTTAAAATGGGAGGCGTTCTGGTGCTGCTGGCCCTGATTGGCCTGGCATGCTCCCTGACAGCCCAGTATTTTGCCGCCAAGGCAGCCACGGGGGCAGCCACCTCCCTGCGCAATGATCTGTTTTCCCATATAGGAAGATTGTCCTACACGGAGATAGACACAGTGGGCACGTCCACACTGATAACAAGGATGACCAGCGACATCAACCAGGTGCAGAGCGGCATCAACATGACGCTGCGCCTTCTGCTCCGCTCACCCTTCGTAGTATTTGGCGCCATGGTTATGGCCTTTACCGTGGATGTGCGCTCGGCCTTTGTTTTCGTGGTCACCATACCGGTGCTCTGCGTAGTGGTGTTCGGCATCATGGCAGTCAGCATGCCGCTCTACAAATCCGTGCAGAGACAGCTGGACAAGGTGCTGTTAACCACCAGGGAAAACCTGCTGGGGGTCCGTGTCATCCGCGCCTTTAACAGACAGAAAAGCGAGACGGAGAAATTTGACCGGGAAAACGGAAACCTGGTCAGGATGCAGGTGTTTGTGGGAAAGATATCCGCCCTGTTAAATCCTGTGACCTATGTCATCATAAACATAGCTGTGGTGGCCGTCATATGGGTGGGAGCGGAACAGGCGGACAGCGGTATCATTACCCAGGGAAAGGTGATTGCCCTGGTAAATTACATGTCCCAGATTCTGGTAGAGCTCATAAAGATGGCAAACCTGATTATCATTATATCCAAGGCAGTTGCCTGCATGAACCGGGTGGACAGCATATTTAAGGTGGAGAGCAGCATTGAGGATAAGGGGAGGCACGGCTCCCGGAAACCGGGTTCTCAGAATTCCGGTTCTCAGAATTCCGGCCCGCAGAATTACGGTCCCCAGAATTCCGGATTACGGATTCCCAAGGTAGAGTTTAAAGATATGGAATTCGTGTATGCGGGGGCAAAGGAGCCGGCCTTAAAGGATATTTCCTTTTGTGCCATGGCAGGACAGACCATAGGCGTCATAGGCGGAACCGGATCCGGTAAATCCACCCTGGTGAACCTGATTCCCCGATTTTACGATGCCGCCTCAGGGCAGGTCCTGGTGGACGGGACAGATGTAAAGCAATATTCTCTGGATGAGCTGCGGGATAAAACCGGAGTGGTGCCGCAGAAGTCCGTACTGTTTAAGGGAACGCTGCGGGACAATATGCGCTGGGGAAAACAGGACGCGTCGGATGAGGAAATCTACCGGGCTCTGGATACGGCTCAGGCCCGGGAGTTCGTGGATTCCAAGGGCGAGGGACTGGATCTTTACATTGACCAGGGAGGCCATAACCTCTCAGGAGGGCAGCGCCAGAGGCTGACCATAGCCAGGGCCCTGGTGAGGAGACCGGAAATCCTGATTATGGACGACAGCGCTTCGGCCCTGGACTTTGCCACGGATGCCAGGCTGAGAAAGGCTATCCGGGAGAACACCGGGGATATGACCGTATTCATTGTATCACAGCGGGCCACTACCATTAAGAGCGCTGACACCATCCTGGTGCTGGACGAGGGTCGTCTGGCAGGCATGGGCACCCATAAGGAGCTTCTTAAGGACTGCCAGGTATACAGGGAGATTTGTCTGTCACAGCTTTCAAAGGAGGAGGTGGAACGGGATGAGCAGTAAGAAGAATGCATTGGACAAGAACAGGGAGACCCTGAAACGGATTCTTAAATATATCAGCCAGTACAAGTGGAGCGTCATCCTGTCTCTGTTTCTGGCCCTTATCACAGTGGCCCTTACTCTGTATGTGCCGATTCTGACAGGCCGCGCCGTGGACCGCATTGTCTCGGCCGGACATGTGGATTTTGCAGGGTTAAAGGGAATCCTTATAACAATATTGGGAGCAGTGGCTGTTACATCCGTATCCCAATGGCTTATGAACCATATCAACAACATCATCACCTACCGGGTTGTGAAGGATATCCGGACCAGGGCCTTTAACCAGCTGGAGGTGATGCCGTTAAGCTATATAGATGTGCACCCATCCGGAGATATCATAAGCCGGATTATCGCGGACATAGACCAGTTTTCAGAAGGCCTTCTCATGGGATTTACCCAGCTGTTTACAGGCGTTCTGACCATAGCGGGAACGCTGCTGTTCATGCTTTCCATCCAGCCCGCCATCACGGTTGTGGTGGTGGTGCTGACGCCCATATCCCTGTTTGTGGCCAGCTTTATCGCTAAAAAGACGTTTGTCATGTTCCGGAAGCAGTCAGAGACCAGGGGCGAGCTGACCTCCCTGACTGATGAGATGCTGGGCAATATGAAGGTGGTCCAGGCCTTCGGACACCAGGAAGAGGCACAGAAGCAGTTTGAGGAGATTAATGAACGTCTGGCCGGATACAGCCTGAGGGCGACCTTTTTCTCATCCATTACCAATCCGGCCACCCGCTTTGTTAACAGCCTGGTCTATGCTGCCGTGGGCATCACGGGAGCCTATGGGGCTATCCGGGGGTTCATCACCGTGGGACAGCTGACCAGTTTCCTCAGCTACGCCAACCAGTACACAAAGCCCTTTAATGAGATATCAGGGGTGGTGACAGAGCTGCAGAATGCCCTGGCGTCCGCTGCCCGGGTGTTTGAGCTGATTGATGAGAAAACCATGATAGAGGACAGGGAGGACGCAACGGTACTGCGCGGCGCAAAGGGCAGTGTGGATTTGGAGCAGGTCTGCTTCTCCTACACGCCTGAGAAAAAGCTGATTGAGGATTTTAACCTGTCGGTACAGCCCGGACAGAGGGTTGCCATTGTGGGACCTACCGGCTGCGGCAAGACCACCATCATCAACCTGCTGATGCGTTTTTACGACGTGGATTCCGGAGCCATCAAGGTGGAGGGAACCGACATCCGCGATGTGACCAGGGAGAGCCTGCGGACCAGCTACGGCATGGTGCTGCAGGACACATGGCTTAAATCAGGCACCATCCGGGACAATATAGCCTACGGCCATCCAAATGCCACTGAGGAAGAGATTATCCAGGCAGCCAGACAGGCCCATGCCCATGGATTTATCATGCGGATGCCGGATGGATACGCCACTGTTATCAGTGAGGACGGAGGGAACCTGTCCCAGGGACAGAAACAGCTTCTCTGTATTGCCAGGGTTATGCTGTGCCTTCCTCCCATGCTCATACTGGACGAGGCCACATCCTCCATTGACACCAGGACAGAGATTAAGGTGCAGAAGGCCTTTGCGCAGATGATGGAGGGCAGAACCAGCTTCATAGTGGCCCACCGATTGTCCACCATCCGGGAGGCAGACGTGATTCTGGTCATGCGGGACGGTAAGATTGTGGAAAAGGGTAAGCATGAGGAGCTTCTGGGGATGCATGGTTTTTACGCGGATATTTACAATGCGCAGTTTGCCAGAGGATAGGACGCAGGTAATTATGTAAGAGAAGGGGGCGGGCATATGGGAGACGGACAGATGATGTCTGAATTGTATCAGGAGAATATGAAGCGGCAGAACAAAAACAGGAGGAGGAAGGACGCGGCGGCCTTCCTCTGTATCCTGCTGGGAAGCCTGATTGTAGCTGTCAACATGAATACCTTTGTGGAGCAGGGAGAGCTGGTGCCGGGAGGGTTTACCGGACTGGCCAAGCTGATCCAGAGAATCGGTCTCAGTTTTTATGATGTCCAGATATCATTTACATTACTGAATGTACTTTTTAATGCAGTTCCGGCCGTGTTCGCATACCGGCTGGTGGGGAAGAAATTTACAATCCTGTCCTGTATCTGCCTGCTGACCGTGTCAATCCTGGTGGATGAGCTGCCTGTGGTTCCCATCACCGGGGATATCCTGCTGATATCAGTCTTCGGTGGCATCATAAACGGCCTGGGGATGAGCCTGGTTCTCAACAGCAGGGCCTGCGGCGGCGGAACGGACTTTATCGCCATGTCTCTGTCGGCAAAATACAAGGTATCCACCTTCAACTACATGCTTTTGTTCAGCGCGGTCATCATACTGATATCGGGAACCATTTTCGGAATGGATAAGGCGCTGTACTCCATTATTTTCCAGTTCTGCAATACCCAGGTTATCAATACCTTTTATAAGAAATATAAGAAAAAGACGCTTCTTATTGTGACAGATAACCCGGCGGCCGTGTCCGCGGACCTGCTGGAGCTGACCAACCACAGCAGCACGATTTTAAAGGGCTTCGGCTCCTACTCAGCTAATAAAAAATACCTGATTTATACCGTGCTCTCGGACAGTGATGTGAGGAAAATGAAGAAGCGGATACGGGAACAGTACCCGGATACATTTGTAAACGTTATCAATTCCAGCGATGTGGTGGGGAATTTTTACATACAGCCCCTGGAGTGATCCGCCCTTTTGGGCGGGTCTGCATCTTAATGGAATCTTTAGCTGACATTTCCCCAATCTTTATGTATAATAGTCTTTGAAACAAATCAATCTATGTAATATGAAGGAGGAATCATTTACCATGGAATCTGACCCTGAAGCGGCCAATATTTTATTCCAAATCACAATCTTAGTTATTCTGACATTAATCAATGCATTCTTTGCAGGCTCCGAGATGGCAGTGGTATCTGTTAACAAGAACAAGATACACCGCCTGTCCGAGCAGGGAAACAAAAACGCAGCGCTCATAGAGCGCCTGATGAAGGACTCAACGGTGTTCCTGTCCACCATCCAGGTGGCCATCACTCTGGCAGGCTTTTTCTCCAGTGCATCGGCGGCTACCGGTATCGCCCAGGTGCTGGCGGTACGGATGGCGCAGTGGAACCTGCCCTACAGCCAGACCCTGGCAGGCGTTGTGGTGACCATCATCCTGGCTTATTTTAACCTGGTGTTCGGTGAGCTGGTGCCCAAGCGGATTGCCCTGCAGAAAGCGGAGGCCTTCAGCCTGTTCTGCGTACGTCCCATTTATCATATATCACGTATCATGAATCCCTTTATAAAACTGCTCTCTCTGTCCACCAGCGGCTTTCTGAAGCTGATCGGCATGCACAATGAAAACCTGGAGACAGATGTGTCCGAGGAAGAAATCAAGTCCATGCTGGAAACCGGAAGCGAGGCAGGTGTGTTTAATGACATTGAGAAGGAGATGATAACGTCCATATTTTCCTTTGACGACAAGAAGGCCAAGGAAGTGATGGTGCCCAGACAGGATATGGTGGCGCTGGATATCAATGGGCCGCTGGAAGAATTCCTGGATGAGATTCTGGAATCCATGCACTCCAAGATTCCTGTATACGAGGGGGAGATTGACAACATCATAGGCGTCCTGTCCACAAAGGCACTGACCATTGAGGCCAGAAGGACTTCCTTTGACAAGCTGGATGTCCGCACTCTTTTAAAGCCGGCCTATTTTGTGCCGGAGAACCGCAGGACCGACGCCCTGTTCCGGGAGATGCAGGCAAATAAAATCAAACTGGCCATTCTGATTGACGAATACGGCGGCGTGTCCGGTATGGTGACTCTGGAGGATCTCATCGAGGAAATCGTAGGAGATATTCATGAGGAATACGAGGAGGAGGAGCCGGAGCTTACAGAGCTGGAGCCCCATAAGGTCTACCGGGTGTCGGGCGGCATTACCCTGTTTGATTTGAAGGAGGAGATGCACCTGCATATGGACAGCTCCTGCGATACCCTGTCCGGATACTTAATGGAACAGCTGGGGTATATACCGTCCCGGGAACAGCTTCCCCTGACAGTGGTTACACCGGAAGCTGATTATGAGATATTGGAAGTGGAAGACAGAGTGATAGAATGGGTGAAGCTGACCCTTAAGGAGATAAAGAAAGAACAGGAAGAATGACGTACAGGGCATGGTACAAAGGAGGGAAAATAAATGAGTTTTCTGTTGGAAGGCATTACGGCGGTAACCTGGCAGCAGGCAGTTATGTATGTGGTGGGAATTATCCTGATTTGGCTGGCGGTTAAAAAGGAATATGAACCATCCCTTCTTCTGCCCCTGGGTTTTGGCGCCATACTGGTCAACCTGCCGTATTCCGGTGTGGTGGACCAGATGGTACAGGGAAAGGTACCTGCGGCCGGAATCATAGAATGGCTGTTCAAAACCGGAATCGAGGCTTCGGAGGCCATGCCAATCCTGCTTTTTATCGGAATCGGCGCTATGATTGATTTTGGACCATTGCTGAGCCAGCCGGTACTGTTCCTGTTCGGGGCAGCGGCCCAGTTTGGAATCTTTGCAGCTATCCTCATTGCGTGTCTTATGGGCTTTGATCTGAGGGATGCCGCCTCCATCGGCATCATTGGAGCTGCGGACGGACCTACCTCCATCCTGGTATCCCAGGTTCTGGGGTCCAGGTACATCGGCCCCATTGCGGTGGCCGCCTATTCCTATATGGCCCTGGTTCCCATTATCCAGCCCTTTGCCATACGTCTGGTGACCACCAGAAAGGAGCGCTGTATTCATATGGAGTACAATCCCAAGAGTGTGAATAAACAGCTGCGAATCGCGTTTCCCATTGCCGTGACCATCATAGTGGGCCTGATATCACCGCAGTCCGTGGCCCTGGTGGGCTTCCTTATGTTCGGAAACCTGCTTCGGGAATGCGGCGTCCTGGGAAGCCTGAGCCAGACGGCCCAGAACGAGTTTGCCAATATAATCACACTGCTCCTGGGCATCACCATCTCGTTCAGCATGAGAGCAGAGCAGTTTGTGAACCCGGCTACATTGATGATTATGGTTCTGGGACTGGTGGCCTTTGTATTCGACACCATCGGCGGCGTGCTTTTTGCCAAGCTGATTAATGTATTCCTTAAGATGGCGGGTAAGAAACCGGTGAACCCCATGATTGGGGGCTGCGGCATATCCGCATTCCCCATGTCCTCCAGGGTGGTGCAGAGGATGGCTGCCAGGGAGGAGCCGGGTAATATCATACTGATGCAGGCTGCCGGCACCAATGTATCGGGCCAGGTGGCATCGGTTATTGCCGGAGGACTGGTCATCAGCATCGTGTCCCAGTATCTGTAGGGCGGAAGAATCGAAGTTTCAGACAGGCTCTGGAGTCAGCAGCAAAGGAGGAAGCGTATGAATATGGAACACATAGGGATTGCCCTGGAAATTATGGGAAAAGGTATGGGCGGAATTTTTGCGGCCATTATCATTATCATGGCCGCGGTAATGGTATTGGGCCGTATTACGAAGGACCGTAAGGACCATAAGGACGGTAAAGAATAAGAGTCCGGGAGATGAGAATAAACAGGAAGGGGAGCACGGCTGGTGTAAAGCGTGCTTCCCTTTCTGTTTATTTTTTAGTAGTGGAAGGACTCCCTGGTCCCCAATCAGGGGAATCCGGGGCCCTGGTGACGGACAGACGGATGCCTGTGAAGGTCCTGCGCTGAATGAATCCGGTCCGGAAGGTGAGAAAGAGACGGGTTCCGAAGAGAGGGCCGATCATGGGAAGGCCCCAGACGCAGTTGTTGATGCCTTCCACAATGCTGCTTACCAATTCCATAACCATACCTCGTTTCTCCGACGCCGTGGTTTTTGGTGAGGGATACGGCTTTGGTGTGAATAATATCAATTAATCTGCCGCAAAAAGAACCGTAAAAAGAAAAAAGCAAGAAAATACGGTTTTATGTGTTAAAACAGGTATAAAACACTAAAAAACACGGTTTTTATTAATAAAAATAAAAAATATATTGAAAAATCACAAACAGACTGTATGCATTTACTGCGGTAGAGAAAAAGAAGTATAATAATTACATTACAGATGTGTGCAGACAGGTTCGGAATATGCAGTACAAAAATTCAGAGTGGAAACATGCCTGCATACATATCCGGCAAGGAGGGTATATGAGAAAAAGCATGTCAGATAACTACCCGGCGCAGCCTTAAGGCAGACAGCCATTGTGTCGGGACTGGAAATACCGGCTGTCGTTTTTAGGGCTGCAGCGTATCCATGGAACAAGTGATGAAGATGGAAGGAGCAGCCGATATGAAGACAGAGGAATTAAGAAAGATATGGAAAGCCGAGGAGGCTTTGGCACACATCCACGGGTGGGATTTTTCACACATAGACAGCAGGTACAGGGAGGAAGGAAGCCTGCCCTGGGATTACAGGAAAATTATCCTGTCCCATCTTGGGGACAGGGATTATCTTTTGGACATGGACACAGGGGGAGGCGAATTCCTGCTCTCACTGGGCCATCCATACTCCAGAACCAGCGCCACAGAGGCATATCCTCCCAATGCAGAGCTGTGCCGGAGGCTTCTGGCGCCCCTGGGAATTGATTTCAGGGAGGCGCCGGGAAATCAGACGCTGCCCTTTGCGGACAGCTGTTTTGACATGGTAATAAACCGTCATGGAAATTATGATGCGGGGGAAGTGAACCGTATCCTGAAACCGGGCGGCATTTTCATAACCCAGCAGGTGGGGGAGGACAATGACAGGGAATTGGTGGAGCTGCTTTTGCCCGGCACGCTAAAACCTTTCCCGGGAATGAATCTGAAGGAGCAGTCCAAAAAGCTTAAGGAGTCCGGGTTTGATATTCTGGAGCAAGGTGAAGCCTTCCGTCCCATACGCTTTTTTGACGTAGGGGCGCTTGTATGGTTTGCCAAAATCATTGAGTGGGAATTCCCCGGCTTCTGTGTGGATGGCTGTCTGGACAGACTGGCTGCCGCCCAGGCCCTTTTGGAGTCCGGGGGCTCCATAGAGGGGACCATCCACCGCTATATGATGACTGCCAGGAAGAGGGAACCCGTGTATTTGGAACCCCTGTATTAATGGAACACTCGCATTAGGGGAACATTCGCATTAAGGGAACGCTCGCATCAAGGGAACGCTCAAATTAAGATACGGCGGTTTCTGCCCACAACTTCCTGGCGGCCAGGGAAATCACCGCCATGGCAATGCAGGTGAAGAGGGCAGGCAGGTAAATCTTTGCCGGGAAGGTCTGGAAGATAAATCCGCAGACCAATTGGCCCAGGGGAGCCGCGCACTGTGACACTGCCGTGATAATGGCCATCACCTTTCCCAGATTTTCGTTGGGAGTCTCCTTCTGGACCTTTGTGATAACGAAGATGGAAATGATGGTCATAATCATGGCAATGGGGACAGCGCAGGCCAGGAACACCAGATAGGACGGATAAAAACCGCGTCTGATCCATGCAGGGGTGACAGACAGTGCCATGGGAAGGAACAGAAGAGTGATGGCTGCCAGAAGGCGGTGCAGGTTTTCCATGCGCATCCTTTTAGCGGCAGCGCCCATGGACAGGGCGCCTAATATAGTAGCCAGATTGATGGTTCCCATGCCGATTCCGTACATGGCGTCCGTGCTTTTCATGGCTGTCCTTAAAATTACAGGCCCTCCCACCACAAAAAACGGGGTCAGAACCAGATTCAGCAGGGAAGCCAGAATCATGGAGCGCAGTATGAGAGGGTTTCGGCCGACATAGGAAAAGCCTTCCTTTAAGTCGGCCGCCATGGTGGGAATGACGGGCATGGTGAATTCGCGTTTGCGGAAAGGAATATGGATGAACAGCTCCAGTACAGCGGAACAGATAAATGCGGTTCCGCTGACGCACACCAGGGCTTTGACTCCGAATATGCCGTAGAACATGCCGCCAATCAGCGGAGCCGCCACATTGGAGAGGGCCTGGACCCCGTTTACAAGGCCGTTTGCTCCCTCCAGATGTTCCTCCTTCACCAAAAGGGGAATGCTGGCCGTCACCGTCGGTCCATACATGGAACTGATGACAGAGAGCAGTATCAGGACAGCGCCTGTAAGAAAGATGGAAGTCCCTCCCAGACAGAGGCTTAAATAGTATAGAGATATGATTATACCGCTGGTAAAGTCGAAGAGCACCATCAGATTGCGCCTGTTAAAACGGTCGGCAACAGCTCCGCCTACAGGGGAAATCAGAAGAGGAATATTGGAGAATGCATACAGGGCGGCGTAGATGTCCGCCCTTCCCGTAATGTCCAGTACATAGAGGGACAGGGCAAACCGCAGCAGGGCAGATCCCAGTATGGATATAATCTGCCCGATTACCATGAGGCGGAAATCCCTGTTTCCCGATATGGGACTATTTGCCATCATTCATCCCTCCGTGATTCTGATTCCTGTAAAATACATCCGCTTCCCGCAGCCAAAATCTGTTTCATGGGTTCAAAGGTTCCTTTTTCAGCGCCCAGGACAGCTTCCATGGCTTCTATGAATCCGTTTATCTTTTGTTCCATCTCACAAGGTGTCCATGTAAACATAGAGGAATCAAACAATATCTGCCCGGAAACCAACAGTATCTGCATGGCTTCCAGCGGATGCTCTGTGGAGAACAGGCGCTCCTTCACTCCCTGGGAAACGATCTCGCCCAGGATGGGGGAGAGGGCCAGAATCGAGCGAACAATGCTTTTTTCGTGCATCAGGGCATTGGCCGGCAGATGGAACTCCTCAATCATCCTGTCCTTGGGCCCATCTGTCCGGGGCTGTCCGGCAGCTATGATCCGGCATATTTTCCGGACCGGTGATAGACTCTTATCCATGGCTATCAGCCGGGCCTTTTGTACGTCCTGTTCAATGAAACGTTCTATGATGGCATCCATCACCTCTTCCTTGGATTTAAAATAATAATAAAAAGTACCCTTTGCAATACCTACCTGATTCAGGATATCAATAATGGTGGTTTTTGAGTACCCTTTTTCTGTAAAAAGCGTCTCAGCAGCGTCCAGAATTTCATTTCTCCGTTCGTCAGCTTCCTTAACAATACGTGCCATGGCTTGCCCTCCTATCTTATAGACCGACCGTCGGTCTATAAGATATCATACATGATATGAAAGGCAATGTCAATGGGATTTAAGAGAAAGAGCTGCTCCGGGAAAAAATGTGGAATTGGAAGTACGACTGAAAACCTTATGCTGAAAGGAGTCTTGTTTATTTACTCCGTTACCGGCTGCCAATACGAATTTTAATGGCAGCTGGGTTGCTTCAGTAAATAAACGGCAACAGGGAGGTGTCTGGTGTATCTACAGACTGACCGAGAAAAGCCCGTGGCTGTTACAGCAGATATACAGCACTCCGTGACCAGACCTGGGGAAACGTACCTGGGCTGCCTGTTCCGGATATAGTTTCATCAAAAGCACTCTGTCATAGACGGCATATGCCATGAATGTGATATAGTGCTGCTTTTCCATATCATGTTCCAGAGTGATGTAATAATCGCCTTCCACTGCTTTTACAGACACGCTGTGGGAAAGGTCCGCGGGCCTGGCTTTCAGGGCATTTAATTTCCTGCCGCAGCAGGAGATTTCCGCCATGCCTGTGCTGGATATTACATTTCCGCAGACAGGGCATACATAGAATTTGATTCGTTTCATATTTCCTCCATCTTTTTTATTGGGCTCCAAATCGCCCAACAGTATTTTTTCAATATTAACTCCTAAAATGTCAGAAAGCTCCCGCAGAAGGGATACGTCGGGGCATCCGGCGCCGCGTTCCCATTTGGAAATAGTCCTGTCGCTGATGTTCATGGCATTGGCCAGGGCCTTCTGGGTCATTCCTTTTTCTGTTCTCAGGGTATAAATCAGATTTCCTACTTTGCTGCAATCCATGTTTCTTCACCTCCTTGTCTATCATAGCCCATATGGGGGATAAATACAACAAACGCTCCGTGGAGTCCGTGGAGGCAGCGGAGGCAGCGGAGCCGGAGATACTGAAGAGGGGAGGATGGAATGCCCGGTTGAAGGAAAGGAGGTGATGGAAGATGGTGAGAAGGAGAATGAGGGAGAAAGAAGGAAAATGAGGGCGAAAGAAGGTGAAGGAGGAAGAATAAGGAGGAAGAATAAGGAGAAAAAGAGAAAAAGAAAAAAGAAGAAACCGGCATCATCCATGGCTGCAGTGTGACGGACGACGCCGGTTTTTCATTGTCATATGAATAGAAAGCTTAAGATTTATAAAACCTGTGTAAATGATTTTAATTACAGTTGCAAAGCAACGGCTGTTTATACACGCTTATACATTAAAGCGGAAGAGCACAACATCCCCGTCCCTCATGACATATTCCTTGCCCTCGGAACGTACCAGGCCTTTTTCCTTGGCTGCATTCATGCTGCCGCAGGCCATCAGGTCGTCGTAGTTGACTACTTCGGCGCGGATGAATCCACGTTCAAAGTCGCTGTGAATCTTTCCGGCTGCCTGGGGTGCCTTGGTGCCCACCTTGATAGTCCATGCACGGCTCTCCTGGGGGCCTGCTGTCAGGTAACTCATAAGGCCCAGGATGCGGTAGCTGGCTGCAATCAGTTTTTCCAGACCGGACTCTGTAAGGCCAAGGTCGTCTAAGAACATCTTTTTCTCGTCGTCATCCAGCTCAGCGATTTCCTGTTCAATCTCAGCGCAGATAACAAATACCTCACAGTTGTTCTCGCCGGCAAAGCCGCGGACTGCCTGGACATACTGGTTGTCCGCACCGTCGTTTGCAAGGTCATCCTCAGCTACATTGGCGGCAAAGATGACGGGTTTCCATGTAAGAAGGTTCAGGGTATTTATGAACTCCATGGCATCATCGTCGTCCGGCTCAAAGCTGCGGGCCAGCTTTCCGTCTTCCAGGTGGGCTTTGATGGCTTTTAACAGCTCCACTTCCTTTGCCAGTTCCTTGTTGTTAAACGCACCCTTGGACTGCTTGGCAATGCGGCGCTCCAAGATTTCAATGTCGGAGAAAATCAGCTCCAGATTAATGGTCTCAATGTCGCGGATGGGATCAATGCTGCCGTCCACGTGAATGACATTGGGGTCGTCAAAACAGCGTACTACATGAACAATGGCGTCCACTTCACGGATGTTGGACAGAAACTGGTTGCCCAGACCTTCACCTTTGGAGGCTCCCTTTACCAGACCTGCAATGTCCACGAACTCGATGACGGCAGGAGTGGTTTTTTCTGAATTGTACATGGCGGTAAGTTTGTCCAGGCGGACATCGGGAACAGGAACCACGCCTACGTTGGGGTCAATGGTACAGAACGGGTAGTTGGCTGATTCCGCACCTGCCTTTGTCAAAGAATTGAAGAGGGTACTCTTGCCGACGTTGGGGAGTCCTACGATACCTAATTTCATATGATTACCTTCCTATCTGTATGTGATATATGATGGTTCAAATACGCCCTGGCTCCTGGCGGGGGCGTTCTGATTCAATTAAAGCTTTATTATCATATCATAAAAAGGGGGGAAATTAAAGGGGAAAATGTGTGGGGTGGGAGATGGGAGGGATGGTACGCGGACGGGGAAGGGGATCGGGAAAATGAACGGGCGGGGGCGGGGAGATTTGGCTCATGGTTCCCTCGGGGGCTGTCTCTAAGCCGGAACCGGGGACAAAGCAGGGGGACTGCGGCAAATTCCGGAGAAATCTTGATGATTTCTCCTCCATGTGCCACCGGCTTCGGGCCGTGTAGGCCCTCAGCCGCCCCCTGCTTTGCCCCCGGTTCCGGCTAAGTGACAGCACCCCTCGGTAAAAATCGCCGAATCTCCCCGCCCCCGCCCGCTCATTTTCCGGCTGCTCTTTTGCTCGTCCGCTGTCTCATCCTCCCATAAGGAGAGGAGTGATGGCCGATGGATGTAAGGATAATTGCAGGGAGTGAGGAATTTTCTCATAAGAAGCGGCAAGGGCGTTTGGCGGAGATGTAAAAAGGATGAGGAGAAAAAATCTCGTTTTTGGATGAGGGCGGGCTTATGGGTTGTTTGGAGGTGAGCAGAGCTTTGAAGGTGAGATTTTTGCTCGGCTAATAGAAGGGGTGGAATGTGGATAGACTTAATGGCTGGATGCGGGGGTTTTAATAATCCTATGTGGGATTCCTTCTTATTATATAATACATTTTATATAACTTATTTGGGTTTGGCGGGGGATGGGATGCGGGGGGATTGATAATATAGGCTTTTTTGGCAATAATAGTTATGAGTGTATTCTGTAATATTGACCGTATGGTGTTTGGGTATGTTAGTAATCAGGCAGGATTTTAAATTTCAGGATAGCAGGAGGTTATTGAATATGAAAGAAACAATTGTCGTTATCGGGGCGAATCATGGGGGGACGGCGGTTTTGAATACTATTTTGGACCAGTTTCCGGGAAATCGGGTGGTGGCTTTTGACAGGAACTCTGATATCAGCTTTCTGGGGTGCGGTATGGCGCTTTGGATTGGGGGGCAGATTTCCGGGCCTGAGGGGCTGTTCTACTCCAGTAAGGAGGCTTTTGAGGAAAAGGGCGCTGTCATTTATATGGAGACAGAGGTTGACAGAATTGATTTTGACGGGAAGGCTGTGTATGCCAGGGGAAAGGACGGAAAGAGTTATGTGCAGGAGTATGATAAACTGATTCTGGCCACCGGGTCTGTTCCGCTGCGCCCTGAGATTGAGGGGATGGAGCTGGATAATGTGCAGTTTGTGAAGCTGTATCAGAATGCCAGGGATGTGATTGAGAAGCTTAAGGATACTTCTGTTAAGAAGGTGGCTGTGGTGGGCGCCGGATATATCGGGGTGGAGCTGGCTGAGGCGTTTAAGAGGAATGGCCGGGAGGTGGTTTTGATTGACCTGGCGGATACATGCCTGTCCGGATATTATGACAGGGAGTTTTCTGACAGGATGGCGCACAATCTGCAGGAGCACGGGGTGAAGCTGGCTTTTGGGGAGAAGGTGGTGAGACTGGAGGGCAAAAGACGGGTGGAACGTGTGGTGACGGACCAGGGATGTTATGAGGCGGATATGGTGGTATTCGGCATTGGATTTAGGCCCAATACGTCCCTTGGACAGGGGAGACTCAGGACCTTTGGAAATGGGGCCTTTCTGGTGGACCGCAGGCAGGAGACAAGCGTGCCCGGGGTGTATGCGGTGGGAGACTGCGCTACGGTTTATAACAATGCCATACAGGCTGCGGATTACATTGCCCTGGCTACCAACGCGGTGCGCTCCGGAATCATCGCGGCCCATAACGCGTGCGGCAAGGTTCTGGAATCCGTGGGCGTTCAGGGCTCCAACGGAATCAGTATATGGGGACTTCACATGCTCAGCACGGGAATCAGCCTGGCCAGGGCAAAGCGGATGGGATACGACGCTGCGGCAGCGGATTATGAGGACTGGCAGAAGGCAGAGTTTATGGAGAACGGAAACCATAAGGTGAAGATACGTATTGTGTATGACAGGAAATCCAGAATCATACTGGGAGCCCAGATGTGCTCGGATTATGACGTATCCATGGGTATCCACATGTTCTCCATGGCAGTGGAGGAACAGGTGACCATAGATAAGCTGAAGCTGTTTGATCTGTTCTTCCTCCCTCATTTTAACAAGCCCTATAACTATGTGACCATGGCTGCGCTGGGGGCTGAGTAGGATTAATGCTGGTAAATACCTTCTTGCTTTTTATACTGCTTCGGGGTAAAATGGGAAAGTATATCACTTAGGAAGGAGATTTTCTTTATGGAAGCAGTTACGGGAGCGGATTTGAGTTTTGTGAATCTGGGTATTACCATAGAGCATCTGCCTAACAGCATCACTGTGTTTGGATTCAGGATTGCCTTTTACGGTATCATTATAGGGCTTGGGATGCTGGCCGGCATGGCCATTGCGTGTTCAGACGCTAAGAGAAGAGGGCAGGACCCGGATATTTATTTGGATTTTGCGCTTTACGCCATTATATTTTCCATTATGGGGGCCAGGGCCTACTATGTTATTTTCGACTGGGCGAATTATAAGGATGATTTGCTGCAGATATTTAACCTCAGGGCAGGTGGACTGGCTATTTACGGGGGTGTCATTGCGGCGGCCCTGACTCTCATCGTATTTACGAAGAAACGAAAGCTGTCCTTTTTCTCCATGGCTGACAGCGGCGTCCTGGGTCTGATTACGGGACAGATGATCGGCAGGTGGGGGAATTTCTTCAACTGCGAAGCCTTTGGCGGGTATACGGACAACCTGTTTGCCATGCGAATCCGGAAAAGCCTGGTGAATCCTGCCATGATATCCCAGCAGCTTGTGGACAATGAGATTGTGGAAAATGGCATTGCCTATATCCAGGTGCATCCCACTTTCCTGTATGAATCACTTTGGAACCTGGGCGTGCTGGTGTTCATGCTGTGGTACAGGAAGCGCAAGAAGTTTGAAGGAGAGATGCTGTGGGTGTATTTCCTTGGATACGGACTGGGAAGGGTTTGGATTGAAGGACTGAGGACGGACCAGCTAAAGATTCCGGGAACGGGGTTCGCCGTGTCCCAGCTTTTATCGGCTGCGCTGGTGGGCGTGTCGGCGGCAGTGATTATTTACCGCCATCGTCACCCGAAAAAGGGGGACAAAGTGGAGGAATCCGCCTAGAGTGTACCTGAAAGTCATTCCCGGCATCTGCCTGCCCCCACTTTTGGGAAAACGGCAGGAAAGTGGTGGGGGAAATCATGGGATTGTCCCCCACCAGGGGCATTAAAGACTGAAAAAATCAATATTTTGTGTCTGTTGCGGGACTCGTCCCACATATAGAGGCAGTTGCGGAAAAGCCCGCAGCTGCCTTATTTTTTCGCAATTTTTTTATAAGATTTCCGTAAAAACTTCTTGCCATTTCCCAAAATCTGTACTATGATGGACATACAAGTGGTAGAAAGTGGTGCAAAGTGGTAGAAGATGGTTGTTAAGTGGATGAAGTGGGGGATTTCGGATGTCTCCCACAATAGTCCACTACCGCTCCGATGTACGGCAGGTGATAAGTTATGTTCATGGGTGAGTACAATCATACAGTCGATGCGAAGGGACGGCTTATCGTACCTTCCAAATTCAGAGAGCAGTTAGGCGATGAATTCGTTGTTACGAAGGGCCTTGATAACTGCCTTTTTGTGTATGAGAATTCAGAATGGGCCGCCCTGGAAGAAAAGCTTCGCACATTGCCTCTGACCAATGCGGCCGGACGTAAGTTTTCACGTTTCCTCTTAGCAGGAGCTACCACCTGTGAAGTAGACAAGCAGGGAAGGATTCTCCTTCCGGCCGTGCTTCGTGAGTTTGCCGGAATCGAGAAGGATGCAGTACTGGTAGGTGTGGGCAGCCGCATTGAAATATGGAGTAAGGATAAATGGCTGGATGCAAACACCTTTGATGATATGGAAGAGATTGCAGAACATATGGAAGGTTTGGGAATTTAATGGAGGAATCAACATTTGTACATAAGTCCGTACTTTTATATGAGACAGTGGGAAGTCTGAATATCAAGCCTGGAGGCTTGTATGTGGACGGCACCCTGGGCGGCGGCGGACATGCCTATGAGGTGTGTAAGCGTTTGGGCAGCGGAAAACTGATTGGCATAGACCAGGATGCGGACGCCATCGAGGCGGCCGGGAAAAGGCTTCTGCCGTTTCAGGACAAGGTGACCATTGTCAGAAGCAATTACGCCAATATTAAGGAAGTACTGAAGGAGTTGGAAATTGAGGGAGTGGACGGGATTTATCTGGACCTGGGAGTATCCTCCTATCAGCTGGATACGGCTTCCAGAGGATTTACCTACCGTGAGGACGCGCCTCTTGACATGAGAATGGACCAGAGGAACGATGTCACGGCCGCCCATATCATTAATACCTACAGCGAGATGGAGCTGTACAGGATTATCCGGGATTACGGGGAGGATAATTTTGCAAAGAACATAGCAAAGCACATTGTAAGGGCAAGAGGGGAACACCCCATAGAGACCACCGGGGAGCTGGCGGAGATCATAAAGGGGGCCATTCCGGCCAGGGTAAGGGCAACGGGAGGCCATCCGGCCAAACGGACCTTTCAGGCTATCCGCATTGAATGCAACCATGAGCTGGAGGTTTTGGAACAGTCCATTGATACCATGATAGACCTTCTGAATCCGGGAGGCCGCCTCAGTATCATTACCTTCCATTCACTGGAAGACAGGATTGTAAAGAGCCGTTTCCGGTTAAATGAGAATCCCTGCATCTGTCCTCATGATTTTCCTGTCTGCGTGTGCGGCCGGAAGAGCAAGGGGAAGGTGGTATCCAGAAAACCCATATTGCCGTCAGAAGAAGAACTGGAGGAAAACAGCCGTTCTAAAAGCGCAAAGCTGCGCGTCTTTGAACGGGGACAGTCTTAGTAAGAGGACAAGACCTTTTTCCGGTTATGAAAATACGAAAGACAGCAGGCAGCAGAAAAGACCGGCCCGTGCCGGTGTCCGCTGCCGGATTCAGATAGAAGGGAGGATAAGGTTATGGCTGCAAGGGCGCAGGCGTCGTCAGGACGCAGGAATACACATAGAAATACCAGACCCGTGTACGGCAATGATTATGTACAGGGTTCTGCCGCACCAAAGCTAAGGCCCCAGACTGCTCCAAAGCAGGAGACCAGGCCGGGGAAACCATCAGGCAGCCAGTCGGTCCGGAGTAATCACCGGATCCGCCGCAATCAGGAGCGTGCCATGTATATGGACCTTCCATATGTCATCATGCTTACCATTGCGTCTGTGTTTACCTTATACCTCTGTATCAACTACCTCCATGTGCAGTCCTCCATCACGGCCAGGATGCACCACATTGAGCAGATGGAGGCAGAGCTGGAACAGCTCAGGGCGGAGAACGACGCACTGGAGACCAGCATCAATACCAGCATCGACCTCAACAAGATATATGAGATTGCCACCAAGGAGCTGGGAATGGTGTATGCCAAGAAGGACCAGGTGCTGTTATATGACAAGACAGAAAGCGAGTATGTAAGACAGTATGAAGACATCCCGGAACACTAAATCCGGGGGCCGTATGGGGAAAGGCAGCAGCGGCAGCAGGAAGGACAGCGGGAACGGCCCCAGGGATCAGGAACAATACAGAAATGAACAACGCAACAATCAACGGGGGAAGTATTATTATCCCAAATATATACAAGAGAAGCTGGCAATCACCGTCCTGGTGATTACGCTGGCTTTATTTGCATTAGTCATGATTTTGTACCGGATCATAAAGGACAACAACGAGCAGTACAATAAAATCGTGCTCTCCCAGCGCCAGCAGGAGTATGACAGCCGTGTCATCCCATACCGGAGGGGAGATATTGTGGACAGGAACGGCACCTATCTGGCTACCAGCGAGAAGGTGTATAACCTGATTATTGATCCGGGACAGATCATGTCGGATCCGGAAAATTATCTGGAGCCAACCATTCAGGCCCTGGTGACCAATTTTGGTTTTGATGCCGGGGAGCTTCGGACCCTGATTGAGGAGCGGAAGGAGTCAGCCTATCTCAGATATAATAAGGGACGCCAGCTCACCTATGACCAGAGGGTGGCATTTGAACAGATGGCCAAAGAGACAAATGAAGCCTACCGCAAGAGCGATAATGACGCGGAGGCCAAGAAGCGGGTTAAGGGCATCTGGTTTGAGGATGAGTATAAGCGTATATATCCCTACAATTCCCTGGCCTGCAATGTCATAGGCTTTACCAGCAGTGACGGAAGCGTGGGCACCGGCGGCATTGAGCAGTATTACAACAGCAGCCTGATCGGGGTCAACGGACGTGAATATGGATACCTGGACCAGGATTCCAATTTGGAGGGCGTGGTGAAACCGGCTTCCAACGGCAATACGGTGGTTTCAACCATTGATGTGAACATACAGAACATTGTACAGAAATATATTGACGAGTGGCAGACCAATGTGGGAAGCAAGGTGACGGCGGCCATTGTCATGAATCCCAACAACGGGGAAATACTGGCTATGGGAACCAGCAACAAATTCGACCTGAATAATCCCAGGGATGTATCCGGCTATACGGAGCAGGAGCTGTTTGACCTGGGGAAAAAGGAGGCGGCAGCTGTGTACCGGCGGGAAAATGACGGTGCAGTCATTACCGAGGACCAGGTGCCGGAGCATTTTTCCAGGGAAGATGTGATCTCCTACGGACAGCAGGTGGCGTGGAACCAGATATGGAGGAATTTCTGCGTCAGCGATACCTATGAACCGGGATCGCCTTCCAAGATTTTTACCGTAGCCACCGGACTGGAGGAAGGGGTGCTTAAAGGAAATGAAAGCTTTGAGTGTACCGGTTACCTCCACGTGGGAGATTATGACATCAAATGTACGGCCTGGCGCAGGGGCGGCCACGGGTGGCTGAACCTCCAGGAATCACTGATGCAGTCCTGTAATGTGGCCATGATGCGCATTGGAGCCATGATAGGAAGAGAGCGTTTTACCAAATATCAGGGCATCTTTGGGTTTGGCGACAAGACGGGGATTGACCTGCCCGGAGAGGCGGACACCAGCGGGCTGGTTTACAGTGCGGACAACATCGGGCCTACGGACCTGGCTACCAATGCCTTTGGACAGAACTACAACTGTACCATGGTGCAGCTGTCCGCGGCGTTCTGCTCGGTTCTGAACGGGGGTTCCTACTATGAACCCCATGTGGTGAAGCAGATTCTCAATGAGCAGGGGTCCGTGGTGGAGAAAAAGGAGCCTGTGCTGGTGCGGGAGACCGTATCCCAGTCCACCTCTGATTTCCTGAAGGAGGCCATGTTCCAGACCGTTGAGACAGGCACGGGAAAGGCGGCCCAGGTCATTGGCTATGATGTGGGCGGCAAGACGGGTACGGCTGAGAAGCAGCCCCGAAGCGCCAAGAATTATCTGGTGTCCTTTGCCGGATTTGCGCCCATTGAGGATCCGCAGGTATTTGTGTACGTGGTCATTGACACGCCCAATTATCCGCCGGGAGAGCAGCAGGCCCACAGCTCCTATGCAAGCGCTGTTTTCTCCAAAATCATGACAGAAATACTTCCTTATCTGAATATATTCCCCACCAAGGACCTTCCTGAAAATGAGGCAATCCAGGAAAGCTTGCCATCCTCAGAGGGCATTAATGAGCCTGTATCTGAGACAGAGGGCCCAGAGGGAACAGAGGAGACTCCGGCTGAGACAGAGAAGCAGTATGAGACAGATGAATACATGCCGGGCGGAGAGGAAGGAGAGGGCGCGGGCAGCGGTGTGCCGGACGCAGTGCCCACTGTGGCTGGGGACGGAAACGGAGAAGGGACAGGACCCTCGTCCCTTCCGGTGAAGGCGCCGCCCCGCCAATCCAATGAAAGCAGCACTCAGGCAGGTCCTGCCGGGGAAAGCACCCAGGCAACAGAACCCTCCTCAGCAGGGGAAACGGCCAAGCCATCTGAGTAATCAGGAGAAAGATTCATAAAATGTGACGGGCTCCAATATATTATTAACAATGATGGACACCGGAGCTGCTCATGTATTCTAATTTAACGAAACACAGAAAGAATATAGCCGTCCTGGCACTGCTCATAGCCATCGTCATGGTGAGCCTGTCAGGGCGGCTTGGTTATCTCATGCTGTTCTGTTCAGAGCATTACAGCGCCATGGCCGAGGACCTGCACCAGAGGGAGCGTACCATTAAGGCGGCCAGGGGGCGTATCATTGACGCCAACGGGGTCGTCATCGCTGATAACAGGACAGTTTGTACCATTTCCGTCATATACAATCAGGTAAAGGACCGGGAGCAGGTCATACGGGTACTGTGCGATGAACTGGATCTGGATGAGGAGCTGGTGAGAAAACGGGTGGAGAAGCGCAGTTCCAGGGAAATCATCAAGACCAATGTGGACAAAGAGCTGGGGGACCAGATACGTTCCTACCGGCTGGCAGGGGTCAAGGTGGATGAGGACTACAAACGGTATTATCCCTACGACAGCCTGGCATCCAAGGTCCTGGGATTTACCGGGGGAGACAACCAGGGCATTATCGGCCTGGAAGTAAAATACGAGAAATATCTGAAAGGAATGAACGGAAAGATACTCACCATGTCCGATGCAAAGGGTGTGGAGATAGAGAATGCCGCAGAGGACAGGATTGAACCCATACCGGGCAATGATCTTCACATCAGCCTGGATGTGAATATACAGAAATATGCGGAGCAGCTGGCTTACCAGGTGCTGGAGAAGAAAAATGCCAAGAAGGTATCCATCATCGTCATGAATCCCCAGAACGGGGAGCTGATGGCCATGGTCAATGTTCCTGAATTTAATCTGAACGACCCCTTCACCCTGAACCAGAACCTGCGAAGCCAGAGTCTCCAGGAGATGGCTGCCGCCAACCAGGGGGCCACAGGGGCGGGCAAACAGGAGCTGTTAAACCAGATGTGGAGGAATACCTGCATCAATGATACCTATGAGCCTGGTTCCACCTTCAAAATCATCACAGCGGCAGCCGGCCTGGAGTCAGGTGTGGTGAAGCTGACAGACCAATTTTCCTGTCCCGGATTCAGGGTGGTGGAGGACCGGAAGATAAGGTGCCATAAAGTGGGGGGACACGGGGCCGAAACCTTTCTGCAGGGCGCCATGAATTCCTGCAATCCGGTGTTTATTGACGTGGGACAGCGCCTGGGCGTGGATGGCTATTACAAGTATTTTACCCAGTTCGGACTGAAGGGAAAGACGGGGATCGACCTGCCCGGCGAGGCAGCCACCATTATGCACAAAAAAGAGAACATGGGACTGGTGGAGCTGGCCACGGTTTCCTTTGGCCAGTCCTTCCAGATTACACCGGTTCAGCTTATCACCACGGCAGCGTCCATTGTCAACGGAGGAAACCGGGTGACCCCTCATTTTGGCGTGGAGACCGTCAGCGCCGACGGTACGTCGGTCCACAAGCTGGATTATCCTTCCGGGGGAAGAATCCTGTCGGAGGAGACCAGCGCCACCATGCGGTACGTGCTGGAGCAGGTGGTATCGGAGGGAAGCGGCAAAAAGGCAAAGTTAGAGGGATACCGCATCGGCGGCAAGACAGCCACGTCGGAGAAGCTTCCGCGAAGCCTTAAAAAATATATTTCATCGTTTATCGGCTTTGCTCCGGCTGACAATCCGCAGGTTATGGCCCTCATTACCATTGATGAGCCGGAGGGGATTTATTACGGCGGAACCATAGCTGCCCCGGTGGTCGGAGATTTATTTAAGAATATACTTCCTTATCTGGGAATTGAGGCAGTACAGGAAGAAACTGCTGTACACCTTTCCAATCCATAGTTGATTATTCCCGGAAAAAGACGTATACTAATTACCAAATAAGACATACATATGAGATTGAGGTGCCTTTATGATTCATGAAACCATACTAGCTATTATCATTGCATTTGCCATCAGCGCATTGCTTTGCCCCATTATCATCCCTTTCCTGCACAAGCTTAAATTCGGGCAGCAGGTCAGGGACGACGGACCGGAGAGCCATCTGAAAAAGCAGGGTACGCCTACCATGGGCGGCCTGATTATACTCAGCAGCATCATCATTACATCTGTCTTTTATATTCCCAGCTATCCGAAAATCATTCCCGTGCTGTTTGTCACGGTAGGATTTGGCATTATCGGGTTTTTGGATGATTATATCAAAATTGTGATGAAGCGTTCCGAGGGGCTGAAGCCCATGCAGAAGTTAGTGGGCCAGTTCATCATCACAGGCATCTTCGCCTGGTACCTGCTTAACAGCGGGGAGGTGGGAACGGATATGCTGATTCCTTTTACGGGTGGTTTTGACGGAGGCAGTTTCCTGTCTCTGGGAATCTTCTTTGTACCCGCACTGTTCTTCATCATGCTGGGAACGGATAACGGGGTGAATTTCACCGATGGTTTAGACGGCCTCTGTACAAGCGTTACCATACTGGTTGCCACCTTTCTTACCATTGTGGCCATCGGTGAGGACATGGGCATCAGCCCCATAACCGGAGCAGTGGTGGGAAGCCTGCTGGGATTTTTGCTGTTCAATGTATATCCGGCCAAGGTGTTCATGGGGGATACAGGCTCCCTGGCCCTGGGCGGTTTTGTGGCAGCCTCCTGTTATATGATGCGCATGCCCCTGTTTATTCCTGTCATAGGGCTTATCTATTTAGTTGAGGTACTGTCCGTCATTATCCAGGTAACCTATTTTAAGCGCACCGGCGGCAAGCGTATTTTTAAAATGGCGCCCATCCACCACCATTTTGAGCTGTGCGGATGGTCGGAGACAAGGGTGGTGGCTGTATTCGCCATCGTGACCGCCATCCTCTGCATGGTGGCGTATCTGGGGCTGTAGATATCAGTATCGCACGTAAGAGACCAAAATACGGTCTCTAAGTGCTCATAACGAACCGCTGCACTAAGCTCGAAAGGACCTCGCTAAGTGCAGCGGAATGTATCGCACGTAAGAGACCAAAATACGGTCTCTAAATGCTCATAACGAGGAGGTTAGTTGACAAATGAACCAAAGTCAGAGAGTTTTAGTGGCTGGAACGGGAATCAGCGGTATTGCTGCTGCAAAGCTGGTTCTGGAACGGGGCGGAGATGTGGTGCTTTATGACGGCAATGCCGCCTTAAAGGAAGAAGATATCAAAGAGAAATTTGACAGGGATGCAAAGGTGACCGTGGTGCTGGGGGAAATCAAGCGTTCCGACCTGCTGGGCGTGGAGCTGTGCATTATCAGTCCCGGTATACCTCTTGACAGTCCTTTTGTGGCCGTTGTGGACGATGCCAAGATTCCTATTTTAGGAGAGATTGAGCTGGCCTACCAGTGCGGCCTGGGGAAGCTGGCCGCCATTACGGGAACCAATGGAAAGACTACTACCACAGCCCTCACAGGGGAGATATTAAAGGCCCGCTATGAGGAGACATTTGTGGTGGGAAATATTGGGGATCCCTATACCTCCAAGGTTTTGGAGATGACTGAGGATTCCGTGACCGTTGCAGAGGTGTCCAGCTTCCAGCTTGAGACCATCATGGATTTCAGGCCCAATGTCAGCGCTATTTTAAACATAACGCCGGATCATCTGAACCGCCACGGCACCATGGAAAACTATATCCGCATCAAGGAGTGCATTACCCTGAACCAGACAAAGGAGGATGCGGTGGTGCTCAACTACGACGATCCCGTCCTCAGGGAGTTTGGCCAGAATCCGGAGCTTAAGCCCAGGGTTATCTGGTTCTCCAGCAGGGAAATGTTAAAGGACGGTTTCTGCATGGACGGGGATAACATCGTGTACTGCCAGAACGGCCGTCAGACCGTTGTGGTCAATGTTCATGACATGCAGCTTCTGGGTCGGCATAATTATGAGAACGCCATGGCGGCGGCAGCCATTGCCCTGGAGATTGGAGTTCCCATGTCTGATATTACAAGGGTCATTGAGGGGTTCCATCCGGTGGAGCACAGAATCGAGTTCGTAAGGGAACGCACCGGAGTCAGATATTATAACGATTCCAAGGGTACCAATCCGGATGCAGCCATCCAGGCACTCAGGGCCATGCCGGGCCCCACCCTTCTCATTGCGGGCGGCTATGATAAAAACAGCGAATACGATGAGTGGGTATCCGAGTTTGAGGGCAAGGTGAGATATCTGGTGCTCATAGGACAGACCAGGGATAAGATTGCGGAGTGCGCAAAGAAGCATGGTTTTACTGAAATCATGTACGCAGAAGATATGCAGGAGGCAGTGCAGGTATGCGCCGTATATGCGGACATCGGAGATTATGTACTGCTAAGCCCCGCCTGTGCCAGTTGGGGTATGTTTAAAAATTATGAAGAGCGGGGACGTGTCTTTAAGGAGTGCGTCATGGCTTTGTAGGAGGTAAATGCGTATGGCGGGAAAGGTGCAGACGGCAGCCGGACCCTCCGGCCAGATGAGACGTCCGGCCGGGAGCGGGGAGCGTATGGAGCAGCAGATGCCAAAGAAAAAGAAGAAGGCCAAGCGTTTTTATGATTACAGCCTTTTGTTCTGCATCATTTTCCTGACAGCTTTCGGGCTGGTAATGATTTACAGCGCCAGCTCCTATTCAGCGCAGCTGAGCAAGGCATATAACGGAAACGGTGCATATTTCATGCAGAGGCAGGCGGGAATCGCGGCAGTGGGACTGGTGGCCATGCTCATCATTTCCAAGATTGATTATCACATCTTCGCCCGGTTCTCCGTGTTTGCCTATCTCATGTCATACATACTTATGATCGCGGTGAGCCTGGTTGGCCGCGAGGTCAACGGCAAAAAGCGCTGGCTGGGAGTGGGGCCTTTGAGCTTCCAGCCCACGGAGTTCGTCAAGATAGCCCTGATTGTGCTTCTGGCTGCGGTGATAACCACCATGGGCATGAAGATTAATAAATGGAAGAATATGGGTTATGTTGTGGCCCTGACCCTTCCCATAGCGGGATTGGTGGCCATGAACAACTTAAGCTCCGGCATCATTGTCTGCGGAATCGCATTTGTCATGCTGTTCGTGTCATGTAAGGTGAAGTGGCCCTTTTTCTCCATCGGGGCCCTGGGACTTACCACCCTGGCCTTTGCCGGGCCCATAGGCAAGTTCCTGACCACGGTGGGACTGCTCCAGCCTTATCAGTACCGGAGAATTGAGGCGTGGCTGAATCCGGAGTCCGACCCTACGGACAAGGGATTCCAGGTTCTCCAGGGACTTTACGCCATTGGCTCCGGCGGACTGGTGGGCCAGGGGCTGGGAGAGAGCATACAGAAGCTGGGCTTTTTGCCTGAGTCCCAGAACGATATGATATTTGCCATCATATGTGAGGAGCTGGGGCTGTTTGGGGCCGTGTCCATTATCCTTATATTTCTGTTCATGATATACAGGTTCATGATTATAGCCAATAATGCCCCTGATTTGTTCGGGGCCCTGCTGGTGGTGGGCGTCATGGGACATATTGCCATTCAGGTTATCCTGAACATAGCGGTTGTGACCAATACCATTCCCAACACGGGAATCACCCTTCCCTTTATCAGTTACGGGGGAACGTCGGTGCTGTTCCTTTTGATGGAAATGGGAATCGTCCTAAGCGTGTCCAACCAGATAAAACTTGAAAAGTAACAGCAGGAATACCGCACAAGCGGGCACGTCCCGGCATATGCTTTAAGTAGAAGGTGTTTTCTACGGAAGGCATAGATACCAGGAGGTGCCCCATTGTCTGTCATTCAGGTTTGTGGTCTTACTCCCTTAAAGGGAGAGATATCCATACAAGGTTCTAAAAACGCCGTACTGCCCATGATGGCTGCGGCTTTACTTCACAGAGGGGTTACGGTGCTGACCAATGTCCCGGTCATACGGGACGTGGCCTGTATGCTGGACATACTGGAAAGCCTGGGCTGCCGGTGCTGCCACAAGGGGGACTGCCTTGTGATGGATGCCCGCAGCGTCACAGGGACATCCATCCCTGAGGAGTATGTCACGGCCATGCGTTCCTCCATCGTGGTGTTAAGCGCCCTGCTGGGACGCATGGGAGAGGGCAGCAGCTGTTATCCGGGCGGATGTCTCATAGGAGCCAGGCCCATTGACCTGCACCTGATGGCGCTGAGGGCCCTGGGGGCTGATATCAGGGAACGGGATGGGACCATAGAGGCCAGCTGCAGGAAGAACGGCGGACTTAAGGGCACGGAAATCCATCTGTCCTATCCAAGCGTGGGGGCCACGGAACAGGCCATACTGGCATCTGTCCTGGCAGACGGTGTGACCATCATCCACCAGGCAGCCAGGGAACCGGAAATCAGCCAGCTGTGCCGCTTCCTTAATAATATGGGGGCTGTTATCTGCGGCATGGGAACCGACCATCTGATGGTACAGGGAGTGGCCGGGCTTCATGACAGCAGCTTCCGGGTGGAGGGAGACCGGATAGTAGCCGGTACCTACGGGGCTGCCGCTGTGGCGGCTGGAGGAGCGGTTCTTTTGCGTGGTATTTGCCCGTCAGACCTTAAGGTGCCTTTGGAGGAATTCCAAAAGGCCGGCGCGGCGGTGGAAGCCGATGAAAAAAACCGTCAGATTCGGATACGCATGGGAAAACGTCCCCTTCCCCTTCTTATTAAAACAGAGCCGTATCCCGGTTTTCCCACGGATTTGCAGTCGCCCTTCATGGCATTTCTGGCCACTGCCCAGGGAACCAGTTATATCGAGGAACAGGTCTTCGAGGGAAGATTTGCAACGGCAAAAATCCTGGAGCAGATGGGGGCCGTCATACGCACGGAGGACCAGAGAGCCGTGATTGAGGGGCATTATCCCCTGAAGGGAGCTGCTGTCAATGCCTGCGACTTAAGAGGCGGGGCAGCCCTGATGGTGGCGGCCCTGGCCGCGGAGGGGGATACATTCATCGGGGAATGCCATCATATTGAGCGGGGGTACGAGGACATATGCAGGGACATGGCAGCTTTGGGCGCCCATATCCGCTGGGTGGGGAAGGACTCCTGACGGCCGGAAGAAGTTCCCGCAGACGGGAGCAATTTTATGGCAGGGGAGAATGATTTTACCAGGTGAGGTACTGTATGAGAAATTATGGTAGTAAACATCATATAGGGGCAGGTATTGCCGTGGCAGTGGTACTGCTGCTGGCAATCCTGCTTTTGTCTGTACAGATTCAGCATGTGACGGTGACGGGAAGCGACAGGTATTCCGCCAAACAGGTGGAAGAGCTTCTGTTCACCGGCAGATGGGGGAAGAATTCAGCCCACGCTTATTTTTCGGACAAGTTCCGTCCCCACATCCAGATTCCCTTTGTGGAGGATTATAAAGTGGTTTTCCACAATCCGCTTGACGTAGAGGTGATCATATATGAGAAGAGCATTGTGGGATATGTGTCCTACATGAGCAGCTTCATGTATTTTGACAAGGACGGCATTGTGGTGGAAAGTTCGGGAAGCCAGCTGCCCGGTGTCCCGTGGATTACAGGCATGGAATTCGGCAGAATCGTGCTGCACCGCCCCCTTCCGGTGGATGATAAGAACATTTTTGAGGAGATACTGAACCTGACACAGCAGCTGTCAGTCTATGATATTGCCGTGGACCGCATCCAGTATGATTCCCACGGACAGGCCACCCTGTTCATCGGAAAGATGGAGGTTACCATGGGAGATCATACGGATATTGACGGAAAGATTTCCACGCTCAACGATATTCTTAAGGCCCAGCCCCAGCTTACGGAAATTAGCGGGACCATGAAGCTGGACAACTATTCGGAGTCCAACAGCGGGGCCGGGATTACATTTAAAAAGAAGTGATTTGCTTCGGTTCAATCCGCATACAAAAAAGCATTATTCATAATCTGAATAGTGCTTTTTTCTGTAAAGCATAAAAATATAAGAGGTTCAAGGGGGTGCAGGGGGTGAAAATAAAATAAAACTTCAAAAAATAATAGAATATATTGAAATTATATTTCAAATACGCTATAATAATAACCAGGAGGTAGAAAATGGACAATCCAAATACAAGTTATCAGCTGAGAGTGCAATCAATATTGCCTTCCATCAACAAAAAGAATGAAATGAAGATTTATGAATTCATAGAGATAAACAGGAAGGAAATCATACATATGTCTGTGGCGGATGCGGCAGAGGCTTGCGGGGTCAGTGAGGCAGCCATAGTCAGATATGCACAGAAATTAGGGTACAAGGGATACCAGGCCATGAAAATCAGCATTGCCCAGGACGTAATTGAGCCGGGACAGCAGATTTACGGCCAATTGTCAAAGGGAGATACCATTCCTACGATTGTGGATAAGATATTTGATTCAAATATCCAGTCCTTAAGGGATACAAGCGACGTGCTCAGCAGGGAGAATATAGATGAGGCGGTTAATCTGATATTGGGATGCAGGCGCCTTTTGTTTTTTGGAGTGGGCGGTTCCGGCTGTGTTGCCATGGACGGGCAGCATAAGTTTTTAAAGATTGGTTATATGGCCATGGCATTTACGGACAGTAATCTGCAGGCCATGGCTGCGTCCGTACTGACATCCCGGGACGTCTTAGTGGCTGTTTCCCATTCCGGGGCATCCAAGGACATTCTCATGGCCATGGACATTGCAAAACAATCCGGGGCAAAGACAATCGCTATTACCAATTATGGGAAGTCACCTATTGTGGAAAAGGCAGATGTTGTTCTGTATACATCTTCCAATGAGACTGCCTTTAACAGCGATGCATTGTCATCCAGAATAGCGGAGCTGACAATCATTGATATGCTGTATATAGGAGTATCTTATAAAAGATACGATGAATCATATGCCAATATACTTAAGACGAGGAAGGCATTGGATTCCACTAAAATATAAAGGAGGTGAATAAAAAAGGAACATGAAGTCAACGTATGGAGAGAGGTGATAAGACAACCAAAGTTAAATATCTGAGATTAAGGAGGATAGTGTATGTTTTGTGGAATTGATTTGGGGACTTCCAGTGTAAAGGCCTCTGTTTTTGACGAACATGGGAGACAGCTGGCTTTTTCCAGAAGAGAAATTGATCTGGTACTTCCACAGACAGGGTTGGCGGAGTTGGATCCGGAGAATTATCTGGTAAAGGTATACGAAACATTACGGGATGTGTCGGCACAATGCCATGGGAATATTGCATCAATCGCGGTTTCATCCCAGGCACAGGCAGTGGTACCCATAGACCGTATGGGGAACCCTCTGTATAACATCATCGTTACAATGGATAACAGAACGCTGCAGCAATACAGGTTCTGGAAGGAACACCATGATGAGTGGGAGATATACAAGCGCACCGGCAATGGATTTGCTTCCATTTATACGGTAAACAAGATCATGTGGTTTATTGAAAACAGGCCGGATATTTATGAAAAGGCATGGAAATTCTGCTGCGTCCAGGATTATGTGGTGTTTAAGCTGACAGGAGAAGGTCCGTTTATAGACTATTCCATGGCCGGAAGGACCATGATGCTGTCCTCAGAGCGTCCGGAGTGGGACAGCGGTGTATTAGATATAGCGGGCATATCAAAGGACAAATTGTCGGAACCAGTCAGCTCCACTGCCACTATAGGAAGGGTGAGGGAGGACATAAGAGCCGGATTTGGCCTGAGCCCGACCTGCCAGGTGGTCCTGGGAGGACACGATCAGGCCTGCGGCGCAGTTGGAAGCGGCGTGATTACGCCGGGCATGGTGATGGATGCCTGCGGCACCGTGGACGCAATGGTTTCGGTTCTGCCTGGTTTTATCATAGACAGGGCCATGCTGGATAACAAACTGCCCTGCTACAGACATGTGGATGGAACCAATTATATTACCATGGCAATCAATACAAACGGGGGATTATTTTTGAAATGGTACAAGAATACCTTCTGTCATGAGGAATCACAGTTATGCGGTGAACAGAACTGTGATATTTATACATATATTATTAAGGAGTGCGCCAACACTCCGGCAGACATATATGTATTACCTCATTTGGAAGGCGCGGGTACACCGGTAAATGATCCGCTATCTCTTGGAGCCGTAATCGGCTTAAGAGTCACTCATACAAAAAAAGATATAACCCGTGCTGTTTTAGATTCCCTGGGCTATGAGATGAAATTAAACCTCTCAGCCATTGAACAGAGCACAGGACAGTCAATCGAAGAGATACGCATGATTGGCGGCGGTGCCAAGACGCCTAAATGGTTACAGATAAAGGCAGATATATTCAACCGCAGCATCACTGTGTTAGAAACCCAGGAGGCAGCGTCCCTGGGAGCAGCCATAACAGGCGCTGTAGGGACCGGTTATTTTGGAGATTTCGGACAGGCCATCCAACATATGGTCCATCCGAAAGAAACATATATCCCCAATCCTGCAATGGTAAAGGAGTATGAAACAAGATTTGAGGAGTATAAAAGAATATATCCGGGATTAAAGGATATCAGTCACAGGATATCCAGTCGTACATCTATATACTAATTCTGTTTCCTGGATTTGTCAATTCCATTTTTGTATTCCGAATACAGCGCTTAAAATAACTTGAAATGTGAGAATTAAGGTATCAGTTGAAACGGGTGGTACTTCTATTAAAGTACGCCCAAAATAGGAGGTTATCATATGAGTGGGATTACATTAGCTGTGAATTTGGCCATATCAATTGCGATCATATTATTTTTAGTCCTGAAGTTTAAAATCAACCCTGTTATATCTATGATACTGGCCAGTCTGTATATGGGGATATCCTGCAGCCTGGGCTTCATGGACACCATTACATCAATCAACAGCGGATTTGGCTCTCTGATGACGGGAATCGGCTTTCCCATAGGATTTGGAATCATGATGGGCCAGATACTGGAGGATTCCGGTGCTGCGGAATCCCTGGCAAAATCCATATTAAAGGCTTTCCCTGGTAAGAAGGCGCCCTGGGCTTTGGGACTTACGGCGTTTCTGTTATCCATCCCCGTCTTTTTTGATGTAACGTTTGTTATTCTGATTCCCCTGGGCATTGCAGTGGCGAAGGAAACGAAGCGGCCTTTGGCATATTTTGCAGGGGCAATTGCCATAGGAGGAGTCAGCTCCCAGACATTTGTGCCGCCCACCCCAAATCCCCTGGCGGCTGCCACCATACTTAATTTTGATTTGTCTTATATTATTATTGCAGGAACCATTGTGGGCCTGGCCGCAGCTGTATTCTCCATGTTTGTCTGGTTCAGGATGCTGGACCGTCCGGGATTCTGGGATCCCAATAAGGATGAAACCGGTCTTTTGGATATGGACGCGGCTGTTGTGCACCGGGTGGATCTGCCGTCTCCGTGGGCGGCAGTCATACCTATCTGCCTTCCGGTACTGGCGATTCTCATCGGATCCTTCTGGCCGGTGGTAACCGGAAGCGACGCACCGGTGGTTATACAGTTTATTTCCCAGAAAACCATAGCAATCCTTCTGGGCCTGTTGGCTGCCTATGCCATATTGCTGAAAAGAATGGGATGGGGCGGACTCAATGAATCTGTGAGTAAGTCACTGAAGCAGGCAGGCGTGGTGCTGCTGATAACAGGAGCAGGCGGGGCTTTTGGGGCCGTGATACAGGCAACAAATATCGGTGAGGTTCTCATAGCAGGACTGACGGAAGGACAGTCCTCCACAATGCTTATATTATGCCTGACATTTGGAATCGGAGTCTTGTTTAGAGTGGCACAGGGGTCAGGAACCGTTGCTTCCATAACCGCGATGACCATCATGGCTTCCGTGGCTCCGTCCGCAGGCTGTCATCCGGTATATATTGCCCTGGCGGCACTGGCCGGAGGCAACTTTATAGGTCATGTCAATGATTCCGGATTCTGGGTGGTGACAAACCTATCAGGGGCCAGTGTCACAGGCGGCTTAAAAACATATACATGGAATACCATAACCCTTGCAGGCATGGCATTTATACTTTCATTGGTGGGAGCAACCGTACTGCCGATGGTATGACATCTTAGTATGATAGAAATTGAGAGGAGTATATAATTATGGCAATGTTAGGAAAAGAGGTAAGGATGAGCCGGCTGGTCAATCCTGAAAGCAAAAAGATGATGGCAATTACTGTTGACCATGCAATTTCGAGAGGAATAGCGCCTATGAAGGGCTTACAGCCCATTCAGGAAACCATTGAAAAAATCGTTATGGGAAGGCCGGATGCTATGACCATGACAAAGGGAATCGCGGAACACTGCATGTGGCCCTTTGCCGGAAAGGTGGCCCTTTTGATGAAGGTATCAAACTATTCCCCGGTATCGCCTACCAGGGACACTATATTCGGGTCAGTGGATGAGGCGGTGCGGATGGGAGCGGATGCGGTTTCCATGGGAGCCATGACCCTGGGGGATTTCCAGGGAGAACAGTTTGCTGCCATCGGCAGATTTTCCGAGGAGTGTATGGCAAAGGGAATGCCGCTTATCGGTCATGTGTATCCCAAGGGAGAATCGGTTCCGGCGGACAAGCAGACCTCCTGGGAGAATATAGCATACTGTGTGAGAAGCGCCTGTGAGCTGGGCATGGATATTGTGAAAACAACGTATACAGGTGACCCGGATTCCATGGCCAGGGTGGTGTCGTGTGTTCCGTCCTCTTTCCGGATTGTGATTCAGGGAGGCGACAAATGCAGGACATTGGATGATTACCTGACCATGACAAGGGAAGCCATGGACTGCGGGGTAGGAGGCGTGACAATGGGGAGATTTGTCTGGGAATATGGAGACGTGACAGCCCTGGTTATTGCCCTGCGGTATATGATTCATAAGGGGTATACGGTAAAGCAGGCAAAGGAATTGCTGGCCCAGCTGGAACATGATAAGAACTATGAGGATTTTTAAGGCAGGGGAGACAGGATGAAGATTGTGGTATTGGATGGTTATACAGAGAATCCGGGAGATTTAAGCTGGGAGGGCCTTGAGGCGCTGGGAACATTGACTGTGTATGACAGGACTCCCGGCGACAAGGTGATAGAGAGGATCGCAGATGCACAGGCCGTGTATACCAATAAGACGCCCATCACCGGTGAAACCATTGAGAAATGCGCCAACATGAAGTTTATCGGCGTGCTGGCAACCGGTTATAATGTGATTGATATTAAGGCGGCCCGTTCTGCAAACGTAGTGGTTTCCAATATACCTTCCTACGGAACGGATGCAGTTGCCCAGTATGCGGTGGCGCTTTTGCTGGAGCTTTGCCATCATATCGGAGAGCATTCGGATTGCGTGAAGGCCGGCGAGTGGAGCCGCAGCAGGGACTGGTGCTTTTGGAAGCATCCTCTGGTGGAGCTTGCAGGCAAGACATTTGGGGTTATTGGCTTTGGACGTATCGGTCAGAGGACCGCAAAAATAGCAGAGGCATTAGGAATGAAGATAGTAGCTTATGATGAACGGCCTGTGAAAGAACTGGAGGGAAAAAATTTCAGATATGTTTCCCTGGATGAGCTTTTATCCATGTCGGATGTCATAAGCCTCCATTGTCCGCTGTTTCCGTCAACAGAAGGCATTATCAATAAAGATACCATTGCAAAAATGAAGGATGGAGTGAAAATCATCAATACCTCCAGAGGTCCCTTGATTGTGGAGCAGGATTTGCGGCAGGCCCTGGACAGCGGAAAGGTTAGCGGGGCAGCTGTGGATGTGGTGTCAGAGGAACCCGTCAGAGAGGACAATCCTCTGCTGGGAGCCAAAAACAGTATTATTACTCCCCATATTGCATGGGCTCCCAGGGAGTCCAGGCAGCGGCTTATGAATATTGCTGTCTCCAATTTAAAGGCGTTCATGGAAGGAAATCCGGTCAATGTGGTGAGTTGAGGATATACTGAAGGTTTCAGGTTTAAAATCACAGGATAACGTATATTAAGTTTAAAACAGGGGATGGGCGGCTGTCTGTATAGGAGCTGTCCATCCCCTGTATTTGCTTTTTTTCCATGAAACATATATCGGCCAGACGGGGGTTCCTATTAATTAAGGAAGAAAGTCAAAAAATAATACCCCGCCAGTCAGGTTTTTCCTTTTTAGGGCAGATATCTGCGTCTTAGAAAATAGTGGCATGAATCAGGTGTTGTAAAGTAAGCTGGAATTTGGTACAATGTCAATGAGTGTTTCTAAAAATATTAGGAAATGTAAAAAAAGGTGTTGATATTTTTTGTGAAATCAAATATAGTATTAGTTAGACCAGAAATTGATGAGAAATTGACATTGATGATAGAATGAAAGCATGGCTTGAAATGGTAGTAAGGGAATAAAAGGAGGATATGGATCTTGTTAGAGATTAAGATAAATGAGTCAGAGAATGCCGCCAGGATTATAGTCGTAGGTGTGGGCGGCGCAGGAAATAATGCAGTTAACCGCATGATTGACGAAAACATTGCAGGGGTGGAGTTTATTGGCATTAACACTGATAAACAGGCCCTTCAGTTTTGTAAAGCCCCCACTGCCATGCAGATTGGAGAGAAGCTGACCAAGGGACTGGGAGCAGGTGCCAGGCCTGAGGTGGGAGAGAAAGCTGCTGAGGAGAGTTCAGAAGAGATTTCACAGGCCTTAAAGGGCGCTGATATGGTGTTTGTCACCTGCGGTATGGGCGGCGGAACCGGAACCGGAGCAGCTCCAGTGGTAGCCAAGATTGCAAAAGATATGGGGATTCTTACCGTAGGCGTGGTGACCAAGCCCTTCCGTTTCGAGGCCAAGACGCGTATGAGCAATGCCCTGTCAGGTATCGAACAGCTGAAGAACAGTGTCGATACCTTAATTGTGATTCCCAATGACAGACTTCTTGAGATTGTGGACAGGCGTACCACCATGCCGGATGCACTTAAGAAAGCAGATGAGGTGCTTCAGCAGGCTGTTCAGGGCATTACGGATCTGATTAATGTTCCGGGTCTCATTAACCTGGATTTTGCTGATGTCCAGACCGTTATGATTGACAAGGGCATTGCGCATATCGGTATCGGCAAGGCCAAGGGCGATGATAAGGCCATTGAGGCGGTTAAGCAGGCTGTATCCAGTCCTCTGTTAGAGACTACCATTGAAGGCGCCAGCCATGTCATCATCAATATTTCCGGCGATATCAGCCTGATTGAGGCCAATGAGGCTGCCAGCTATGTTCAGGAACTGGCCGGTGATGAAGCTAACATTATCTTCGGCGCCATGTTTGATGAGAACGCTCAGGATGAGGCTACCATCACTGTCATTGCCACTGGTTTGGACGAGCATGGAGCCAATGCTTCCGTGGCAAAGGCCATGACCGGTTTTACCAGTTTCAAGACAAAGGTACCGGCAGCAGGAGCGCCCGCCGGACAGCAGGTACATGCGGCAGCGCCTGAGGCAGCAGCAACAGCGTCTGCACCTTATACCAGCAGACCGGCATCCCAGGGATATTCGACCCACGGCTATAATCCGGCCGGAGGCGGCCAGGGATACACAGCGCCCAAGTATAACCCGAACCAGGGATATTCCGCAGGCGGCAGCCAGAATGCCGGCCAGAATCCTTCCCCTGCTCCAAGCCAGCCTTTCAGACCGGCTACCAATAAGGAGATGCAGATTAATATTCCGGATTTCCTGAAGAATAAGAGATAAGATTCAACCAGATTTGTATATGTTCCGGCTGTCATGAGGCAGCCGGTTTTTTGCTTTTAGTTATCCCTAATAAAAAAGAATGCCGGGACGGTATCTGCTAAAGTACGTTCCAACATTCATCAAGGATTTATTTCTTTGTTATTCTTTGCTCTTTTCCTGCAAATCCAGCAGCAGGGCCACCAAATCATCCACTGCTTTTTTTGACCGTTCATTGAGCCTGCCATAGGAGGCCATGAGTTCATTACCAGCCCCAAGGTCCGGCCGGCATGTGTCCTGAACGGGCTCTGTCTCCAGAAGGAAGCTGCCGGTAGTGTTCAGAATCCGGGCCAGCTGCTTCAGTTTAGCCACATCCGGCTGTCGTTTGCCTGTTTCGTATCCGCAGTAGGTGCTGGCTGTCAGGCCTAAGGCGTCCGCCACCTGCTGCTGCGTATACCCCATGGAAACCCTGGCTTTTTTCAGTTGTTCGGAAAATCCCATTATCACACCTCATTTCCGGGCCAACCTCTGGTTGGCGTATTGTCAATTTGTTGATAAAATACATTGACATACTGGCAATTCGCTGATATTATAAATATATATTGGCAATACGCCAATATATAACAATACGCCACAGGATGGCAGTCTACTGCCGCTTGCCCAGACGCAGTTTCAGCGCTTTGACTGTGTCCAAAAGGAATAGCTGTTCATCCTCTGAGAGTTCCTTGGCAATATCATAGAGTTCCTCCAGCAGTTTTGCGCTTTGAAAGGCCTGGTTTCCGGATTCCATGTCTCCTGTGCCGTCGGTGAGCCATTCTTTATTAATTTTCAGTATCTGGCAGACTGCATTGATGACAATGGCCTGCGGTTCTGTCTTGTTTTTTTCCAGGTTGAAGATGACACCTCTGGATACGCCGATGGTCTGGGCAAGGGAATCCTGGGTATATCCCTTTTGTTTCCGCGCATAGTTGAGTCGTTCTCCCAATGTATTCATTTTTATCACCCCCGCAATCAGTATACAATGAGCAAAATTCATTGTCAATGATTTTTTGGCAGCTTAAGTACAGGAAAAATATAGTATGTTTCATTGACAGTGAATTCCTTATCTGCTATAATTCATTAATAGAGCAAAAAGAAAGGAGGGATAACATTGACAATGCAAAAGGAAGAAGGACTGCAGAACAGGGTATTAATGGAAATCATTGACAACGCAAAGGAACTTCCGGTGGAAAGCCAGAACCTGCTGCTTATACTTGCCAGGGGAATGGTATTTACGCGTAACTGTATGATGCGGCAGAATGCTGCGGACCAGCCGCGTATGCCGCCGGACGAGCATTCTGCATGAATCATAAAACTATATAATGAAAAAGGAGAGATAAACGTATGAAAAAAAGACTTGTATCACTGTTTCTGGCACTGACCATGACATGGGGGCTTACTGCCTGCGCAGGCGGTTCATCCGCCCCGGCATCATCAGCGGCCCCGGAATCAGCCGCCGACCCGGCAGCATCAGCCGATGCGGCTTCGGCCCAGGGGGAGGCAGAGGGTTCCAAGACGGATAACACAGGTACAGATGCCAAGGCCAGCTATACACTGAATATCGGATCAGCCATGAGCTCCACCAACCCGTCCAGCATTGCCCTGCAGAGCTTTAAGAAAGCGGTGGAGGAGAGGACCGGCGGGGACCTGGCTGTAAACATATATACGGATTCGGCCCTGGGCGGCGAAGCCGACCTTTTGGAACAGGTTACATCCGGTACGGTAGAGGGAATGATGCAGATGGGAGCAGCCAACTGGGAGCCCTATAATTCGGAAGTAAACGTGGCCCTTCTGCCGTTCCTGTTTACATCCCTGGACAATGCCAGGCAAGCCTGGGCCGGTGAGTTCGGCCAGCAGTTCTGCGAAAAGCTTCTGGAGCCAACCGGCGTGACCATTCTGTCTGTGTGGGAGTCCGGCTACCGCCATATGACCAACAACACCAGGCCTATTCTGGCCCCTGCGGATATTGCGGGCATCAAGTTCCGCACCAATGAAAACAGCATGAAGGTCAAGATGTATGAGGCGGTTGGAGGATCGGCTGTTATTATGGCATTTTCCGATGTGTATACAGGCCTTCAGAACAAGACCATTGACGGCCAGGAAAATCCTCTGGCAAACATCTACACCTCATCCCTCCAGGATGTGCAGACCTATTTGTCCCTGACCGGCCATATGTATGACGCTGCTCCTCTGGCAGTCAATACCGCATGGTTTGAAACCCTTCCGGAAGAGTACCAGACCATACTGTTTGAGGAGGCTGACAAGGCAAGGGAAGTGGACCTGCAGGAAAATGATGAATCAAAATACCTGGAGCTATTAAAAGAGGCAGGTATGGAAATCAACGAGGTGGATAAGGAAGCGTTCCAGGAGGCAATGTTAGGCATCTGGGAAGAGTTTGCTTCCCAGTACGAGGACGGACAGTATTGGATAGACCTTGCTACTTCCTTTAATAAGTAGGTATCCGCAAGTACCGGGGGACGGCCCGGCCGTGCCCCGGTTTTGCCACAGAACAATATGAAAAAGGAGGTAAAAAATGGTCCTGAAATTAATAGACAAGGTGAAATTCCTTCTGCGCATTTTAAGCTGCGTCACGGTGTGTACCCTGACCATCATCATAGGAATACAGGTGGTGAACCGGTATGTGTTTGGAACTTCATTTACATGGGTGGAGGAGCTGGCAGGCATGGCCATGGTTTACATTACATATTTCGGCGCAGCCATGGCCACCATCAATAACAGCAACACGCGGATAGACTTTTTTATCCGCAAGCTCCCCGGACCTGTGTACCGCAGTTTTGAGATTCTGGATGACTGTATCTGCATTGCGTTTCTCCTAATAATCTGCCGCTATGCGGCAAAGCTGGTGGGCACCAATCTCAATGCCCTTTCAGCTGCTATGAAGATACCTCTTTCCGTCAATTATGTGGGTGTACTGAGCGGCTGTGTACTGATGATTATTTTTTATGTGCTGCGTCTCTGGATTGATGTGGAGAAGTTAAGGGGAAGAAACATGGATTATGTGGAGGAGGAGCTGAGTCGATAATGAATACTGGATTAATTGTTTTGTTTGTTGTGTTGGGAATCTGTCTGCTGATTGGACTGCCTGTGGCTTTTTCCATCGGCATCAGCTGTATGGCCCTGCTGACCGTCAATGGCTATCCGCCTCTGGATATCGTTGTCCAGCGTATGGCCAGCGGCGCCAAATCCTTTAATATGATGGCAATGCCTATGTTTATTTTTGCCGGTTCCCTGATGGTATACGGCAGTACGCCCCGCCTCATGCGTTTTGCCAACATGATGCTGCGGAAAATGCCGGGCGGACTGGGGGCCACGGCACTTGCGGCCTGCGGATTCTTCGGCGCGGTCTCAGGGTCCGGTGTGGCAAGCGCTGCGGCTATCGGTAAGATCATAGGACCTGAGATGCTGGAGCAGAAATACCCAAGAGGACTGACCGTGGGACTGATTGCAGCCGGAGGAACCATGGCCTGCATCATTCCTCCAAGCATTGTAATGGTGGTCTATGCGTCCTCCTCCGGGGCGTCGGTGGGAGATATGTTCCTGGCCGGCTTTGTACCGGGATTTATCTGCATCCTTGCCCTTATCGGGCTCAATACCTTTTTTGCCGTTAAAAGGGGAAACAAGGAGAGCGTTGAGAAAACAGATTATACGGCAAAGGAAAGGCTCAGGATTACAGGAGATGCCCTGCTTCCGCTTTTAATGCCTATTTTCGTGCTGGGCGGTGTGTTTTCAGGTATCTGTACCGCCACAGAGGCATCGGTGGTGGCTGTCATCTATTCCTTTATTCTGGCAGTGTTTGTGTACCGGGAACTGACGCTGCGGGAGTTTTATAAGGTGGCGGCGGAAAGTGTTGTCACCACAGGCGTTATCATGCTGATTATCTCGGTTGCCACGCCTTTCGGGTGGATTATGTCCATACAGAATGTGCCCACCCTGTTTGCGGGCTGGCTGCTGTCCATTACATCCAGTAAGTTTTTAATCATGGCATTCATATTCCTGCTTCTTTTGCTGCTGGGAACCTTCATGGAGACCATGTGCATCATTATTCTGGTGACGCCTATCCTTCTGCCCATTGCCCAGACCCTTGGAATGGGAGTGGTCCACTATGGAGTTTCCATGCTGATGGCGCTGATGGTAGGCTCCCTGACCCCGCCTCTTTCCGTTAACCTGTTTACATCCTGCCGGGTGCTGAATGTAAAGTATGACGAGGCGTTTCCGGATACCCTGTGGGTTATTCTGACTGTGACGGCCTGCGCCCTGCTCACCTTTGCGGTGCCGGGAATCACGGAGTTTCTGCCGGCCATCTTAAAGTAAGGAGAACCATATGGATATGGACAAAAAGAATATGCTGGAACGTGTGGTAAAAGCTGCCCGCAAAGCGTATATGAAAGGATTTGCCGCGGGCAGCGGCGGCAATGTGAGCATACGGATTCAGGGGCAGGTGTATATATCTCCAAGCGGAATCTGCCTGGGTGATTTGACGCAGGAGGACATGATAATGATGGAGGCAGATGGTTTTGCGACTCCCGCAGATAAGCCGGATTCCGGCAGGCGGCGTCCCTCCAAGGAGGCCGGAATGCATCTGGCGTGCTACAGGAGCCGCCCGGACATCCTGTGCCTGTTTCATCTGCATTCCCCCTATTCCATTGCAGCTGCCTGCCGCAGGCAGGGAAACGGGAGTCGGGCCACGGGCATGCCTGCCTACACTCCGGGATACGCCATGCGTGTGGGAAGGATTCCTGTGGTTCCCTATTACCGTCCCGGAAGCCGGGAACTGGCCGAGGCTGTGTCTGATGTGATTTGCAGCCGGGACAGCCTTCTGCTGGCAAATCACGGCATGGTGGCTGCGGGAAAAAGCCCGGAGGCAGTGCTGGCCGCCGCGGAGGAGATTGAGGAGAATGCGCATCTTACCATACTTTTGGGAGACCGGGGAATTCCCCTTGATGAAGAACAGACAGAGGCGCTGTTTCGGGCAGGAGGAACGGTATGATGCATAAGGACCTGTTATTGGGAATAGACGTGGGCACCACCGGAACAAAATGTTCGGTATATGATTTTCACGGAAAACGGGTGGCTTCTGCTTACCGGGAATATCCTATGATCCATCCCAGGCCCGGATGGACCGAACAGGACCCTTCCCGGTGGTGGGACGCGGTGTGCTGCAACCTGCAGACCATATTTCAAAGCCAGGACATAGATAAAAACAGGATTGCGGCGGTGGGGACCAGCAGCACCAACGCAGTGTTTCTGGCGGACCGGCAGGGGCAGCCTGTGTGCAATGCCATCAGCCTCCATGACCAGAGAAGCGGTCCCCAGGTGGAATGGCTGAAGGAGAATATCGGTGAGGAGCGGATCCGCGATCTGGCCGCAAACCGCATTGCCAACGGCTCCTTCAGCCTTCCGGCCCTGCGGTGGCTGGTTGAGAACCGGCCGGATTTGATAAAGAGAGCACATAAGCTGATGGTGCCCTGCGGCTATGTGATTCAAAAGCTTACAGGGGAGTTTACCATGAACCGGCCGCGTATGAGCCTGACCCTTATGGCGGATATCCGCACCGGACAATGGGATACAGAGATTGCAGAACAGACAGGCCTGCCGGCCCGGCTGCTGCCGAGTCCCTGCGGTTCCGCTGAAATTGTGGGCACAGTGACCCAATGGGCGGCCTCCATGACAGGACTGGCTGCGGGAACGCCGGTGACAGGCGGCACCATTGACACGGTAGCGGCCACCATAGGGGCAGGCGCTGTGGCTGAGGGGGATTTCGCCCTGACCATAGGAAGCAGCGGAAGGCTTTGCAGCATTGCGGGACAGCCTATGGAGGATTCAAGGCTGCTGAACCTATACGGGGCCTATGACGGACAGTACATCATTGTCCAGTCCACCAACAATGCCTGTGTGTCCCTGCGCTGGTTCAGGGACACATTCGGAAGTGAGGCAGCCAGGCAGGCCCAGGCAGCCGGGTGCGGTATATACCCATATCTGGACCGTCTGGCGGACACTGCCCCGGCCGGGGCCGGAGGCCTTATATGGCTTCCCTATCTGGCCGGGGAGCAGAGCCCTGTCTGGGATACACGGGCCAGGGGCGTGTTCTATGGGGCCGGGCTGGAGACAGATTACCCATCCTTTATAAGGGCTGTCCTGGAGGGAGTGGCATTTTCACAGCGCCACTGTCTGGAAGTGGTCCTGGACCGGGCTGCCAGACCGGATATCATACCCCTTGGCGGCGGCGCGGCCAACAGCCCTCTGTGGTGCCGGATATTTGCCGATGTGCTGGGAATTCCCGTGGCCCGGCTCCGGTCCAATGAGACAGAGACCCTGGGCGATATCATCATCGCTGCCCAGGCTATGGGAATCCGTGAGATTGCGCCGGACTTTGGAAAGGTACTGGCAGCGGACGGGGAGGTGTTTTGGCCCGATGATGTCCGGGCTTGTGTATATGATAGACAGTACCGGGTTTACCGGGAACTGTACCAGGCGTTAAAGCCTGTATTCGCGGGAGGAGGAGAGCAATGAAATTATGTTATCAGGCAGCCACGCCCGACGTGGCCATAGCGGATTCAGTGACAGCGTACCAGGGGTCTCTGGCAAAAACCTTTGGGGACCTGGGCGCCCTGGGATACGACGGGGTAGAGCTGATGACCCTGAATCCGGGAAAGCTGGACTGGAGGGAAGTGAAGGAAACCGCTGAGGAAAACAACCTGTCCGTGGTGCTGGTGTGCACAGGCGAGATCTTCGGACAGCTGGGATTAAGCTATACACACCCCCACCGGTCCCTACGCCGGGAGGCTGTGGAGAGGACAAAGGAAATCATTGATTTTGCCGGTTACCTGGGGGCCAATGTCAATATAGGGAGGATACGCGGGCAGTACTGCAGGGAACTGGACAGGGAGGAAACCATTGGACTGGCTCAGAACGCGTTTACCGAGCTGGCTGACTATGCAGCTCCTAAAAATGTGGACATTGCCCTGGAGACAGTGACCATCATGCAGACCAACTTTATCAATACTCTGGCGGAGGGAGCTGCCATGGCAGACCGGGTGGGGCGGCCTAATTTCCGGCTCATGATGGATATTTTCCACATGAATCTGGAGGAAAAGGATTTGTATGAGGCCATCCGCACATACAGCAGTTACAACATCCACGTACATCTGGCTGATAATAACCGGCGCTATCCTGGCCAATGCGGCCTGGATTTTGAGAAGATTCTGACGGTCTTTCGGGAGTGCGGTTATGACGGCAATTACTGTACCGAGATATTCCAGCTTCCGTCCATGGAGGAAGCTGCCAGGGAATCCATCCGGTATCTGAGGCCCATTGCCGACCGGGTTTACGGCGGAAACACACATTGCAATGAAGCAGGCAGGAACAAGGATGGTAGCGGCCGCAGCCGTAAGGAGGGGATGCAGATATGAGAGAGGAACGAAAGGAAACACTTCAAAAGCTGTGCCTTGTATTCCGCAACAAGCTGATTGATCTGCTGTACAGTGTCCAGACAGGCCATCCCGGGGGATCGTTGTCCTGCACAGAGATATTGACAGCGCTTTACTATGAGCTGATGGATGTGGAACCCATGAACCCGGAAAAGGAGGACCGGGACCATCTGATACTGTCAAAGGGTCACGGGGCACCCATGCTTTATCTTGTTCTGGCCCACAAGGGCTTCTTTCCCCTGGCGGAGTTAAAGAACCTGCGCCAGACGGGAAGCATGCTCCAGGGCCATCCCTGCGTACATAAGACGCCTGGGGTGGAGCTTTCCACCGGACCGCTGGGCCTGGGATTATCCGCAGGACTGGGAATGGCCCTGGGATCCAGGCTTAAAGGGTATGATTCCTATACATATGTAATCATGGGGGATGGGGAAATACAGGAAGGATGCGTATGGGAGGCAGCTTTGTCAGCGTCCAAATTCAAGGCGGACCATCTGATAGGTATTCTGGACAACAACGGGGTACAGTTGGACGGCACCCTGGAGGATATCATGCCCATGGGCGATATAAAGGCCAAATGGGAGGCGTTCGGATGGAATGTGATTCCCTGCGACGGCCATGATGTGGAGGACATATGCAGGGCCGTGGAGGAGGCTAAAATGACGGCGGACAAGCCTTCCCTGATACTGGCAAAGACAGTGAAGGGGAAGGGCGTTTCCTTCATGGAGGGCAAAAATACCTGGCATGGAAAAGCCATTGGAGACCAGGAATACGCACAGGCAAAAGCAGAACTGGGAGGTGACCGGTAATGGGAGAGATGACAGCAATCCGCGATGCCTACGGAGCGGCGCTTAAAGAATTGGGGGAACAGGATGTAAGGATTGTGGGACTGGAGGCTGATGTGGCTTCCTCCACAAAAAGCGGTATATTTGGAAGTGCGTTTCCTGAGCGGTATTTTAATGTGGGAATCAGCGAGTTAAATATGGTGGCCATGGCGGCCGGACTTGCCAGGACCGGTTTCATTCCCTTTGTTAATACCTTTGCCGTGTTCCTGACCACCAGAGGAGCGGACCCGGTCCAGAGCCTCATTGCCTATGACAGCCTGAATGTAAAGCTGTGCGGCGCTTACTGCGGCCTGTCTGACTCCTATGACGGAGCCAGTCATCAGGCCATAACGGATATGGCATTTGTAAGATCCATACCGAACATGACAGTCATAGCCACGGCAGACGGGACAGAGACAAGAAAGGCTGTGTTTGCCATTGCAGAGCATCAGGGGCCGGTTTATCTGCGCCTGAGCCGCGCACCGGCTCCGGTGTTTTACGGGGACAATATGAGGTTTGAGATTGGAAAGGGCATCCGCGTCAGGGAGGGGAATGACGTGTCCATTATCACCACGGGAACGCTTCTGCACAACGCAATCCGGGCAGCCCTGCTTCTGGAGCAGGAGGGCATCCAGGCAGCGGTGGTGGACATGCATACGGTAAAGCCCATTGACCAAAATCTGATTCTGGAATGTGCAGAACAGACAGGAGCCATCGTGACAGCGGAGGAACACAGCATATACGGCGGCCTGGGCAGCGCAGTGGCAGAGGTGCTGGCAGAGCACTGTCCGGTTCCCATGGAACGGATCGGCGCAGTGGATTTCGCCGAGTCCGGGGATTACGGCCAGCTGATGGAAAAGTACGGATATGGCCCGGAATCCATTGCGCAAAGATGCAGGGCCGTGATGCGGCGTAAGCAGGACAATGGGACGGGCAGGCTGCCTGAAAGGACGCGGCCCTTTGATATGACCTGAGGCACATTTGAACAGGAGGAATAAGAGAATGAAAGAACCAATCCAGAAATATTTCCAGGTAGGCACCATCCAGTGGATGACCCACCCGCCGGTCAGTTATCCGGTGTGTGATTCAGTCAGAACCATCTGCTGCGATCCGTATTTTGGGGCTTTGGAGATTACCCATATCCCGGACAGTGAGGCCAGGGAAAGGGTGAAGAAAATGCTGGACCAATCCCATCTGCGGGTGTGCTACGGCGCCCAGCCGAACCTGCTGGGGAAGGGGCTGAATCCAAACCATCTGGAGGAGACGGAGCGGAGGAAGGCGGAAGAAGAGCTGACCCGGGCAGTGGACGAGGCGGCGTATATGGGGGCCGGGGGTATCGCTTTTTTGGCAGGAAAATGGGAACCTGATTCCAGGGAACAGGCATATTCCCAGCTTTTAAAGACAACCAGGTCAGTGTGCACCCACGCCGCAAAAAAGGGCATGATGGTGGAGTTAGAGGTATTTGACTACGATATGGATAAGGCGGCGCTGATTGGTCCGGCGCCTCTGGCGGCCCGGTTTGCAGCCGATATGGGCATGACCCATCATAATTTTGGCCTGCTGGCGGACTTGTCCCATTTTCCCACCACCTATGAGACATCCCGTTATGTGGTGCGTACCCTGCGCCCCTATATCACACATTTCCACATAGGAAACGCAGTGGTTAAGGAGGGATGTGAGGCGTACGGGGATCAGCACCCCAGATTCGGTTTCCCGGAGAGCGCCAACGATACGGAGCAGCTGGCAGAATTTTTCAGGGTACTGAAGGAGGAAGGCTTTTTTAATGAAAAAGAGCCTTATGTGTTATCCCTGGAGGTCAAACCCTGGGGGGACGAGGACGGGGAAATTATCCTGGCTGACACGAAGCGAGTGATTAACCGGGCATGGGCGATGGTGGAGGACTGATGGAGAGGATTAGCGCCAAATGGTATGCTGGGAAAATGGAAAGGATGAAACATATATGAGGATTGTGGTATTAGACGGATATACGGAAAATCCGGGGGATCTGAGCTGGAAGGGCCTGGAGGACCTGGGGGATCTGACGGTTTATGACAGGACGCCCAAGGACCGGGTGGTGGAACGCATTGGCCGGGCAGAGGCGGTGTATACAAATAAGACGCCCATAAGCGCCCGGACAATAGAGAGCTGCCCCAACCTGCGGTTTATCGGGGTACTGGCCACAGGCTACAATATCGTGGACATACACGCAGCCGGAGATGCAGGGGTCATTGTTTCCAACATTCCTTCCTACGGCACAGATGCGGTGGCCCAGTACGCCATTGCCCTGCTTCTGGAGCTGTGCCACCATGTGGGCTTCCATTCTGACTGTGTAAGGGCAGGCGAATGGACCCGCTCCAGGGACTGGTGTTTCTGGAAGTACCCGCTGACAGAGCTTGCGGGAAAGACCATGGGAATCATCGGATTCGGGCGCATCGGAAGGCGCACTGCTGTCATTGCCCAGGCTCTGGGTATGAAGGTGCTGGCCTTTGATCGGTATCAGGATAAAGGTCTGGAGACGGACAGCTGCCGGTACGCAGACCTGGAAGAGCTGCTGTCCGGCTCCGATGTAATCAGCCTGCACTGCCCTCTGTTCCCTGAAACGGAGAAAATCATCAACCGCCGCACCATTGAAAAGATGAAGGATGGGGTTCTGATTATCAACACCTCCAGAGGACAGCTGGTGGAGGAAGCCGACCTGAGGGAGGGACTTGACAGCGGTAAGATAGGAGGCGCTGCCGTGGATGTGGTTTCCGCAGAGCCCATACAGGAGGATAATCCTCTTTTGGGCGCGGAAAATATACTGATTACGCCTCATATCGCCTGGGCGCCCAGGGAATCCAGACAAAGGCTCATGGATATAGCAGTGGAAAACCTGAGCCGGTTTATGTCAGGCACGCCTCAGAATGTGGTGAATAAACCATGAAACAGGTTATGTAAATAGAGGCTGTTGTAAAGACAGGCTATTGTAAGAACAGCACAATCAAATAGAGACGCGTACAGCCGGAATGCTGCCGCCACACCGTGTATGGATGTGGCGGCGGCGTTCCGGCTTTTTGTAAAAACACCATATTTAGTATGAAACTCGAATTTTGTCGATAAATATTGTACCTGATATCGGTTATTTCGACAACATCCGCGCTTTGAAACCGCTATAATGGCTTTCAGAAAGTTTGCCAGGGAGGTGAGGCCGGACTGAGTGGTTTATACAGTATACATAGATGTGGTATTCGCGGTCAATACCATTATGGACATGATGGTTCTGACCATCTTAAACAGAGTGTTATCCTACAGGACCACAAAGCGGCGTATTCTGGCCGGAGCCGTCATCGGCGGTATATGGTCCTGTGTGGTGAGCCTGGTTCCCGGTCTTCCGACCGCAGTGGAGATATTGGGAACGTATGTGGCGGTGAGCAGCCTGATGGCTGTAGCTGCTTATCATCTGAAAAGCCCTAAAGAGGTGATTAAATCCGTGGCAGGTATCTACCTTGTATCTGTTGTTCTTGGAGGTGTGATGCTGGTGCTCTATGAACACACCAGGGCAGGGTATTACGCATGGCTTTTGGTGGAGTCCGGACATGGAAGAAGGATTCCCGTCATGGTCTGGATTTTAATGATTGCAGGGGCAGCCGCAGCCTGCTATGGATTTTCAGGGGGGATAAAGGAATTAATCCGTACCATGGCCCACAGAAAGGATTTATGCAGGGTTACCATGATTTACGGCGAAAAGAAAGAGACAGTTACAGGGCTTATAGACACGGGCAACCGGCTGAGGGAGCCTGTGAGCAGCCAGCCGGTCCATGTGGCGGCGGCCGGTGTCATGAAGCAGCTGTGTCCGTCGGTAAAGGGTGTGGTCTATGTGCCGTACCAGTCCGTGGGAACCAGCCGCGGAATTCTGCCGGCCGTGTTCATAGACCGGATGGAGATAGAGCAGGAGGGCGGCAGGTACAGCCTTGAGAAGCCCCTCATTGCCATTACGAAGCAGGAGCTTTCTCCCTCAGGGGAGTATCAAATCCTGATACAGAAAAGCGACTAAGGAACTTGAATAACACACAACGTACAGGAGGACATTTCCATGATTATAAAAGTATCCATACCAAACCGTTTCCAGTTAAAGACCATCCCCAGCTTCAGAACCGTACTGATGCCCAGGCAGGGGGAGGTGCATTATATAGGAGGCGCCGATATACTGCCTGCCCCTCTGGAAACAGAGGAGGAGGGCCGGATGATAAGTCTTTTGGGAAGCGAGGATGACAAGGAGGCCAGGGCGGCCCTGATTGAGCACAACCTGAGGCTGGTAGTCTACATAGCGAAGAAATTCGACAACACCAGCGTGGGGGTGGAGGATTTAATTTCCATCGGAACCATCGGACTCATCAAAGCCATCAATACCTTTAAGCCGGATAAGAACATCAAGCTGGCCACCTATGCTTCCAGATGCATTGAGAATGAGATTCTCATGTATCTCAGAAGGAATAATAAGACACGTCTGGAAGTGTCCATAGATGAACCTCTGAATGTGGATTGGGATGGAAATGAACTTCTGCTGTCGGATATTCTTGGAACGGATGAGGATGTGATTTATCACGATATCGAGGATGAGATAGAAAAAAGCCTTCTCAACAACGCAATCAGCCGCTTAAACCCCAGGGAACGCAAAATCGTGGAGCTGCGGTACGGCCTTACAAACGAGGACGGGGAGGAAATGACCCAGAAGGAAGTGGCCGATCTGCTGGGAATCTCCCAGTCCTATATATCCAGACTGGAAAAGAAAATCATGAAACGGCTTAAAAAAGAAATCGTCAGATTTGAATAGGCATGGAAAGTCAGCAGAAAGAGCTGGCTTTTTTGCTGTCTTAAGGCTTGTTTAACAGAGGAAAATGCGGTACATTGTTATCAGGAATATGATTTGATATACAAGGCTTTCCATATCTTAAAGATGCGTATGGGGAGAGCCGGCCAAGGGGGTAGGAGAGGCATGTCCGCAGCACAGGTGGGAGAAAGGCTTTGTTTCAGGCTGAGTGAACAGGAGTATAAAGGATTCCTCAGATGGTATAAGAAAGACTTCCTGAAGGAAAAGGACCTGGGAAGGGTCCGGCCGGATTTTATGAATCTGAAGGAAGACTGCTGTATCACCATGGAGAATGAGGTGATCCGCATACAGACCGGGAATACGGATATATGGCTGCTGTATTCTGCGCTGACAGAGGTTCATAGGAAGGGAGGCCTGATTCTGTTTTTCGGGCAGAAGGAATTCTGGGCCATACCGGAGCGGGTCCTGGGAGGGGATCTGGAGGCGCAGGAATGGTTCAGATGCCTGAAGACAAAATGTTTGGAGAACAGGGATGAGCGGATTCCCATGGGGGATGTGGAGGAAGCCTGCCGCAGAAGAACCGTCCCATTCTGCTGTTACACCAGGAGCGTGGACCAGATAGCAGACGCATGCAGGGCATTGGGCCTGCCTTGGAGAAATGTGCAGAAGCTGAGGAAGGCGGCATTGTTCCCGTACCGGTATGCGGGTTTGCAGCTGCTGGCACTGGAAGAGGACGGTATCTGCGAATATGGAGAACGGTCCGCGGTCAGACACGCCTATGGGGATTTTGAGAAGGCGGTTTATACGCCGGAATATGTTTGTCTGATGAAAGGACGGGGAGGGGCGGTCATGATTCCCATGGAGCCGCTAGCGCAAATAGGCGGTATGGAGATGCTGTTTCAGATATGCAATGAGAGAGGAAGCGGGAAACCTCTGAGCCTGAAGCAAAAAAAGGTACGTGTGCCGGCAGGAAAATGGGGGACAGGCAGAAGGTTACTGGCTGCGGCCGCAGCTGCGGCGGCATTGGGACTGGCGGCGTGGGGAGCAGGGAGTGGTGGAAGCACAGGAACAGCGGGAAGCACAGGAACAACAGGAAGCACAGGAACAGCGGGAAGCACAGGGACAGCGGGAAACACAGGGACAGCGGAGGGCAGCGTACAGGCCCGGACGGCAATGGCAGAGGTGTCTGAAGAGGGACCGGCGGATTCGGGGGAAAACGCAAGTCAGGCAGCGGAACATGGAAATAAAGCAGCAGACAAAATGCAGGACGGTATTATGATTACTGTTCCCGATGATACGGTTTTTGACCAGGTGGGGTCAGACGGAACCTATGTATCCTCCTCCCTTTATTATAAAATCCGGCTTCCGCAGGAGGAGTGGACCCAGCAGGGAAACCGTGATTTCGGGGACATCCTGGTTTCGGAATGGGGGAGTATTCTGGTCCGGGGATACAGGGAGCAGCCGCAGTTTTTTGCAATAGCGGGAATAGATACTCCCAGGACAAAGGCGGATTACATCCGAAGGATGGAGAGCGGAGCAGCTGTTAAGGACGATTCCATGCCGGAGGTGCTGGAGTATACATACAGAAGGGTGAAGGGAGACGAGATTGTCCAAAAGGAGATACGGTATAAGGCCGAGGAGAATACCGGTCAGATATACGGCGGGGGTGAATACGTGGAAGGGGCATACCGATATAGCGTAGAGCTCAGTGTGCAGGGACCGGAGTATTTTTATACGGTAACGGTACGTCTCAGGGAAGAAACGCCGGAATCCATAGGAGAAGCCAGGCAGGCTCTTGATTCCTTCCGGATTTTGGATACGTCTGCGGGAATCTGCAAAAAGATGGAGGACGAGGTATTTCACGGCTATTACGGCAAAAACTATGTTATGACAAACTGTCTGGTCCTTCTGGAGGAGGACTTAAGCCCCGAGGAAATCGGTGACTGCCTGGAGTTGGTGAAGAAGATTGACACAGGCTTTTTTGGGGTAAAAAGCGGGGATGCGCTGGCGGCCTGGACAGAGGACAGCCCCTGGCTGGGCATAGACAGCCAGAGTCTCCAGGAAAACTGCACCATGGAGAACGCCAGGAAAGTGTCAAAAATATTCAAGTCGGATGTCATTCTCTATGACGAATTTGACGGAGATCTGCTGATGGTTGCCTACAGCGACAAACATCAAAAGCATGTGTACCAGAGGGCGACATCAATTACTAAGGAAATACTGGAATCAGAGTTTGGATGTTACGGAAAAGAGCAGGAGTTTCCTGAGGACATACTTAAATATACGGACCTGACCAGAGAAGAGGCGGAGGCCATATGGACAGACCCGGACGCTGTATTCCAAATGGACAAATGGTATGAAATCACCAGCCATATGACGAAGATGCCTGTTCCGGAAGAATTCATCGGCATAAGGGACTATAAAGAGTTTAAGGATGGCTTTGAAATCATCCGCAGATAACAGGAGAGGCAGGAAAGACAATAAAACAAGAATGCCCGGAAAAGGCCGCATCCACAGGCTGGATGTCCCTTTCCGGGCATTTCTGTTGTTGTTATTTGAGCTGAACCATGTTATCCCTGATGCGGAATGTACCGAAGCTGCGGATAAAGCTGGAAATGCGGCTGAAACCATACTGCTTCACGTCAAAGGAAGGGTATGTCTTTTTCAGCTCATCGTGTATGATGCTCAGATTATCCACATGTCCGTTATATCCCTTGATGATGCGGATGATTTCCTTTTCAATCTCAGTTTTGGAGATGCTGGCGCTCTTTTCCTGGACAAAATAACCGCCGTGGAGCTTGACCACCTGAAAGTCGTTGTTGTTCAGGCTTTCCAAAAAGGTGGAGAGCTTGGAGTAGCCGTAGTTCCTGACATCAAAATCTGAAAAGCGCTTTGTAAGGAAGTTACCCACCTTTGCAAGGATAATGGGCTGGTTCTGGCTGTTATTTTCAATGAGGAGTTTGGTGATGGCCTTCTGGATTTCATCTATGTTGGTAATGGTCTTCTGGTTTTCGATGACCGATGTCTCCGGTGCATCGTCAGAGGATATGATCTCCAGCAATTTAAACGTATCGCAGGCTGCACGGAAGGGCTTGGGGGTTTTCTGCTCCCCGATTCCCATGACAAACATCCCTGCCTCCCTCAGGCGCTGGGCCAGCTTGGTAAAATCCGAATCGCTGGAAACCAGGCAGAAGCCATCTACATTTCCGGAATATAGGATGTCCATTGCATCAATAATCATGGCTGAATCAGTGGCGTTCTTTCCGGTGGTGTAGCTGTACTGCTGGATGGGATTTACGGACCAGTCCAGAAGCACATTCTTCCAGCTGCGCTTTTCGTTATCTGTCCAGTCGCCGTAAATGCGTTTGTAGGTGGCGATTCCCACATCCGACACTTCGTCCAAAATGTACTTGATATACTTGGGGGAGACATTGTCTGCATCAATCAATACTGCAAATCTGCGTTCATTTTGTTCCATAGATATGTTCACTTTCTGTTGGCATATGTTTCAAACAAGCACTAACATGAATAGTTTAACACATCTGCTGAAAGGCTTCAAGGGTCAGCTTAAATAGGACTTCATACTTTTCAGCGCATTTTTTTCAAGGCGGCTCACCTGGGCCTGGCTGATATGGATTTCCTGGGCAACCTCGGTCTGGGTTTTTCCTTCAAAGAAACGCATGTCAATGATATGGCGCTCCCGCTCCGGCAGCCGCTTCATGGCCTCCACCAGAGATAAATCCTCCACCCAGTTTTCCTCCAGGTTCTTTTTGTCACTAATTTGGTCCATCACAAAAAGAGGGTCCCCGCCGTCCGTATAAACCGGCTCATACAGGCTGACAGGAGTCTGTATGGCATCCAGTGCATAGGTGATGTCTTCCTTTGAAACACCTATTTCCTGTGCGATTTCCATGAGAGTGGGTTCCTTGGAATTGGTTCTGGTAAGCTGCTCCCTGGCATAGAGGGCCTTATAGGCAGTATCCCTCAGGGAACGGCTGACCCGGATGGAATTATTGTCCCTCAGATATCTGCGCACTTCTCCCAGTATCATAGGCACTGCATAAGTGGAAAATTTGACATTCTGAGTGATGTCAAAATTGTCGATGGCCTTGATTAGGCCGATGCATCCAATCTGGAACAGGTCGTCGATGTTTTCCTGGCTGTTTGAAAAGCGCTGGATTACGCTGAGTACCAGGCGCAGGTTCCCTTTGATATACTGCTCCCTGGCCTCCATGTCACCGTCCAGTATTCTTTGAAACAGTTCCTCTTTCTCTTCATTGCTCAGTAAAGGCAGTTTGGCGGTATTGACTCCGCATATCTCAACTTTGTAGCCCGACATAATCCTTACCTCCGTTATAATGCCATACGCCCTGACATGAAAAATTCAGGGCTGTACTGGATGAATCTGCTATAACGAAATGATGTACGGATTCCAGATGTTTTATACGGTTTGGGGGGAGAAAAAGATTTCCATTTTTTTCTGGTTTGTGCGGAATGCAGGGAAATGGGGGCACACATATTATAAAAAAATGAATAAAATAACATAAAAATAAAAAAAGTGACCAATTACGACCTGAAATAACGCTTTACGTAACGCTTTGTATGCTATTATGTAACCATAGTGAAGAAATACGGCCTCTGGTTACAATTCAAAATACATAAATAATTTATAAAAAACATGAAAATGTAACCAAAGTGTAATCATTTATGATATGATATTGTTAAGATGAATCGTGAAACAGCTGCACCTGATTGACAGGGGAGTTTATGAAAAGGAGAACTATTATGGAAAGACGGAGAAGTTCCGGTACAATAGCGAAATCCATGTATTACAGCCAGAAAAGGATTCTGGCATTTTTGCTGACAGCAGCCATGGTTTTCACAAATTTGGGCACCGGCCTGAATGTATCCTATGCCGGTACGGCGGACCAGGTTACGTTCCAGATGAAAGGGGCGGATTTGGTAGCTGCCGTGGAGGAGGCCATTGAAAGCGGCCATGAGATAACGGCAGATGATTTAGGCTTTACCAATGGCAGGACGGCAGAATTTGAAAAGGTATTTTTCGGTACGAAGGGTGCCGTGTATGAGGTATATCCGGAGATGGAAGGAAGCAGCATGGAAGCGGAGCTGCGTGTATTTGTGCGCCTTCCGGAGGATGCCGGCGATATGTATATGGTAACCGGGGATGAGGAAATTATCCTGCTCTACGTGAATAACGGGGAGGATACCATCAGCTGCACCACGGAAATCACACGGATGGATGACGGTGTGGAAAAGGTCAAAAAGACAAAGCGCGTCACCATCAGGAGTTATGAGGATGCATTTGGCGATGAGGAAGTAGATATCATATCAAAGCCAGTCCAGGAGGAGACAGAAGCCTCCGAATCTGAGACATCGGCTGAAAGCGGCGCCGACGGCACCGGGGAGTCAGCTCTGCCGGAGGAAAGCGCGGATGGCAGCGGAAGCAGCGAAAACAGCGGAAACAGCGGCCAAGATACCAGCGGAAGCAGCGAAAACAGCAGTGAAAACAGCGGCGAAAACCAGGAGGAGACATCACGGCCTGAGAACGGGTCCCTTGGTTCGGCCGGCAATGCAGACCACAGTACGGCTGATACAGAAGCCGCGCCGACGGACGATGCTCAGGGAACAGATACAGAGAAAGGCAATGCTGCCGATACAAAGGCAGAGGTACCGGAAAAGAACAGCGGATCTGGTTCTGATGAGAAGCCGCAAAAGGATTTTGCGGACCAGGATAGGGACACCCAGAAGCAGGAGGACAGGGAAGAAAAGTCAAATAAGGATGAGGATAAGAAGGAAGAGGGCGCTGTGCCGGCAGCTGCCATTTCCCGTCATGATGCCCCGGTTGTATCTGAGAAAGAGGAGGGCAGTCCGGCAGATTCCGCAGATGTGAAGGAAAACGTGCCGGAGAAGGAAGAGGTCTCCAAAGAGAAGGAGACTGAGCCCAGAGAGAAAGAGGAGCACGGGGAAGTAAAAGAGACAGGAGAAGCAGCTGGGACAGAGAAAGAAAAAGAGACAGAGACGGTAAAAGAGACAGAGAAGCCTTCTGCGGAAGAGACCAGAGAACCGGCTGCCCCAACAACGGAAGTGAATGTGCCGGATACAGACGAAGTGCAGACCACAAAAGCGGATGATGAGGGAAGCGTACCTGAGAGCACGCAGGCATCGGACAGCACGGACGGAAGCAGCGATCCATCTTCCGATTCAGCGGAAACATCAACAGCACCGTCCGCAGATGTTTCACTTCCTTCGGAGTCAGAGCAGGAGACCGCTCCGGAACCTGTGCCGGAGGATGATACTAAGAAGGCCAGCACCTCTGATTTGGCTGGCATGGGGTATTGTTCCACAGCCAAGGTTTACACCACCAGCCTGAACCAGTTAAAGGCATTGGAGGATTTTGACGGTTATAAGGTGACATACACCAGTTTCCCTGAGGCCAGTGCCCGGATTATGGAGGGGCCAAGAGGCGTGAAGGAAGGCGAAAGCCTGACCTTTGGCGTCAAGACCCAGTTGGGATATACAATTGACAATGTGACTGCCAATGATGAGGATTTGGAAGCAGACTCGGTTACGGATGAGCTGGACGGATCACAGACAGCATGGTATACCATATCCGAGGTTTATGAGGAGCAGAACATACAGGTATACACCCTGGAGACATTGGAACATCCTGCCTTTGACAAATCAGTGGAGGTCAATGGGGTTACAATCAGGATAACTGCTCCTGAAGGAGTGCTGCCTGCCGACACGCAGATACAGGCAGAGGAGATAACAGAGCAGGTGGAATCAGCGCTGACGGAAAAAGTAGATGCTGAGTCTGATGACGGAACAATGGTCAGCGCCATCATTGCATATGACATCAACCTTATGTATGACGGCGTGAAATTAGATAACAGCTGGGCCGAGGACGGCAGCAATCTTGTCACGGTATCCTTTAGCGGAGAGCGGATTGAGAAGGCCAGCATGGAGGCGGACCAGATTGAAATTCTTCATCTGGAGACGCCTACACAGGAGGTCCAGGCCGTATCTGCAAAAGCGGAGCTGGAAGGCAGCGGGGAAACAGAAGCCGTAGCCCAGGTGCCTGTGCTGGATGGCATTTCAGCAGACGATATTGCGGTTGACAGCGAGGGACGCCAGGAACTGGATGTGAGCGGAAGCACGTCCGTTGGACAGATTCATTTCCAGACCGACCATTTCTCGGCGTTTACGGCTATATTTAAGACCTCTCCTTATCTGGTGATTGCCAATGAATTACAGGAAGGCAGTGAAGGGGCTGAAAAAGTCGAATACACCTATAAAGTCAGCATCACAGACAGCAGGAAGAATAAGAATGAGAAGCTCTATCTGCTGACAGGTGATGGCGGGGCTGAGGAATATAATATAACCGCTGTAACAGAAGGCGACACCAATACCTATACCTTCAATCTAAAACCCAACGGAAAGATGAAGATAGGGAATGTAGGGCCGTCAGCTGAATACAGGGTAGTCCAGACGATAGAGGATACTTATAACGAGTTTAGAGGGGTAACGGAAACAGCTAGAACAAAAATTGATTGGATTGAAACAGACGTTGACCTCGGCACGGAGGGAGAGGGAGAAAGCTTCCCTTATGGTTATGGTTCTAACAATCAATATGGTTCGCTGATGGAGCGGGCCGCCGTATTAATGAGAGCATATACAAAGTGCAGGGAATACGATGAGACTCCGGGGAGAAAAGACCGGTTTGAGCAACGGCGGGCTTTATTGGGAATTTCGAATAATAACGTAACCAATGATAGCATTATAGCGAAGCTGTTAGAAGACCATTATGGTACTTCTAAGTGGCCATTGGCATCGGAAGAAGGATTTGGCGATTTGGCCGGCATCGTAAGTGAAAGACTGGAAAAAGACAATGTCCCAAATAACAAGCGGCCAAAGAATTTATACCTGCATATATACTTCAGAACAGTAGACAGCGCAGAAAATATGGAAATCATACCATATTTAACGGGAAGTGACGCTTTGAAGGACTGGAATGCGTACGCGGCCTTTGACAGCCAGGAGGGTATGTGGTACCAGTATTTAAAAGCATATCCAGTTAGCACAACCTATATGATTTCCAGTCTGTATGCAGGAGGGAATGTGAATACCCCTAAAACCATGCATATGCTGATGGAAGAAGACAGCGGCAACTGGCATGCCATGTGCCCGGGAGAAGTACCGGATATAGGAGATCCGATTATGCAGCCGTCTGTGGATGGTGTTATTTCCAAATTTGGCACCGCATATCAAATAGAGTATACATTTAAAAATTATTACTATAACAGTACTTCCACAGGTGACGGCTCCACAGACAATGGCTCCACAGACAATGGTTCCTCAGGAAATGATTCCTCAGAAAAACCAGATAACGATTCAAACAGCGGTAATGGAAATGAATCGGGCGGAGTGCCCGGGAACGACACAGCAGATACAGATACCCCAGGTTCATCCGACGCAACGAATACCTCACAAGGCTCCGAGGGTTCCGGCAGTTCAGGCGGAGGAACCACCACGTCCGGCGGCACAGGCAGATATCAGGGGACTGATGCCCAGAGCGGGCCAGGCGCGCAGCAGAATGTGATTGAATCATCCCAGGTTCCCCTTGCATCCCTTCCAGCGGATGCATCGGCAGCATTCAGCCAGTCAATGGCCATCATAGATGATGGGGAGATACCGTTAGCTGCCATACCGAAGACAGGTGACAGGGGGAGCAGTGCCCATGAGTTATCGTTCATTCTTTCGGGGATGCTGATGGCTGTATATTTGGTCCTTGGAAAGAAAAAGAAGGAATCCTAAAATTGCAACAGAAAATTGAGAAAATTATATAAGGACGCTGTCTTATGATGGAGTTTCAGGCTCAGATTCCATGCCTGAATCACACATCATAGGACAGCGTCCTTTGCTGTTTATGGATATAAAGTTCCCATCAGGGCATATGATGTCATCTATCCATGGTCACAAGGGTCCAGCGGTTATTCTGCCGCATGATGAAACATGGTTTTTTCACTCGGTATCTGTAATAGGCTTCCGCCAGTGTCTGGATAATCCTGTATTTCATCATGGTGGTACAGATTGGATAGATCGTCATATTATGTAAGTGCTCCTTTCAAGGGTGATATTATATTTTATTCGGCATGTCCTGAAATATGACTGCTGATTTGGGGGACTGGCACACATTGGCGTCTTTATGAGGGACGGAACACACTATTTCTTCTGATATGCGAAATGAGATACAGGTCCCCATTCCCTTTTTGCTGAGTATCTTAAGTCCTGCTCCTTCCCCATAGCGCATGATTAGGCGGCTGTTTACGTTGGTGAGACCGATATTTTCGCTGCCCGGATTGGCTATCTTTTCATATAGTTTTTGGATATCTGCTTTTTCCATGCCCACCCCGGAGTCAATGACAGAAAAAATCAGTTGTCCGCTCCTTCTCACAATGCGCAGCTTAATAAAACCTGAGCCTTCCAGGGGCTTGATGCCGTGGTACAGGCTGTTTTCAATCAGAGGCTGGAGAATCAGGCGCATGATGGGGATGCTCTCCAGTTCCTTTTCGTATTCATAATAGAGGATGTACTTATCCTCATAACGGTACCGCTGAATGCTGTCGTATTTTTTCAGATAATCAATTTCATCCTTTAAGGTCACCATGGAATGAGGATTCTGGAGGGAATATTTAAGGATATCGGACAGTGCCTCAATCATCTGGTTTACCGCGGTGGGCTTATGTGTATATTCCATTGCCTTGAAGTCCAGGGTCTGCAGGGTGTTGAACAGAAAATGGGGATTAATCTGCAACTGAAGGGCTGTCATCTCAGCCAGCTTCTGTTCCTGCTCCTTAAGAGCCAGCTGGCTGCGCAGAAAGGTCTGGTTCAGAAAGAGCTGGACGATGTTGTTGAGGATTATATCATATTCATCCTTGATGAACGCGGGCTTTTCCGGGTTAAATACGCCACGCTCCGCATCCGAGAACACCTCCACAAAATAATCAATCTGCTGAAAATTCTTTTTGGTGATAGCATAGGCAATCCACAGGGATGTGGAAATCACTGCGGCCAGGACCATCAGAAACTGCAGGAGCAGGGTGTAAAGGGCCTGATAGTAGTTGGAGTGGCTGATACAGGCTGCAATATAAGTCCCGCAGTCAGCCGGGATGATTCTCACATAGTATTTTCCACGGCTTAAGTCCACCCACCCTCGGTAGGCGTTATCTGGTGACTGTTCCAAGCGGCTGACCAGCAGATCCTTATCCTCCAGGGACAGCTGGGCGGTTTGGGCGCCTCCCTGGAGCAGGAAATTCCCGTCCTTGTCCAGAATAAAGAACCGGTCCAGCTGGGAACTGGTATTGATAAGCTGTTTTAACTGTTCCTCATATATATTGACCATGACCACGCCCTTAAACATGCTCAGTTTCTTAAAGTAGGTAAGGACAGGGACTGGCTGTGTGTAGGAGTACTGGTGCATTTCCCTGTGTTCCAGCCATTCGTCCTCATCAGAGTGGTCATAGGAATCCTTCCAGCTCAGGTCTGAAAACTGGGACAGCCGTGTAGTCCCTCCTGTGTCAGAGGTGAGAATGGAATCATACCCATCCAGGTAATAGTACACAGAGGCAATATAGGGTGCGTTGTTGGTCAGTGAATTAAAGTTGGAAAGGATGGTGTTGGTCAGGATTACGTCCAGATAGCCAATCTGCTTATGGGAGATAAATCCACGCAGGGAGATGGACAGCCTGGGATTCCGGGCCAGGATGTCGTACTGGGTGGCGGCGCTGTCCAGGACCAGGGAGTAGTTATCCCTTACGGCCTGGGCCGCTGTCTCGGCGTCCTCACGGATTTCACGCTGTTTTCCCTGAAAGACAAAGGCCAGGAATACCAGAAATACGGTGAGGATGGGTATGGCTATGATGGCTGAATAATATAAAAAGCTTTTTATGAAATTTCGTTTTCTCATGGTTTTCAGTTCCTTTTTGGGGTGTTCCGGGTAGGGAAAGCCAGACCACATCATAGGTGCGGTTCAGGACGGCTGCCGCAATTGCGGTACTGGGTGGGCGTCATGTTGAAATACTGGTGGAATGCCCTGGAAAAATTTTTGGGATTGTCATATCCTACCCGATAGGCGATCTCATATTGCTTGTAACCAATGTCCCTCAGCATGCGGGCTGCATTTTCCATCCGGGTCTTTAACAGATAATCGGAGAAGCTGGTATCCGAGTGCTCCTTCATGATTTTGGACAGGTAATTAGGGCTTAAGGACACCAGTCTGGCGGCCTGTTCCAGGGTGGCGTCCTGGTAGCTGGTTTCCAGATAGTTTTTTACCGTACTGATGATTTTTTCATAGTAGCTCAGGCTTTCACAGACATCCGGCATGTCCTGGCCCTGTTCACGGTCCAGTAACTCCTTTACCCGGGTCAGGCAGTCTGCCAGGTCCTCATATTTTACCGGTTTTAACAGGTAATCAAAGACACCGTTGCGCAGGGCTTTCCGCACATAATCAAAATCCTGGTAACCGCTGAAAAATATGATTTTTACTTTTTTCCGGGACAGCAGACGCTCCGAGAGCTCCAGTCCGTCCATGAGGGGCATGCGGATGTCGGACAGAATCAGGTCCACCGGGTTTGACAGGGCAAAGTCATAGGCATCCCTGCCGTTGGAAAATGAGCCGGTAATCTCAAATCCCAGCTGGTTCCATGGAAAGAGATTGGCAAGTCCGCTCCGTATCTTGGTTTCGTCGTCTGCAATGATTACTTGGTACATAGGTGGGCCCCTTTCTTCAAAAATCCTGCTTTTATTATATATAAAAGAGAGAAAAAAATCATCTGAAAACTGGATCCGGAACAAAGGATTCCCAATAATGAATAAATATTGTAAAAAATGATACTTTTCCCGGCATTTGATTAAGGAAAGATACCTTTTTCGTAAGCGGGGTTTCTTAACAAGACGGCAAAAGTACAGTACAATAGGGACAGTTGAAAAATGGGAGGTAATTAGTAATGAGAAAAGCAAAACAAATCACAGGCCTTTTGATGGCTGGTATTATGGCTTCCGCCGTATTGGCCGGATGTACCAATGAACCGGCTCCTTCGTCCGCGTCCCAGGCTGAAGCCGGCAAGGACAGTGCCGCAGGCACCGGCGCACCGGCCGCCTCAGGCGACCAGATTACGCTCCGTTTTATGTGGTGGGGCGGCGATGAGAGAAATGAGGCAACCCTGGCTGTCATTGACCAGTATCAGAAGCTGCATCCTGAGGTACGGATTGAGGCGGAAATGAACTCTGACCAGGGATATATTGACAAGGTATCCACCATGCTGGCCAACGGCACGGCCCCGGACATCCTTCAGCAGAACGTGGACTCCCTGCCGGACTTTGTGTCCAGAGGAGATTTTTTCGTGGATTTCTATGAGTACAAGGATACATTTGACACATCCGGCTTTGACGAGACATTCATCAGCCAGTTCGGTACCTTTGACGGAAAGCTTCTGGCCCTGCCTACCGGTATGTCATGTCTGGCAACCGTGGCCAATAAAAACGCGGCTGAGACCTGCGGCGTGGACCTGACAAAGCAGATTACCTGGGATTCCATGCTGGAGGACGGTAAGAAGCTTCACGCGGAGAATCCAGATTATTACTACCTGAATACTGATACCAAGATACTCTGCGAGTACGTGCTCAGGCCGTATCTGCGTCAGATGACAGGAGAATCCTTTATTATTGACAGTGAAAAGAAGATGAGCTTTACCAGGGAACAGCTGGTAGAAGTGCTTACATACATCAAGGACTGCTATGACGGAGGCGTCTTTGAACCGGCGGAGGACAGCGCCACCTTTAAGGGACAGATTCACACCAATCCAAAGTGGATGGATGGAAAATTTGTATTTGCCTACGGCCCTTCCTCCAGCATCAACCTGCTGATGGACGCTGTTCCGGAAGCAGAGTGTACCGTTGTTCAGATGCCGATGGCAGAAGACAGGGTAAATGACGGTTTCTTTGCAGATACCCCACAGTATATGACTGTAAATAAGAACTCTGAACATGTGGAGGAAGCAGTGGATTTCCTGAACTATTTCTACAACAATACAGAGGCCCAGGAGACACTTAAGGACGTAAGATCCATTCCTCCCACATCCACGGCAAGACAGCTGTGTGCGGATAAGGGACTCTTAAACCAGACCGTGGTGGATGCAGTGGATTTGGCGGCAGGGCTTAACGGCAAGAGCGACAAGGGATATACCACCAGCGCGGAGGTTTATGCAATTCAGGAAGATATGATAGAGAGTATTGCCTATGGACAGAGCACGCCTGAAGAGGCGGCCGACAATGCCATCGAGCTGATTAATGACTATCTGAGCGGCCTGAACTAAAAGGCTCCTCAACAAACAGGCTCCAGAACAAACATAAAAGAGATTAGCAGGCGGCCCGGACATCCTTTCCCGGGCCGCTTGGAGGATAGGAGGAAGATAGGATGGAAAAGGCAAAGCCAAGGCACGGCGGCTGGACCAAACGCAACAGGATTGGATTCATGTATGTGTGTATCTGGATATTCGGTTTTCTGGTGTTCCAGCTGTATCCCTTTATCAGCTCGCTGCTGTATTCATTTACAAACTATGATATATTCCATGCGCCGGAATTTGTGGGCCTTGATAATTATGTGAAGCTGTTTACAAAGGACAGGGAATTTTGGAATTCAATGGCAGTTACACTGAAGTATACCTTCATTACAGTGCCGGGCAAGGTGGTGCTGGCCCTTATTATTGCTGTGATTCTGAACCGGAACCTGAAAGGAATCAATTTTATACGAACCGTATACTACATACCGTCCCTGCTCAGCGGCTCTGTTGCAGTGGCAATCCTGTGGAAGGTACTGTTTATGAATGACGGTTTCATCAACAGTCTCCTGGGCCTGGTCCACATCGGCCCGGTCAAATGGCTGGGAACCCCGGATATGGCTGTAATCACCATCTGTATGCTGGAAATATGGCAGTTTGGTTCCTCCATGGTGTTATTTTTGTCCGCCCTTAAGCAGGTGCCCCAGTCCCTGTATGAAGCGGCCAGGATTGACGGGGCGTCAAAACCCAGGATGTTCTTTAAGATAACTTTGCCTATGATTACATCCATTGCGTTTTTCAACATCATTATGCAGCTTATCACAGCCCTTCAGAACTTTACATCCGCATTTGTGGTGACGAACGGAGGTCCCAATAAGGCCACCTATGTGTTGGGAATGAAGCTGTATACGGATGCATTTAAGTATTTTAAGATGGGATATGCCTGCGCTACCTCATGGATTCTGTTCATGGTTATCCTGGTCATGACCATTATCCTGTTTGTGACCTCGAAGAAATGGGTTTATTACGATAATTAGGAGGACGGCATGAAAGAGAAAAAGATTAAAAACGGTATTACCTATGTTATTCTCGGAATCGTGGGCGTGGTGATGCTGTTTCCTGTCATATGGATGTTCTTTGCCTGCTTTAAAACCAACAACGAGATATTCGGCAGCCTGAGCCTTCTTCCCCAGGGATGGAGCACAGAGGCATTTATCAAGGGATGGAAGACCACGGGAACCTACACATATGCCCAGTATTTCATAAACACCTTTGCGCTGGTGGTTCCCACCACGCTGCTGACCCTGGTGTCCTGCTCCATTGTGGCTTACGGTTTTGCCAGGTTTGATTTCCCCGGCAACCAGTTTCTTTTTATGGTGCTCATAGCCACGCTGATGCTTCCCAATGCAATCATCATCATACCCAGATACGCATTGTTCAACAAGCTGGGCTGGCTGGACTCCTATATGACCTTTTACGCGCCGGCTGCCGTGGGATGCTACCCCTTCTTTGTGTTCATGATGGTGCAGTTCTTAAGGGGACTTCCAAGGGATTTGGATGAGTCTGCCTGCATTGACGGCTGCGGCCCGTTCCAGTGTTTTATACAGATTCTGCTGCCCTTACTTAAGCCGGCTCTGTTTTCTGCGGGCCTGTTCCAGTTTTTATGGACCTGGAATGACTTTTTCAACACCAACATTTACATTAACACGGTTTCAAAATTTCCGCTGTCACTGGCCCTCAGGGTGAGTATTGACGTGACATCCAATATACAGTGGAACCAGGTTATGTCCATGGCGCTGGTGTCCGTGATTCCGCTGATTCTGCTGTTCTTTGCAGCCCAGAAATATTTTGTGGAGGGCATTGCGACTTCCGGCCTGAAGGGATGATTGGGTGAAGGTGTAATAACATGTATTGAGGGGAGACGACGGGAACATGGAATTTGGCAGCACCATACTCCACAATGTGGAAAGCCTGATACGGGATGAAGAGGCAGGAGATTACCTGCTCTGCCGGGTGCCGGAACCCACCAGGCTGGGGCTCAACATGAAAGCGCAGAAAAATATACTTTTTGCCAGCAACAGCGAGATTCGGTTCGTGATGAAGGGAGACAGTGCCGTCTTGGGACTCAGGCGTATGCCGGCTAAAGGCGATATCCGTTCCCAGGGGGTTCTGGAGGTGTTTCAGGGGGATTACCAGGGAAGCTACGAAATAAGCCCCTGGTCCGTAACGGCAGACAGAACTGAAATTACAATCCGCAGGCAGGACTGGTCTGCCGTTCAAAGATTTGCCGGAAAGGGTTATTCCTTTCATCCTTCGGTGACCAGAATCCTGCTTCCTTATGACTGGGGATGCTGTCTCAGGGACATTCAGGGGGATATCCGTCCTCCAAAGAAACAGGAGATGCCCGAAAAGCGCCTGCTGGTTTACGGTTCTTCCATTACCCACGGTGGGAACGCGTCGGTGCCCTCCGGTACATACGCGTTCAGACTGGCCCGGAAATTGGGATATGATTTGATTAATCTGGGGTGTGCGGGAAGCTGCCAAATGGATGAGGCCATGGCCTCATATATAGGGTCCAGGGACGACTGGGACGTGGCCCTTTTTGAGCTGGGGGTCAATGTGATCGAAACATGGGATGGAGACCGGCTCTATGGCAAAGCCCTTGCATTCCTGGCTGCTGTGCTGGAAGCCAGGCCGTATCAACAGGTATTTGTGACAGACATGTATTATAACCGCTATGATTTTGAAGGGGACAAAAGGGCGGCCCGGTTTCGCGGCGCCATACAGCGCTGCGCGGCAGTTCTTTCCGGTCAGTATGGGGGCAGGCTTCATTATATAAACGGGCTTAAGGCCATGGATACTCCCCGGGGGCTGTCGTCGGACGGCCTCCATCCATCGGATCTGGGGCATGGGATGATAGCAGAAAGGCTGGCCGTATATATGGCAGAAAAAAAGGAGGTTAATTGAAAATATGAGAACGTACAAAAATCCGATTCTGTATGCGGATTATTCCGACCCGGATGTGGTGCGGGTGGGGGAGGATTATTATATGGTATCCTCCTCCTTTACCTATATTCCGGGGGTTCCGCTTTTACATTCCAGAGATCTGGTTCACTGGGAGCTGATTAATCACTGTGTGAAGAAGCTCCCCTTTGAGAAATACGCCCTTCCATGCCACGGTTCCGGCACATGGGCCCCATCCATCCGCTATCACGAGGGAACGTTCTTTGTGTTTATCCCTCTGGTGGACGAGGGAATCCTGGTGGCCAGATCCAAGGATCCCTACGGGGAATTTGAATGGAATATGCTGTGTGAATCAAAGGGATGGATTGACCCCTGCCCTTTCTGGGATGATGACGGCAGGGCTTACATGGTCTTTGCCTATGCAAAGAGCCGCTCCGGTATAAAACACCGGCTGTCGCTGGTGGAAATAGATCCTCAGTGCCGCTCCCTTCTGACAGAGCCCAGGCTTATATTTGACGGTGAACAGATTGCGCCCACATCAGAAGGCCCCAAGATGTACAAAAGGAACGGGTATTACTACATTCTGATGCCCTCAGGAGGCGTGGAGACCGGATGGCAGTCCTGTCTCAGATCCAGGTCTGTCTATGGGCCCTATGACTATAGGGTGGTGATGCACCAGGGGAATTCCCGGGTAAACGGCCCCCATCAGGGAGGCTGGGTAACTTCGCCCGATGGAAGGGACTGGTTCGTCCATTTCCAGGATGTGGTGGAGCTGGGAAGAATCATCCACCTGCAGCCCATGTGTTTTCTGGATGACTGGCCGTTCATTGGCCAGGACCAGAATGGGGACGGTATTGGAGAGCCGGTTAAGGAGTGGTCCGTGCCGGCAGGAGAACGTACTACGGGAAAACGTACTGCGGGAGAACGTACTACGGGAGAACATACTACAGCAGAACGTACTACGGGAAAACATGCTGCGGGAGATCATACGGAGGGAGAACGTGCGGCGGGAGAAGGCCCCGCAGGAGGCGTGCCGGAATATGCTATCCGCCAGTCTGATGATTTTGAGGAAAAGACATTGGGGTTACAGTGGCAGTGGCAGGCCAATCCCGATGCTGGATTTTATTCCCTGAGGGAAAATCCGGGACACCTGCGGCTGTATTGCTACCGGAATCCGGGCAGGGAAAACCTGCTCTGGTATGCGCCCAATGTGCTGACCCAGATTCCGCAGAAACAGAAGCTGGCCATGACCGTGAAGCTGTCTCTTTCCGGCAGGGAGGACGGTGATTTTGGTGGAATCGGCATGGTGGGCCATGATTACGGATATGCAGGTCTGTATTACACAGGAGAGGGAATCCAGGTAAGGTGCTGCCGCGGAACGGTCACACAACCCATGTTTGAGGGGGAAGCCGTTGAGAAGGTGGTTTTTTCACAGGAGGCAGAAGGGGCTCAGGCCTGGTTCAGGCTGACGCTGGAGGAAGATAAGACGTATGGATTTTCCTATTCGTTTGACGGCAGGAACTTTTACCGGATAGAATATTCCTTTCCCCTGAAACGTGCCACCTGGACCGGTGCAAAACTCTGTCTGTGGTCCTGCTCCCTGGAAAACCGGGAGTCTGATGGGTATTGCGATTATGAGTATGTGGAAATAAAATAAAAACCAGGGCTGTCCGCGTAAGACAGCCCTGGTTCAGTTGGCCCGCCAAGGGCGGGCACTGGCGGGTGCCGGAATCTGTTCTAATGAACTTCCGTATTCTTCCGATATAAAATCAGCAGTCCTTTCAGGAGCAGCGCATCATCCACCACTATCTTATGGCGGCACAGGGGAGTGATGAACTTGGCCAGTCCGCCCGTGGCGATGATGGTGGGAGGCTCTCCCAGCTCCTTTTCCATGCGATCCAGAATCCCGTCGATCATGTCCACGTTGCCGTAAATGATGCCGGAGCGCATACAGTCAATGGTATTTTTCCCAATGACATGGCTGGGAACTTCCAGGCTGATGTAGGGCAGCTGGGCCGTCTTGCTGCTGAGTGAGTTAAGGGAGACCTTGAGGCCGGGAAGGATGACACCGCCGATATAATTTCCTTTTTTGTCCACGGTACACAGAGTGGTGGCCGTGCCCATATCTATGACCACCAGGGGAAGGGGATGTTCGTGGCTGGCTGCCACCGCGTCCACAATCTGGTCGCTTCCGACCGTCTTGGGGTTGTCCATAATGATATTCATGCCGGTTTTCATGCCGGACCCCACCAGCAGGGGACGGATACCGGTCACCTTTTCCACTGCGTTCAGGATGGTGGAATTAACAGGGGGAACCACGGAAGAGAGAATGGCTCCTTCTATGCTTGCTATATCAATCTGATGCATCTCCAGGATGTTCTTAAAGCTCACCGCGTACTCTGTATCCGTGCGTCCCTGGTCCGTTGTGACCCGCTCTATGAAATATGTTTTTGTCTCGTCTATGCCGCCGATGACGGTGTTGGTATTGCCCATGTCGATTGCTAAAATCATTGGGGGAACTCCTTTCAATCATATAGGATGTATGTTATACTTTAACATGGATTGTAACATAGAAAAAGAGGAAAGACAACCGGAGGAATCATATGTTAAAAGGAAAGACAGTCCTTCTTGGAGTGACAGGAAGCATTGCAGCTTATAAGACAGCCAGCCTGGCCAGCATGCTGGTAAAAAAGGGCGTGAAGGTCCATGTACTGATGACAGAGAACGCAGCTCACTTCATTAATCCCATAACCTTTGAGAGCCTGACAGGCAACAAATGCCTGGTGGATACATTTGACAGGAATTTTGAATTCAGCGTGGAGCATGTGGCCCTGGCAAAGCAGGCGGACGTGGTGATGATTGCTCCCGCGTCGGCAAATGTCATCGGAAAGATTGCCCACGGCATTGCAGATGACATGCTGACCACCACAGTCATGGCGTGCAGGTGCAAAAAAATACTGGCCCCGGCTATGAACACCAATATGTACGAGAATCCGATATTACAGGACAACCTTGATATTTGCAGGCGCTATGGCATGGAAGTGATAACACCGGCCTGGGGCTATCTGGCCTGCGGGGACACCGGAGCCGGAAAGATGCCGGAGCCGGAGGTACTCTACGAATATATACTGCGGGAGGCCGGCTATCCAGGAGATCTGGCAGGCAGGCGGATTCTTGTGACAGCCGGACCCACCAGGGAGTCCATTGACCCGGTGCGCTACATCACAAACCACTCCACCGGCAAGATGGGGTATGCCATTGCCAGGGTGGCCGCCTACAGGGGAGCTGATGTTACCCTGGTAAGCGGCCCGGTGGACCTGCCCCGTCCCCTGTTCGTGGAGACGGTTTTGGTGGAGAGCGCCAGGGAAATGTTCGAGGCGGTTACCGCAAGGAGCGGGGAGCAGGACATCATTGTCAAGGCAGCGGCGGTGGCGGATTACCGGCCTGCCACAGTGGGAACAGAAAAAATCAAGAAATCCGACGGTGATTTATCCATTGCCCTGGAGCGGACTGACGACATCCTGGGATGGCTGGGGCAGAACCGGAGGGACGGACAGTTCCTCTGCGGATTTTCCATGGAGACCCAGAATATGCTGGAGAATTCCAGGGCCAAGCTGGCAAAAAAGCATATTGACATGATTGTAGCCAATAACCTGAAGGTGGAAGGCGCTGGATTCGGCACGGATACCAATGTGGTGACGCTCATCACAAGGGATAGCGAGACAGAACTTCCCATCATGACCAAGGAAGAGGTGGCTGACTGCCTGCTGACTGAGATTTTAAAAAGGACAAAAGAACAGGACGGGATTCAGGGATAAAGCCGCGGACAGGCTGGCAGATACCTATAAAAACCATAATATTCAAATAACAGAATAGGCGGTACAGACAGATGATGAGGATTGAATCCTGTATGAAACGGGGTTCAGTCCTTTTTTTGTTCCCAGTTTGTCCCCATGCGATGCCGGAAAACAGACTGACAATGGTTTAACAAAGTTGTTGTGAAATGTATCTAAAAAAACCGTGGAATTCACGGTGAATGTCCTGTTCATATTGTGAGTTTAGACTAAAATGGTGAAACAAAAATTTGAATATTGACTTTGAAACTGTCAGAATGTATAATTAAGTCATGCTTGAAACGGGTTTCAAGAATAAAACATACAAAGAGCGGAAGGCCGGAAGGCGTATAATCCGCAGACAGGCAGGATGACGGGCTTATGACGAGCATACGCGATGTGGCAAAACTGGCGGGAGTATCCCCCTCAACCGTATCCAGGGTAATGAACGGAACGGCCAGGGTGGATGATGAAAAGAGACAGAAGGTGGAACGGGCCATTTCAGAAACCGGTTTCAAACCAAATGAGGTGGCCAGGTCCCTTTACAAGCGTTCGTCCAAAATCATCGGCATACTGGTGCCAAACATCATCAATCCGTTTTTTAATGAGCTGGCAGGAGCTGTGGAGGAGGAATGCGACCGCAGGGGATACCGCCTGACGCTCTGCAACTCCAACGATGATTTGGAAAAGGAGAAGCGGAACCTGAGCCTGTTGGAACGGATGAATGCAGACGGAGTCATACTGATGACCAACATGGATGAGATACATAAGGAAGTGGGAAACTGCCGGATTCCGGTAGTTATGATTGACCGGCAGATTGAGGGAGGCAAGGAAATTGCCTGTATCCAGTCCAACCATTACCAGGGCGGGCGGATGTCCGTGGAGCACCTGCTGGAATGCGGCTGTAGGCACATCGTGCAGATGAGCGGTCCCCTTCATCTTTCCAGTGCCAGAAAGCGCCACCAGGGGTACCTGGATGTGTGCAGGGAGCGGGGAATCGAGCCTGCCTGGATAGAGGGAGATTACAGCTTTGAGTCGGGAACCGAGATGGCGGCGCGGCTGCTGGAGCAGTACCCGGATACGGACGGAATCATAGCGGCCAACGACATGGTGGCCATATCGGTTTATAAGGAACTTCACAGGAAAGGCATAAGGGTGCCTGAGGATATGCAGTTAATCGGGTTTGACAACATTTCCCTCAGCAGCCTGTTTACGCCAGAGATTACCACCATTGCCCAGCCCATCAAAAGGATGGGGCAGGATGCGGTTCGTATGCTGACCGAATACGTTGCCGGGGCGCAGATTAACCGGAATAAGGTGTTCGATGTCAAGCTGATTAAAAGGGACACAACTCTTTAGGAAATGGCCGCAGCGCAGTACCAGGCCATTTCCGGGCATCAAAGGGATAAACTGTAACCATAAAATAAAATGTAAAGCAGAAAAGGAGGAATTATGAAGACAGCAGTGGTAGGCAGCATCAACATGGACATGACAGTGACAGCAGAGAGGATTCCCTTAAAGGGGGAAACACTGAAGGGAGAGGACATCCGCTACATACCCGGAGGAAAGGGCGCCAACCAGGCCGTTGCCATGGCAAAGCTGGGGGCAGATGTGGAGATGTTCGGCTGTGTGGGCAGCGATGAGGCGGGAAGAAGCCTCATAAAGAACATGGAAGACATGGGAGTGGGAACCACCCACATCAAAGTGGCTCCCGGAGTGAACACAGGTTTGGCGGTCATCACCGTGGGGGATCACGACAACACTATCGTGGTGGTGGCAGGAGCCAATGACAAGGTGGACCGGGAATATGTGGACAGCATAAGGGATGCTCTGCTGGCGTGCGATATCGTATTGCTGCAGCATGAGATACCCCAGGATACCATCGAGTATGTAATTGATATCTGTCATGAAAATGGGGTCAAGGTAGTGCTGAATCCAGGACCGGCCAGACCGGTGAAGCCGGAAGTCCTGGCAAAGGTGGATTACCTTACGCCAAATGAACATGAGGCAGCCATTCTGTTCGGGGATATGCCCGTGGAGGAGATGCTGAGGGCACATCCCGGCAAGCTGGTGATTACCCAGGGTTCCAGAGGCGTATCCACATGCCTTCCAACAGGAGAAATTCTTACCGTACCTGCCAGAAAGGCCAATGTGGTGGATACCACAGGAGCAGGGGATACATTAAACGGTGCATTTACCGTAGAGATTGCGGGGGGCAGCACCATGGAGGAAGCGCTCCGGTTTGCCAACACGGCAGCCAGCCTGTCCACTGAGCGGTTCGGAGCCCAGGGCGGAATGCCTGTGCGCAGCCAGGTACTGGAAGCCATGAATCAGGAAAACACTTAAAGCATTGACAAATACGCTTTCGGCGTAAAGAAGACGGAGGAACAAAAACATGAAGAGACACGGCATACTCAACAGCAATATTTCCAGGGTACTGTCAGCCATGGGGCATACGGACAGAATCGCAATCGCTGACTGCGGACTGCCTGTACCGGAGGGGACAGAGCGCATTGATTTGGCTGTGACATTTGGAAATCCCCGGTTTACGGACGTCTTGAAAGCGGTTTCAAATGATATGAAAATAGAAGCAGTGGTTCTGGCAGAGGAAATCAAAGAACAGAATCCACAAATCCTGGAGGAAATCCAGGAGCTTTTTGCCAGTCTTGAAACCGGTTTCAAACCAGAGAAAGTAGAATTTGTCCCGCATACACGCTTTAAGGAGATGACAAAGGAATGCAGGGCCGTTATCAGGACAGGAGAGACAACGCCCTATGCCAACATCATCCTGCAGTCCGGCTGTATCTTTTAAAGCAGAATTTATCTGGAGGGAAACAACATGAAAATTGAAATGAAAGGAATCAACAAATCCTTTGGACAGAACCAGGTTCTAAAGGACGCCGGATTTGTGCTGGACGACGGGGAGGTGCACGCCCTGATGGGAGAAAACGGCGCAGGCAAGTCCACGCTGATGAAAATTCTGACCGGCGTCTACACCCGCGACGGGGGCACTGTCATTGTGGACGGAAAAGAAGTGACCTATAAAAGTCCCCAGGAAGCGGAACAGGCAGGCATTGTCTTTATCCAGCAGGAGCTGAACGTGCTGTTTGACCTGACGGTGGAGGAAAACCTTTTCCTGGGCAAGGAAATCAAAAAGGGATTTGGAATATGCGACCGGAAGGCCATGAGGGCAAAGGCAGAGGAAACCTTAAAACGTCTGGGGGTCAGCATCCCCACTGACAAGGTGATGTCTGAGCTCTCTGTGGGACAGCAGCAGATGATAGAAATTTGTAAGGCCCTGATGGTGGACGCAAAGGTCATCATCATGGATGAGCCCACGGCAGCCCTTACCCAAAGCGAGACAGAGGTACTGTTTGAGGTCATGCAGTCCCTGCGAAAAAAGGGAGTGTCCATCGTCTATATATCCCACCGCATGGAGGAAATCTTTGAGCTTTGCGACCGCATTTCCGTTCTCAGGGACGGCACATACATAGGCACAAAGAAGATTCCGGAAACCAATATGAATGAAATCGTCAAAATGATGATTGGCCGTGAAATCGGCGAGCGGTATCCCAAACGTGACTGCGCCATTGGAGACGAGGTATTCCGGGTGGAGGGCCTCACAAAGGAGGGGGTGTTCCACGATGTGGATTTCTCAGTAAAGGCCGGCGAGGTGCTGGGGGTATCCGGGCTGATGGGAGCGGGGCGCACGGAAATCATGCAGGCTGTTTTCGGAAACCTGCCCTATGACAGAGGCAGCATTTTTATCAACGGAAAGCAGGCAGTGATTAAGAATCCCCTGCAGGCCATTGAACATGGAATCGGATTCATAACAGAGGACCGAAAGACAGAGGGACTTTTGCTGGAGGAGAGCATTGAGAAAAATGTATCCCTGACCAATCTGGGGCGTATTTCAGGCAAGGGCAAGGTGGTAATCAGCAGGGAGAAGGAAAAAGGGCTGGTCACAAAGGCCATAGAGGAGCTTCATATCAGGTGTTTCGGGCCCGGACATGAGTGTGTGAACTTAAGCGGCGGCAACCAGCAGAAGGTGGTATTCGCAAAATGGATTTACACGGAACCCAGAATACTGATTTTGGATGAGCCCACAAGAGGCGTGGACATAGGCGCCAAGAAGGAAATATACAGCATTATAAACCAGCTGGCCGAAAAGGGGGTTGCCATTATCATGGTGTCCTCTGAGCTGCCGGAGGTATTGGGAATGAGCGACCGGATTATGGTGGTGCGCGAAGGTATGGTCAGGGGAATCATAGGACAGGATGAGGCTGACCAGGAGAAGATAATGACATTGGCTACGGGAGGTACCTTATCATGAATGAAAATAAGAATAAAGTCATCAATTACGCCCAGGATTTTGGAGCGCTCATCGCCCTCATCCTGCTGGTGGCAGGCATCAGCATTGCCAGCCCAAGTTTCCGCACCGGGGCCAATTTCCTGTCCCTGCTGCGCCAGTCTTCCATTAACGGACTCATTGCCTTCGGCATGACCTTCGTCATACTGACGGATGCCATTGACTTGTCCGTGGGCTCGGTGCTGGCCCTCAGCACGGCTCTGTGCGCCGGAATGATTTCGGCAGGGGTTCCGGCTGGGCTGGCCATGATTCTGGCACTGGTCCTGGGCTGCGCCATGGGCGTTATCAGCGGCGTTATGGTCACCAAGGGACGTCTGCAGCCATTTATCGCAACCCTCATTACCATGACGGTATACCGCGGCCTGACAATGATATACACCAACGGAAAGCCAATCTCCAACCTGGGAGACAGCTTCATCCTGAAGGTGGTTGGAAAGGGGAAGTTCTACGGCGTTCCGATTCCGGTCATCCTTTTGATACTCCTGTTTCTGCTCTTTTATTTCCTGTTAAATAAGACCACCTTCGGACGCAGGATTTACGCCACCGGAAGCAACTGGAAATCCGCCAAGCTGGCTGGGGTAAACATACACAGGACAAAGATCATCGCCTATGCCATATCCGGCACCATGGCGGCATTATCCGGACTGATTCTGCTCTCCAGACTTGGTTCCGCGCAGCCTACCCTTGGAAACGGCTATGAGCTGGACGCCATCGCCGCAGTGGCCCTGGGAGGCACCAGCATGAGCGGCGGCAGGGGAAAAATCTACGGAACCCTGATTGGCGTACTGATTATCGCGGTGCTGAACAACGGCCTTAACATCCTTGGCGTATCTTCCTACTATCAGGACGTAATCAAGGGTCTGGTCATCCTGATTGCCGTACTCTCAGACCGCAAGAGATAGGAAAACAGTACACAGCACACAGAAATCTGATATGAAATTAAGAATATGAATTTTGGGAGGGAAAGACCGTGAAGATTAAGAAAATACTGGCACTTATGGCAGCAGGCACAATGCTTATGACAATGGGAGGCTGCAACGCCATCACCATTGACGGGGAAGAAAATGTCAGGGAGGGAAGCAGCGGAAACGTGATTGGTTTCTCTGTCTCCACCCTGAACAACCCGTTTTTCGTGACTCTGACAGAAGGAGCCAGAAAAGCCGCGACAGAGAATAACGTGGAGCTGGTGGTTGTGGACGCCGGAGACGACGCTGCCAAACAGACCAGCGACATCGAGGATTTGGTGTCCAGAAATGTGGGCGTGCTGATTGTCAACCCGGTGGATTCAGATGCGGTTGCACCGGCGGTAAAGAGCGCCATGTCCCAGGGCATCAAGGTGATTGCAGTGGACCGCGGGGTCAACGGGGTGGATGTGGACTGTCAGATTGCCTCAGATAATGTGGCAGGAGCCAGGATGGCAACAGAGTATCTCATGGAGCTTGTGGGAGAGGGCGCCAAGGTGGCTGAGCTGCAGGGCGTGCCTGGGGCTTCGGCCACCATTGACAGGGGAGCGGGCTTCCACCAGGTGGCAGACCAATCCCTTCAGGTGGCTGCCAGCCAGACCGCTAATTTCAACCGTGCCGAGGGCATGACGGTTATGGAGAACATACTCCAGTCCGACGGAACCATCAAAGGAGTGTTTGCCCACAATGACGAGATGGCCCTTGGGGCAGTGGAGGCAGTTGCTGCTTCCGGAAAGGACATAAAAATTGTGGGATTTGACGCCACGGACGACGCCCAGAAGGCGGTGAAGGACGGCAAAATGGCGGCCACGGTAGCCCAGAAGCCGGATAAGATGGGCGAGACAGCCATCGGGACAGCTGTCAAAATCATGGCAGGAGAGACAGTGGAGAAATCCATACCCGTGGAGGTGGAGCTGATTAAATAGTTTCAACAGATTGACACATGAGAAATGGACCCTCCAGAACCGGAATTTCCGGACTGGAACGGGTCCATTTTCGCCTGTATATTACTATTTTTTTAATGCCTGTTTTTGATCCCTGTCATGCTCCGGGGCTTACCATGTCTTTTCAAGCTGCATTTTAAAGTCCACAGAGTATGGATTGTCCTGCCTGGTCTTTAAATCCTCATAGAGAGCCCTGCGTTCATCGGCGCTTTCCTCGGCCCAGTACTCATAGCCCCGCATATAGCTTGACATCAAATCATCCCAGGATTCAAATAAGGGCTGCATGGTCCGGGCGATTTCCAGGGATGTATCCAGTGCCTCCTGCTCGGTGTAGTAGCCGGCCAGATAGTAAAAGCTCATCAGGTTCATGGCGCGGCAGTAGTCCCAGCCTGCAATGGCGTCAGGACCGTACTGCTCATAGAAGCCGAACATTTCCGCATAATTTTGGGCCTCATCCTCAGTCATCTCAAACTGGTCCAGCAGGAAAGCGCTTCTCTCTTGCGGGGCAATGTCCCGGATGCCTGCTTCTTCCAGGTATGCCATGTCCTCTGCAAAAGTAGCGCGGTGTCCCTCGGTCAGAATCCAGTCCAGGGTGCTGTCTGCTGTGGCGCGGTCTGTAACGCTCCACCATTCCTCCAGGGATTTCTGCTCCATGGCCATGACATCATCATTGGCTGCCAGGCCGGCAAAACGGTTGTAGTCCCAGCCGTTTAAGTCCGTGAGGACCGCGTAGGAAGCATTGAACCAGCGAATGGTATCCGTCAGCTCTGCGGTGGTTCTGTCCTCCACCTCAGGAGCATTTTCACGGAATTTAGAACAGGAGACCTTGAAGGAGGCGATCTTGCTGTCATTCATTTTATCCGCCGCATAGGCCATGGAGTAGTAGGCATAGTCCGTCTCACCATAGACAATATAGGCATCCACCTCGGCGCTGTCCACGGACATCCTTCCGGTTATGGCGGTCACATTGGTCATGCCCGGTACCTCCGGGGCCTCGGCTTTGGTCTCGCCGGACAGATTGTAGCTGGTCTTAATAATATCCTTTACATCCTCCATGCTGCCGGCCTGGCTGGAGAGGCCGTTTTTGATGAACTGGAGCAGGAACACGGCGTTGTCTTCCCGGCTGCTGGCGGCAATCAGCCATCCGTCCATGGGAGCCTCCTGGGTTTTCCAGGACTTGTCCAGGTAAATGGACGCAGTGTCATCCGGTGTGGAGAATTCCTGCATCCGGGCCAGCATATCCTCCGGGGTTTTGGCCCTGCAGCCCTGCAGGGCTGCGGACGCCAGGGCAGCCGTGAGACAGATTACCAGGGCCAGTTTCTTTGGTTTTGTGCATTTCATGCTTTTTTCCTCTCTTTGTGGGCCTTACAGGTCTGTTTATAGTTACAGAAGGGGGCGGATCTTATGAGTACAGTATACTATAGAACCATCCCTGTCGGCAACGGTAATTTACAGAGATTTCCATAGAAAGGAGGCTGACGGGCAGAACTAAAAACAGAACCAAAAACAGAGGGAAAATCAAAAGCCAAAGGCCTTGACTTATGTTTCCAATCATAATAGAATAAAAATTGGATGATTTTGGGCGTACTTCCAAAGTACGTCCATCTTTTACTCAATGGAAAACGGAGGACGAATAACTTGTCACAGATAGATAACCAGATGACAGAAGAGATAAAAAAGCGGAGGACATTTGCAATCATATCCCACCCCGATGCCGGAAAGACCACGCTGACAGAGAAATTCCTGCTGTACGGCGGCGCCATCAACCTGGCCGGAACCGTCAAGGGGCGCAAGGCTGCCAAACATGCTGTGTCCGACTGGATGGAGATTGAGAAGGAGAGAGGTATCTCAGTGACCTCCTCTGCCATGCAGTTTAATTACGACGGATTCTGCATCAATATCCTGGACACGCCGGGACACCAGGATTTCTCAGAGGACACTTACCGTACCCTGATGGCGGCAGACTCCGCGGTCATGGTCATCGACGGTTCAAAGGGCGTGGAGGCGCAGACCATCAAGCTGTTTAAGGTATGTGTCATGCGTCATATCCCCATCTTTACGTTTATCAATAAGTTTGACCGGGAGGCCAGGGACCCTTACGAGCTTCTGGACGAGATTGAAGAAGTGCTGGGAATCCGCACATGCCCTGTGAACTGGCCCATTGGATGCGGCAAGAGCTTTAAGGGCGTATATGACCGGTTCTCAAAGAAGATAACCACCTTCACGGCTGCCATGGGCGGTGCCAGGGAAGTGGACAGCCAGGAATTTGCCGTGGACAGCGCGGATGTGGATTCCATCATCGGGCAGGACTATCACCAGCAGCTGAGGGACGACATCGAGCTCCTTGACGGGGCCAGCGACGAGTTAGATATGGAGCGGGTCAGGATAGGAGATCTGTCCCCTGTGTTCTTCGGATCGGCCCTGACCAATTTTGGAGTGGAGACCTTTCTGGAGCATTTCCTTAAAATGACCACGCCGCCTCTTTCCAGGAAGACCCTGGACGGGGTGATAGACCCGTTCCGCCCTGATTTTTCCGCCTTTGTGTTTAAGATCCAGGCCAACATGAACAAGGCCCACAGGGACAGAATCGCTTTTATGCGTATCTGTTCCGGCAAGTTCGAGGCAGGGATGGAGGTAAACCATGTGCAGGGAGGAAAGAAGATCCGTCTGACCCAGCCCCAGCAGCTCATGGCCCAGGACCGGAAAATCGTGGAGGAGGCATATGCCGGCGATATCATCGGCGTATTCGATCCGGGAATTTTCGCCATCGGCGATACCCTGTGCGCTTCCAATGAGAAGTTTCAGTTTGAGGGCATACCTACCTTTGCGCCGGAGCATTTTGCCAGGGTGCGCCAGGTGGATACCATGAAGCGCAAACAGTTCATAAAAGGCGTGAACCAGATTGCCCAGGAAGGTGCGATCCAGATATTCCAGGAGTTTAATTCCGGTATGGAGGAAATCATAGTGGGAGTGGTGGGCGTGCTGCAGTTTGAAGTGCTGACCTACCGTCTGCGAAACGAATATAATGTGGAGGTCATCCTGGAGAAGCTGCCCTTTGAGCACATACGCTGGGTGGAGAATCCGGGCGAGGTGGATGTGGCCAGGATTCAGGGTACATCTGATATGAAACGAATTAAGGACTTAAAGGATAATCCGCTGTTGCTGTTTATCAACAGCTGGAGCGTGGGCATGGTATTGGACCGCAATCCAGCGCTGAAGCTCTCAGAATTCGGAAGAGCCTGATCCCATGCAGGAAACAGGACCATGGGACCGGAATGCGGTCCCTGAGTGCTCATAACGAGCCGCTGCACTAAGCTCGAAGGGACCTCGCTAAGTGCCAGCGGAATGTATCGCACGTAAGGGACCAAACTACGGTCCCTGAGTGCTCATAACTAGGAGGTAATATTTATGAGTAAGATTGATGCTGTAAGGGCTGCCATGGTGGAAGCCATGAAGGCTAAGGACAAGGCCAGGAAGGATTCTCTTTCCATGTTGCTGTCCGCCCTCAAAAATGCGGAAATCAACAAGAGGGAGCCTTTGACGGAAGAAGAGGAGAACGCGGTCGTTAAGAAGGAAATCAAGCAGACCCAGGAGACGTACGAGATGGCGCCGGCGGACCGTGAGGACATCCGGTCAGAGGCAGCCGCCAGGATGGCTGTTTATAAGGAGTTTGCGCCGGAAGATATGAGTGCGGAGCAGATTCGGGAAGTTATAAGTGCGGTCCTGTCTGAGATGGGAATCGAAAACCCTACGGCTAAGGATAAGGGAGCCATTATGAAGGTCCTGATGCCCAGGGTCAAGGGAAAGGCAGACGGCAGGCTGGTCAATGAGACGCTGGCTTCCATGTTCCGGTAAGGACGCCCAGGGGCTTTTGCAGGTCCCGGTCCACCCCGGTTTGGTGCGCTGAGCAGCAGGCCGGACAGAACAGCAGGCCGGACGGAGCAGCATAATAAAAGGATGCGGGGCTTAAGCTTCGCAGGAAAAGGAGACGGTTACGATGTATAGGAAAGAAATTGAAGGTTTTATTGATTCCCACAGGGAAGAAATGATAGAGGATATCTGTACGCTGTGCAGGATTAACAGTGAGAAGATGCCTTATGTGGAGGGCAAGCCTTACGGGGAAGGCCCGTTCCAGGCCCTTCAGGCAGCTCTTGGCATGGCAGAGGGTTATGGTTTTTCTATCCGCAATTATGACAATTATGTGGGAACAGCCGACCTCAATGACAAGGAGAGACAGCTGGACATCCTGGCCCACCTGGACGTGGTTCCTGCCGGTGAGGGATGGACGGAGACAAAGCCCTTTGAGCCGGTGGTAAAGGACGGAAAGCTCTTTGGACGCGGTACCGCGGATGACAAGGGACCGGCCGTGGCTGCGCTTTATGCAATGAGGGCAGTGAAGGAGCTGGGAATCCCGTTAAATAAAAACGTCAGGCTGATTCTGGGTACGGACGAAGAGTGCGGAAGCTCTGATATTGTAAATTATTACGACAAGGAGGAAGAGGCGCCCATGACCTTTTCTCCGGATGCGGAATTCCCGGTCATCAACATTGAAAAGGGACGTCTGGAAGGTCATTTCCATGCATCCTTTCAGGCTTCTGAGGCAATGCCAAGACTGGTGAAGGTGGAAGCCGGAATAAAGGCGAATGTGGTTCCGGGCAAGGCCAGGGCTGTTGTGGAAGGTCTTGACCTTAAGACATTGGAGGCTGCGGCAGAGGCTGTGGAGAAGGAGACAGGAATTTCTTTTGTGCTGGAAGGTGATTTGCCGGTTATGACAGTTACCGCCCAGGGAGAGGGCGCCCATGCATCCACACCCCAGGAGGGGAAGAATGCCCTTACAGGCCTGCTGGTGTACCTGACACGCCTGCCTTTTGCAGAGTGCCCCCAGATGGATATGGTGAAGAACCTGCTGAAGCTTTTCCCCCACGGCGATACCTGCGGAAAGGCTGCCGGAATCAGCATGGAAGACGAGCTGTCCGGTGCTCTGACCCTTGCTTTCAGTATGCTGACTGTCGGTGCTGATGGACTGGAAGGCGTATTTGACAGCCGGTGCCCGATCTGTGCCACAGAAGAATCTGTGCTGGGAGTGGTAAAGCAGGCCATGGCGGACCAGGGGCTTACACTGGAAAATGATTCCATGATACCGCCTCACCATGTGGATGGAAATTCTCATTTCGTAAGGACGCTGCTGTCCGTATACGAGGAATACACAGGCCTTGAGGGCAGCTGCCAGGCTACAGGAGGGGGAACCTATGTCCATTCTCTGAAGAATGGTGTTGCCTATGGCGCGGCCCTGCCGGGAACAGATAACCGTATGCATGGAGCCGATGAGTTTGCAGTGGTGGATGAGCTTGTCTTAAGCGCAAAAATATTTGCACAGGTTATTGTGGAGCTGTGCAGCTGATAGAGGAAATATACACTGTTTTTCTGTGACCTGATTGTGAATGAGGGGATGATGGAATGGTGAGATTGGGATGTGTTCCGGAACAGGGCGGGCCATCCGCTTATATGGAAAATGCCAAGGCGGTCCGGACGGCGGCGCCGGGGCGTCAGGAGCAAACAGATGATTTGGGTAAAAATGGTCCCGAAACAACGGCCGTCAGAAGCAACGACAGTGCCTGCCGGGATCAGGCTGTGTGGAGCTGGACAGAGGGGGCGGACGATTGGAGAGAGCAAGCTGTCCGTATGCTGGAACAGCTGAAAAAGCAGTATCCGGGCATTGTGTTCCATTTGGCGCAGGAGAAGGACGCCGGTGATTTGGCTGCCCTGGCTGTCCAGGCAGGGACCGGCGTACATCTGTATCTGTCCCGGGAATTTGTGGGGCGCATGGGCAGCAGCCGGGAGGACTTCAGCCAGTGCTGGTCTGAGCTGGTATCTGCGGCCGGAACTTTGTCGGCAAAACAGGGACAGACCAGGGCCGTGGGAGCATTTTTAGGGGAGAACGGGACTTCCTACTGGTCTGTGCAGGATAAAACGGAAAAGGAAGCTGTGCCTGTGGTCTCACACACAGGCGCACAAGAGACACCTTCTGCAGGCAGCGACCCCAGGGTGCGAGTTTCTGTTTCACTCAATGTCTCCAGCCATTTTTCCCGGGTGGCCAGGGCCCGCACCAAGGGTCAGGTGCAGGAGGCTGTGTGGGACATCTACAGGTCCATTTCCAATCTGAAGAGGGCGGCAGCCTGCGGTGATGACCAACAGCGTGTAAAGGCATCCAGAGCCCTGCGTTCCCTCCAAAAGCTGCTGGGCCGCAGCGGCAGGAAGATGCGAAAGCTGGAGCGGGAACGGCTTAAGGAGCAGGAACAGAAAAAGGCGGAAAAGGAACACCAAGACAAGCGGGCCTTCCGGCTTAAGCAGGAGAAAAGGCGCATGCGCTCGGCCAGACTGGGATCAGATGCCTGTCTTGTGAAGGAAGGCCATGGAGATGACTTTTATATTCAGGCGTACAGGCGGTTTTCAGGAACCGCTTATAAATGGGAGTACCAGATGCCAGCGGGTACCATGGCAGGCCTTTTTGACGCCGTTCCATCAGGAGGCAGTGGGATGGCCGGCACGGCGGAGGCCGGATTTACGGCAGCCGATGTGATTGTCTCGGGAGACACCCTTTAAATCATAACGAACATATTAAGATGGTGTTTCAGGAAAAAGTGCTTGACAAATAGGTTCATGTGATGTATTTTCTTAACTAAGATAAATCCCAGCGATTTAATAGGAATCAATACAGGAGGAACGTATGAATCAGTTTAGAGCCATGCAGATGAATATGGATATGATGAACAGCATGTACATGATGATGTGCTGTGTATCCGCATGGGCAAAAAACTGAATGTAAGTTTCATCTGTATGGATTGTGATTAATCAGGAGATATCCCGGTAGCAGGGAAAGATTCAGGGCCGCAAGTCCGTGCAGGACATGCGGCCTTTTGCTGTGATTTTGCCTGAACGCTGCAGGCCGGCATGAAGCGGCCGGGGCGTTGGCATGTGCGGGACCCCGAATATGTGCTGCAGGAACAAAAGAAAGGAATTAAACCTATGGAAGCAAATAACGAAAATCCCATCATTCAGCTGGTGGGGCTGGGGAAACAGTTCCAGACCATGAATGGTCCGGTTACTGCCCTGGAGGATATCAATTTGGAAATCCGGTATGGAGAGGTGTTCGGTATCATCGGCCTGTCCGGTGCGGGTAAGAGTACCCTGGTGCGGTGCATCAATTATCTGGAAGTGCCCACCTCAGGAAAAGTCGTATTTGAAGGAAAGAACCTGTCTGTGATGAAGGACAGGGAAAAGCGTCTGGCCAGGCAGTCCATGGGCATGATTTTCCAGCAGTTTAACCTGCTGTCCCAGAGAAATGTGCTTCAGAATGTATGCTTTCCGCTGGAAATTGCAGGGGTATCCAAGGCCGAGGCCAAAAAGCGGGCAGAGGAGCTTTTAACACTGGTGGGTCTGGAGGACCGGATGAAGGCATATCCGGCGCAGCTTTCAGGCGGACAGAAACAGAGGGTTGCCATTGCCAGGGCCATGGCGACGAACCCAAAGGTCCTTCTGTGTGACGAGGCCACCAGCGCGCTGGACCCCAACACGACCAAGTCCATTTTGGAACTGCTTAAGAAGATAAACCGGGAGATGGGAATTACTGTCATTGTCATTACCCATGAGATGGCGGTTATTGAGGCCATATGCGACAGAGTGGCTATCATAGATCACAGCCATATTGCAGAGGTGGGAAATGTGTCCGATATCTTTTCCGGCCCCAAATCCGATATCGGCCGTCAGCTGATACTGGGGGATGTGGCTGAGCAGAACTTAAGCTTTGGCAATTCCCGCCAGATCCGCATTATTTTTGACGGAAGAGAGTCTTCTGAGCCTGTAATCGCCAACATGGTGCTGGCCTGTAAGGTTCCGGTGAATATCATGCATGCGGACACCAGGGATATTGAAGGCAAGGCCATGGGACAGATGATCATACAGCTTCCGGAGGACGATACGGATGCCGGCAGGATTTGTAACTATCTGAAAACAGCCAATGTAAAGTTCGAGGAGGTGCGGTGATATGCAATTTGATGCTACGACCATAAATATGCTTGTAAAAGGAATTTGGGAGACGATATACATGGTATTCCTTTCCTCTGCCTTATCCTATGTAATCGGCATTCCCCTGGGAATCGCCCTGGTGGTGACGGACAAGGAGGGCATCAGCCCGGTGCCTCTGTTTAACAAGGTCCTGGGTCTCATCATCAATCTGCTGCGTTCCGTGCCCTTTATCATTCTGTTAATCATGGTTCTGCCCATTACCAAGTTCATTGTGGGAAAGACCATAGGATCCAATGCCACGGTGGTGCCTCTGATTATTGCCGCAGCCCCCTACATAGGGCGTATGGTGGAGTCTTCCCTGAAGGAAGTGGACGCAGGTGTCATTGAAGCAGCCAAATCCATGGGCGCATCCACCTGGCAGATTATAGTCAAGGTGCTGCTGCCGGAGGCCAAGCCGTCTCTGTTGGTGGGAGCGGCCATATCCGTGACCACGATTCTCGGGTACTCTGCCATGGCAGGATTTACCGGAGGAGGCGGACTGGGAGATATCGCCATCCGTTACGGATACCACCGTTACCAGACCGATATGATGATGGTGACCGTAGTGCTTCTGGTCATTATTGTGCAGCTGATCCAGGAGGTCGCCATGCGCATGTCCAGAAAGAGTGATAAGAGAATACGGTAGGAAGATCCGGGAAGAGAGTACGGGAACACAAGCCGGGAAGAGAGTGCGGGAACAGAATCCAGTAACAGAATCCGGGAAGAGAGTCCAAAGAGACGGAGTTATATGTGAATCTGCCGAGGCTGTCCGGTTTCCTGACAAGGAACGGAAAACGTATATGACCTGCATATGAGGAAGGACGTGCAGCCTGGGCTGATGATAAATGCCGTATTATGGCGCAAAATAACAGGGGCAGAGCCCCAACGCGAGGAGGACACAATTATGAAGAAAAACATCTTAGGCGCAGCCGTACTGGCTGCAGTATTGGTATCAGGAGCGCTCAGCGCATGCTCCGGCAGCCCAAAGGAGACTACGGCGGCAGATACAACGGCAGCAACTGCCGGGACTCAGGCTGCTGATTCCAAGGAGGAGGAAACCACAGCGGCAGAGGCGGACACCACCCAGGCCAGTGCAGAACTGAAGGAAATCGTGGTAGGAGCAAGCCCGGCACCGCATGCGGAAATCCTCAATGCAGCGAAAGAGGTTCTGGCATCCAAGGGCTATGAGCTGAAGATTGTGGAATATACGGATTATGTGCAGCCCAACAATGCACTGGATTCAGGAGATCTGGATGCAAACTATTTTCAGCACAAGCCATATCTGGATTCCTTTAATGCGCAGAACGGAACAAAGCTGGTCAGCGCAGGCGCCATCCACTATGAGCCATTCGGCATTTATGCAGGCAAGACAGCATCCCTGGAAGCGCTTCCGGACAAGGCAACCGTACTGGTGCCAAACGATGTGAGCAATGAGGCAAGAGCCCTTCTTCTGCTGGAGGCTCAGGGTCTGATTAAGCTGAAAGACGGCGTTGGCCTGGAGGCTACAAAGAATGATATCGTGGAGAATACCAAGAACCTGGATATCGTAGAGTTAGAGGCAGCTCAGCTTCCGCGTTCCATTTCTGACGGCGATATCGCGGTTATCAACGGCAACTATGCAATTGAAGCAGGGCTTAAAGTCAGCGATGCCCTGGCTACTGAGGATTCCCAGTCACTGGCAGCAACCACCTACGGCAATGTGGTGGCAGTGAGAGAGGGAGAGGAGTCCAGCGACGCCACCAAGGCCCTGGTGGAAGCATTGACCAGCCCTGAGGTAAAGCAGTTCATGGAGGAAACTTATGAAGGCGCTGTGGTGCCATTGTTCTAAAGCATATTTTAAGGCGTTTTCAAGCATACTCCTAAGAAGGGAATGCAGTTATTCATAAAATTGTAAGAGGCTGTCCGCCGGGGATATACCCTGGCGGATTGTTTTATTTTACAAAATATGTTATACTTTTCCAAACGTGTGCCCTGTATCTGGGCACATGAACGCGGCCGTATGGGCTTGAGAGAGGAGATAATCCATGGAAAATGAAAACGGAAACAGATACGGAACCGGGGAAGGCCAGGGGCCGGATTATCATACAGGTAACAGGGAACCAGTGATTGTGGCGGAACAGCCGGCCAGAGAGGTGACAGATGAGGACTCCGGACAGGCATCTGCCGGCCAGGACGGTTCCGATGGATGGAGCAGTCCTGTGGACGCATCCCTACAGGAGGACAGGTGGAGCGAAACCGGGGATAAACCCTATCTGGGAAGTCCCTGGGAACCAACCCAATCCGGGGCATCGTATGACACAGGAAAGGGAAATGGCGTCAGCGGAAATGACAGCCAGCCGGTATATAAGCCAGCCCCGGCTTCTTACGGTCAGGGTCAGCCGGGGACAAATCAGAGTCTGCCGGGGGCAAATCAGGGCCAGCCGGGGACCGGCCGGGGCGGCGATTTCAGCCAAAATGACAGCCACCGGGAAAGAGGAGGCGGTCAGCCGGGCGGAAACAGCCAATATCAGTCCCAATACCAGACCCAGTATCAGACCCAGTACCAGTCTTTCCAGCCTGCGTATCAGGAAAAGAACAATATGGCCACGGCTTCTCTGGTTATGGGAATTCTTTCCCTGTGCAGTATTTGCTGCTGCATGCTGTTCGGTGTCGTGTTCGGCGTGCTGGGCATCATATTTGCCATTATGTCAAAAAAAGGAGAGAGAATGGACAGCCAGGCAAAGGCCGGACTGATACTCTCTATTATCGGTGTTGCCGCCACTGTGCTTATTATCATCTTTTTTGTTGTGATTGAGGTGTTGGCTGTCATACCGGAACTGAACTGAAACAGCGGTTATGGGTAACATCTGCCGGGTACTGCCCTGCAGAATGGCGACTATCCGCGTAACCGCGGACAGCCGGTATTTTCAAAAATCAGGTTTTAATGGGACGGTGTCCGGCATATAGTAAGTAGCAAGAGAGGCCGGGAGGCTGTGGACGTGAGGATTTACGACCTGAAACAAAAAGAAGTGATTAATGTAAAGACCTGCAAGCGCCTTGGATTTGTGGGGGATGTGGATTTTGACATGGAAACGGGCTGTCTGCTGGCCCTGATTGTGCCTGGCCCAGGCTGCATATGCGGCTTTTTGGGCCGGGAGAAGGAATATGTGATTCCGTTCTGCGATATCTGCCAGGTGGGAAATGATATCATATTGGTGGACATTAAAGAAAAAGATGTGACGGAAAGCATTAAATGCTGAAAGAAAATATACGGCGGCTGAAAGGAAACATACAGCGCGGATTCCAGGGGGATTCGCGCTTTTTTCAGCCCCTCAGGGCAGAGAAGTGGCCGCCAGGGCTTCCCCTGCCGGCCGGTTTGTGAGAAAAAGTTGTATGAAAAGCATTTGCTTTTTACAAATCTAACTATACAAACGAATTGTGAAGGTTTTATGGTGGAAATGTGAAAAATCTGTGAAGGGGTACCATAAAATAGTCACAGGTTTTCGTGGATGGCTGTCAGGAACTCCTTCAGCTTCCCCACTTCAATCTGGCCCGGTGCAGAGGCTTCCTTTACAGAGCCAAAGGTCAGGCAGGAGCCGAACACCTCCCCTGACAGACGGCTTATGAGCCCGGTGCCTTTCATGGACATGGTGATGAGCGGACAGGACAGGGACTGGCTGGCCTTGTGGGTGGCGGACAGGAGGGTCAGAACATCGCCGGCTGACTGGGGCATCACCGCAATCTTGGCTATGTCTGCCCCCAGGTCCTCCATATGATGCAGGCGGCGGAGAATCTCCTCTTCTTTGGGGGTGGCTGCAAAATCATGATTGGACAGGATGACGCTTACCTGGTGTCTGTGAGCCAGGTCCACTGTCTCACGTATCATATCGTCCCCCGAGAAAAGCTCCAAATCCACCAGATGTACATGGCCGGAGCAGATGGCCCGTTCTGCCAGGGAGCGGTACGCGGGCAGAGAAGCGGACAGATGGCCGCCCTCCCTTTGGGTACGGAAGGTAAAGAGCAGAGGAATGTCTTTCAGGGCAGACTCCAGGCCGGGAAGGACCTGGTCCAGGGTGTCCGGCTCCAGTATGGAATCAAACCAGTCCGCTCTCCATTCAGCTATATCCACTGGCTGCCCTGTGAAGGATGCTGCCCGGTGAATCAGGGATTCGTAATCCGTTTCCACCAGCGGAGCGCATATTTTCGGCATTCCCTGCCCAAGTATTGTTTGTTTTATGATGACATTTTTCATGATAAAGAGCACCTTTCCTGTAATCTTTTTGAATTTGTCTGGATTCATTATAAAGCGGGGAGGGGATTTCGTCCATACTGTAATGAAAAAAGAACAAAGTCCTTGCGATTCGTACTTTCTTCGGTTAAAATATATGAAGCGTTTAAGACGATACGTGAAAAAAGAAAGGATGGGTAACCCAGATGAAATGCCCCTATTGTAATGAAGCAGACACCAAGGTCATAGATTCCCGCCCGGCAGATGACAACAGCTCCATACGCAGGCGCCGCCAGTGCGAGCGCTGCGGTAAGCGTTTTACCACCTATGAGAAGCTGGAAACCATGCCGTTAATGGTAATAAAAAAGGATAATTCCAGGGAGACGTATGACCGTTCCAAGATTGAAGCGGGAATCATTCACTCCTGCCATAAACGGCCGGTATCCCCCCAGCAGATTAATTCCATGATCGACGAGATTGAAAACCAGATTTTTAACATGGAGGAAAAGGAAGTGCCCACTTCCGCCATCGGAGAGCTGGTGATGGGAAAGCTTAAGGACCTGGATGAGGTGGCGTATGTGCGGTTTGCCTCTGTCTACCGGGAATTTAAGGATGTGAATACGTTTATAGACGAGATTGGGAAATTGCTGAAAAAATAGAATTGCTAAAATAGATTGGAAGGAATACTTACAAGTATGCTGGAAATGTTTTATCCCCGCCGTTACGAGGTTTCAACCTATGTGATACCCTTTGACTATTATCATGCACAGGGAATGCAGGGCGTGATTTTTGACATTGATAATACCCTGGTGCCCCATGACGCGCCGGCAGACGGACAGGCAGTGGAACTCTTTGAGCGGCTTCGCGCCATGGGAATGAAGACATGCCTTTTATCCAACAATAAGGAACCCAGGGTAAAGCCCTTTGCGGATTTGGTGGGTTCCTGCTATATCCATAAGGCAGGCAAGCCGGGAGTCAGAGGATATGAGAAAGCTATGGAGCTTATGGGGACTGACAGGGAACATACCCTCTTTGTGGGGGACCAGCTGTTTACAGATGTGTACGGTGCCAACAGGGCCGGTCTCTACAGTATTCTGGTAAGGCCCATGAACCCCAGGGAAGAGATACAGATTGTACTGAAGCGTTACCTGGAAAAGCCGGTGCTGTATTTTTATAAAAAACACACCAGAGACATAAACCAAGACAGGGAGTAAAGTGAGACAATGGACGGAAAGACAAGAGTATGCGGGCTGATTGCAAATCCGGTGGAACATTCCATGTCACCTATGATGCATAATTTTTTTGCGCAGAGAACCGGGGTGAACTTAGCCTACGTTCCTTTCAAGGTGGAGGAAGACCAGGTAGGGGACGCGGTAAAGGGAGCCTATGCCCTTAATATACTGGGGATGAACGTAACGGTTCCCCATAAACAGCGTGTTATGAATTTTTTGTCTGAACTGGATGAGGATGCCAGGGCCATCGGGGCAGTCAATACCCTGGTCAGGACAGATGAAGGGTATAAAGGCTATAATACGGACGGCGCAGGCTTTAGCCGGGCTCTTGCAAAAGCTGGTATCAGAATAGAAGGAGAACACTGTTTGCTCATGGGAGCCGGAGGCGCGGCCAAGGCAGCAGCCTATGTGCTGGCAAAGGGCGGGGCTGCAAAAATCCATATCCTCAACCGGAATGAAGCCAGGGCCAGGGAGCTGGCCGGCTATATCAACACGCTGACCGGCAGCGGTCTGGCGGAGGCCCTGCCCCTGGAGGGATACAGGAATCTTCCTGTCAGAAAGAACGGTTATCTGGCGGTACAGTCCACCAGCGTGGGCATGCATCCCCATGTGGAGGATGTCATTATTGATAATCCCCGGTTCTATGAGATGATTCATACCGGTGTGGACATAGTCTATACGCCCGCCAGGACCAGGTTTATGAAAATGGTGGAGGAAGCAGGTGGAAGGGCGGTAAACGGCCTGGACATGCTTATATATCAGGGCGTGATTGCCTATGAACTATGGAATCCCCAGGTGAAGGTGGACAGCGCCGCCATAGAAACGGCAAAGCAGATGATAGAAGATTACCTGATAAAGAAACAGGCCGGGGAGGGCCGGGGAGAGAACCTGATTCTCATTGGCTTCATGGGTGCCGGAAAGACCAGCGTGGGAGAGCATTTCGCAGCACGTTACCAGATGCCCTTGATCGATACGGACAAGGAGATTGAAGCGGCCGCCGGTATGGCCATATCCGACATATTTGCCAACCAGGGAGAGGAAGCCTTCCGGCGTCTGGAGACAGGTGTACTGGAGAAACTGCTGGAGCAGGGGGGAAGGTCGGTGATTTCCGTGGGCGGCGGTCTGCCTCTCAGGGCGGAAAACCGGGCGCTTCTCAAACAGCTGGGGACCGTGGTATATCTGGATGTACTGCCGGAAACTGTCATGGAACGAATCGGAGCCGATGTGTCGGACCGCCCCATGCTCCACGCCAGTGATGTAATGGGCCGTATCGTCAGCCTTCTGGAGTCGAGAAAACCCCATTACCTGGAAGCTTCTCACATCATTGTGGACGTGAATGGACGGGGAGTGGATGATATCGTGGAAGAGATTTACCGCAGGGCAGCGGATAAAACATACTAAAAAGGGAGAAATTTATACTGCCGTTAAAAAAGAACTTGAAAATGCTCCCTACATAGTATAGAATATAAAAGATTAAAGACTTATGGGGCGCTTAGGCAAGCGTCATGAACGAACTCAAGGAGGAATATCTTTATGATATCAGCAGGTGATTTTAGAAATGGCATTACTCTGGAGATTGACGGACAGGTTGTCCAGATTATGGAATTCCAGCATGTTAAGCCAGGTAAAGGCGCAGCTTTCGTGCGTACAAAATTAAAAAATGTAATCAACGGCGGCGTGGTGGAGCGCACCTTCCGTCCTACAGAGAAGTTCCCTCAGGCCAGGATTGACAGAGTGGACATGCAGTATCTGTATGCCGACGGAGAATTATATAATTTCATGAACCAGGAGACTTATGACCAGGTAGCCCTGAACCAGGATATCATCGGCGATGCCCTGAAGTTCGTGAAGGAGAACGAAGTATGCAAGGTCTGCTCTTATAATGGCAACGTATTCTCTGTAGAGCCTCCTCTGTTTGTTGAGCTGGAGATTACTGAGACAGAGCCAGGTTTCAAGGGCGATACCGCAACCGGTGCCAACAAGCCGGCAACCGTGGAGACCGGTGCAACCGTATACGTACCGTTATTCGTAGAAATCGGCGATAAGATTAAGATTGACACCAGAACCGGCGAATATCTGTCACGCGTATAATACAATTTGACAGATGCGCTCTGGGAGGCGGTTTGTAAGAATTGCTCCGGTATATGCCGGGGCAGTTTTTAACTTTCCGGGAAAAGGAAAGACCTATTGTCACAGTAAAGGAGAGTATACATTGTGAATAAGATTCTGGATATGATGGAGCGGGAATTAAAGCAGGCATTCACAGCCAGCGGATATGAGGATTCATTCGCAAAGGTGGTTTTATCCAACCGTCCCGACCTGTGCGAGTACCAGTGCAACGGTGCCATGGCAGCGGCTAAGGCATATAAGAAGAAGCCCATTGATATAGCGAACCAGGTGGTGGAACATCTGGTCTCCGGCGGCTCCCACCCTGTTTTTTCCGAGGCAGTGGCTGTGATGCCGGGTTTCATCAACCTGAAACTGTCCAAGGAGTTTCTTGCAGAGTATGCGGGTTCCATGGCCCGGGCAGATAAGCTGGGACTGGAAGCACCTGAGAAGCCTGAGACTGTTATCGTGGATTACGGCGGGGCCAACGTGGCAAAGCCTCTCCATGTGGGTCATCTGCGGGCGGCTATTATCGGGGAGAGCATAAAGCGTATGGGCCGTTTCCTGGGCCACCATATGATTGGTGATGTGCACCTGGGGGACTGGGGACTGCAGATGGGCCTTATCATTGAGGAACTCAGGGACAGGAAGCCGGAGCTGGTGTATTTTGACGAATCCTTTGAGGGGCCATTTCCCCAGGAGGCGCCCTTTACCATCAGCGAGCTGGAGGAGATATATCCTGCGGCCAGCGCCAAGTCCAAGGCGGATGAGGTGTTTAAGGAGAGGGCTCATCAGGCGACCCTGAAGCTTCAGAGAGGATATGCCCCATTCCGGGCAATATGGCAGCATATCATGGCTGTTTCTGTGGCTGATCTTAAGAAAAATTACGCGAACCTGAACGTGGAATTCGATTTGTGGAAGGGTGAAAGCGACGCGGAACCCTACATCGGGGACATGATTCAGATGCTGTTGGATAAGGGGCTGGCCCATGAGAGCCAGGGTGCTCTGGTAGTGGATGTGGCTCAGGATACGGACACCAAAGAGATTCCTCCCTGCCTGATCCGTAAGTCTGACGGGGCTTCTCTTTATGCCACCTCCGATTTGGCCACCATTGTGGAACGGGAACAGGATTTTAAGCCGGACCGCTATATTTATGTGGTGGATAAACGCCAGGGAATGCACTTTGAGCAGGTGTTCAGGGTGGCTAAAAAGTCCGGTATTGTGAAGGAAGATACCCCCATGATTTTCCTGGGATTCGGCACCATGAACGGGAAGGACGGAAAGCCTTTTAAGACACGTGAGGGCGGAGTCATGCGTCTGGAAAAGCTCATCGAGGAAATCAATGAGGCGGTATACCAGAGAATCATGGAGAACAGGACCGTATCAGAGGATGAGGCCAGGAGCACGGCGGCTGTGGTAGGGCTGGCTGCCCTGAAGTACGGCGATCTGTCCAATCAGGCTGCCAAGGATTATGTCTTTGACATTGAGCGTTTTACTTCCTTTGAGGGTAATACAGGTCCGTACATCCTTTATACCATTGTGAGAATCAAGTCCATTATTGCCAAGTACAGGGAGAACGGAGGCAAGGTCAGCCAGGATGCTGCTGAGAAGAAGATTCTTGCCTGCACCGGAAGTTCGGAGAAGGCCCTGATGCTTATGCTGGCCAGGTATAATGAGGTTCTGGAAAACAGCTTTGCGGAGACAGCGCCTCATAAGATATGCCAGTACATTTACGAGCTGGCCAATGCTTTTAACAGCTTTTATCACGACACCAAGATTCTGGCAGAGGAGGATGAGGCAAGGAAAGAGAGCTATATCGGCCTTATTTCCCTTACCAGACGGGTGTTGGAGGCCTGCATCGGACTGTTGGGAATCGAGGCTCCGGAGCGCATGTAACCGCGGGGATGTCCTGGGATGCTGATACGTCCTGCCTTGGGGCAGGGGTATCAGGAATCCCGCTGAAAGGATGCATGAAGCAGATGAAGATTGTCAGGATGAACACCAGCAGCTTCTGGAAGGGGGAGGCTGGTGTGAAAGGCCTGGTTGAAGACCAGGGGGAAACATTTGAGGTAAATTTATATCTGGGAAGCGGAAGAGTAAGGGATTACTCCTGTTCCTGCAGCAAAGGGAATTCTTACAGGGGAATGTGCGCCCATGGGGAGGCCCTTTTTGCGTATTATAATCAGCAGAGGGAGGAGGCGTCCAAACCAACGGTTCATACATCCTCCCAGGTTCACACCATGATTCGGGAATACACCAACCGGGAGGTGGCCCTGATTCTGGCAGAGGAGGTGGACGCTCAGGTAAGGCTGGAGCCGGTGCTGATTCTGGACGGTAAAGACACGCGTCTGGAGTTTGAGGTGGGAATTACCCGTTTTTATGCTGTACGCGATTTGAGGGCCTTTAAGGAGGCCGTTGAAAATGGCGCCCATGTGTCCTATGGAAAGGACCTGTCCTTTCATCACCACAAATCGGCTTTTACAGACAGCAGCAGGGAACTGCTGGCCCTGCTTATGGGAGGGGTACAAAACCAGAAAGCAGTCCGCAGCCTGACCCTAAACCGTATGAACCGGGATCGGTTTTTTGAAATAATGGCTGGCCGGACCGCAAAGGTCCAGCTTCCCGGCGGGAACCGGGTCATGATGGATATGGAGGATTCTGATCCAGTGGCCGCACTTAAGGTGGAGAAGACGGGAAGGGACGGCCTGAAAGCCAGCCTTATGGGAGTGGCGCCAATGAAAGGAAGCGAAGGGCCAAGGCAGGTGGCGGGATGCTTTCGCGGGGAGCGGTTTCTGTACGTGGTGTCCGGCCAGAGGATTTACCGGTGCAGCGAGTCATGCACCCAGGTCATGGGGCTGTTCATGGAGCAGATGTGCATGGAGCGGGATGGAAGCGTGATGGTGGGGCAGAGAGATATTCCGCTGTTCTATGAGCGTGTTATCAAGCATATTCTTCCGTATTGCCGTCTTATGCTGGAGGACGTGGATTTTAAGGATTATGAGCCGGAGCCCTTAAAGGTATCCTTCCGGTTTGACACAGGAGAGGATGGGGCTCTGGTGATGGAACCATCCCTTGCTTACGGCAGCTATGTATTCCATCCCCTGGAGGACGAGAATCTTCCCAGGACAATATGCCGCGATGTGCCGGGGGAGTTCAGGGTAAGCCAGCTGATCCATAAATATTTCAAGTACAAGGACCCGGAGGGGATACGGCTGGTCATAAGGAATGACGAGGATGAGATTTACCGTCTTATGACAGAAGGAATGGACGAATTCCGTTCCATGGGAGATGTATATGTGTCTGAGAACCTGCGTCAGTGGAAGGTTCTGGCGCCTCCCAGGGTTACTGTGGGTGCTTCCGCTGCCGGCGGCTGGCTGGAACTGGACGTGGATATGGGTGACATGAATAGCCAGGAACTGAACCGGATACTGGCAGCCTACAGCCAGAAAAAGAAGTACTACAGGCTGAAAAACGGACAATTTCTGGGACTGGATGAAGGCGGACTCACGGTCATCAGCCGCATGGCGTCGGAATTGGGAGTGACCAGAAAGGAGCTTCAGAGCGGCAAGGTCCGTCTGCCGGCTTACCGTGCCTTCTATCTGGATTATCTGCTTAAGGAGAGTACCGGCGTAACCTATTACAGGGATCAGATGCTAAAGGCCATGGTAAGGTCGGTCAAGTCTGTGGAGGACAGTGATTTTACTGCGCCGGAGAGACTCAGAGGTGTTCTGCGGGAGTATCAGCGAATCGGGTATGTCTGGCTGCGGACCCTGGACAGTTACGGATTCGGGGGTATCCTGGCCGATGACATGGGATTGGGAAAAACCATACAGATTATTGCCCTTTTGGAGGACGCCTATGGATCAGGCGAACAGTCTCCGTCCCTGATTATATGCCCGGCCTCCCTGGTCTACAACTGGGAGCATGAGATACGTCGTTTTGCGCCGGACCTTAAGGTATTATCCGTGGTGGGAAGCAGTTCGGAGCGGGAGGTCCTTTTAAATGAGGTGGGAAGAAATCCGCAGGACTATCAGGTTATTGTGACGTCCTACGATTTGCTGAGAAGGGATGTAGGCTTATATGAAGCCATCCATTTCCGGTATCAGGTCATAGATGAGGCGCAGTATATCAAAAACGCATCCACACAGAGCGCCAGGGCGGTGAAGTCCCTGGATGTGCAGACCAGGTTTGCCCTCACAGGGACGCCTGTTGAAAACCGGCTGGGAGAGCTGTGGAGTATTTTCGATTATCTCATGCCGGGCTTTCTCTTTGGAAGCCAGTTCTTTAAGAGAGAATATGAAATCCCTATCGTAAGAGAGGGTGACGGGACTGCCCTCAAACGGCTGAAGCGGCTCATAGGCCCCTTTGTGCTGAGGCGGGTAAAGAAGGATGTATTAAAGGAGCTTCCGGATAAGATGGAGGAGGTGGTTTACTCCAACTTTGAAACGGAGCAGAAAAAGTTATATGCAGCCAATGCGGCCAAGTTTAAAGAGAAGCTCAGCACCGGCGGTTTTGGACAGGCTGGGGAAGGAAAGCTCCAGATTTTAGCGGAGCTCATGCGCCTGAGGCAGATTTGCTGCGACCCGCGGTTATGTTACGACAATTACAGGGGCAGCTCCGCCAAGCTGGAGACCTGTATGGACCTGGTGCGAAGGGGTGTGGCGGGAGGACATAAGATATTATTGTTTTCCCAGTTTACCTCCATGCTGGATATTATTCATACACGGTTTGAGAAGGAGGGAATCAAAAGCCACGTGCTGACAGGTGCCACCTCCAAGGAAGAACGAATCCGGCTGGTGGGAGATTTTGGAAAGGATGAGGTGCCGGTATTCCTGATAAGCCTGAAAGCAGGGGGGACCGGCCTTAACCTGACTGCGGCGGATATCGTCATCCATTATGACCCGTGGTGGAATGTGGCTGCCCAGAACCAGGCCACAGACAGAACCCACCGGATAGGCCAGGATAAGCAGGTAACGGTCTATAAACTGATTACCAGAAATACCATAGAAGAGAACATCTTAAAGCTTCAGGAAGCCAAGAGCCATCTGGCGGATGCAGTAGTGCCTGAGGGTACGGTATCCTTTGGCAGCCTGACAAGAGATGATATACTGAATATCATAAAGGAGGAATAGGAAATGAAAGTATTAATGTTAAACGGAAGTCCCCATGAGAAGGGGTGTACCTACACAGCCCTTGCAGAGGTGGCAGGAGAGCTCAACCAGGCCGGCATTGAAACAGAGATTATGCATGTGGGCGGCGGGACTGTCCACGGATGCATGGGCTGCGGCGCATGCGGTAAGCTTGGAAAATGCATTTACAGTGACGACAAGGTCAACGAAGCAGTGGAGAAGATGAGGCAGAGCGATGGACTGATTGTGGGTTCACCGGTACACTATGCTTCGGCCGGCGGGGCTATCACCTCCTTTCTGGACCGTTTCTTCTATTCCGGAAGCAGTGCTGCTGCCCATAAGCCGGGAGCAGCCGTTGCTTCTGCCAGAAGGGCCGGAACAACTGCCACCCTGGACCAGCTGAACAAATATTTTATGATTACGCAGATGCCGGTAGTGTCCTCCCAGTACTGGAATATGGTGCACGGGCAATGTCCGGATGATGTAAAAAAGGATGAGGAAGGCATGCAGATTATGCGCGTATTGGGCAGGAACATGGCCTGGATGCTCAAATCCATTGAGGCCGGAAAAGCTGCCGGAGTTACGCTGCCTGAGACAGAGGAAAAGAAACGAACGAATTTTATACGGTAGGAAAATGGCTGATACGTGAAGGTTAGTGCATGAAATCAATACATGGAATACATACATGAAATCAGGATGGACTGACTTAAGACTGGGACCCGGCCCGGCACTATGGCGTGCCGGGCTTTTTGAGTATAGCTTTATGTACGGCTATGCCAATGCGGTATGCATGGTCTGATTATGAATGTGCTGGTCCAGTATTAAATGAACCCGTTCCACTTCACCGAGAATCAGGGTTTCGGACTTCGTGATTTGGTTTCTTAATACGCGCTCAGTGGATTTAATCTGGAATTCCAGACTGTCCATGCGGGTGTTCAGGGATTTTATGTCGGACTGTATATTTTGTATGTCGGATTTCATGCCCTGCATTTCGGTTTTTACGCCTAAGATGTCGGATTTCATGCCCTGCACTTGGGTCTTTACACCTTGTATATCAGATTTCATGCCCTGCATTTGGGTCTTTACACCTTGTATGTCGGATTTCATACCCCGTATTTCGGTTTTTACGCTTTGCATATCGGATTTCATGCCCTGCATTTCGGCTTTTACGCCTAAGATGTCGGATTTCATGCCCTGCATTTCGGTCTTTACGCCTTGTATATCGGATTTCATGCCCCGGATATCAGTCTTCATATCAATTATTTCAGTCAATATGACATCAAGTTTATCAGAATCAGTCAAGCTGTCACCTCCTAAAAACAGTGTGCTGTGTCAGTGCGCCGAATCGCGGTTTGTGTTTCGGCTGGAAACAGGGTGTAATTAAGTATAGCAGATCGGAACATGTAAATCCAGGCTGATTTTAGCATTTTTTGTAATGATTTTCACCGGATTTCCCCGCTGGTTTTCAGAAAAAATAATGCTTGTCACAAATCCCCCATTCTGTTATACTTTGGTATAGTTAACTAGCTAATTATAAGCAGGCTAATGGTTAATCAGTCAGATATACGGAAAGGAGGCAATCTACATGGACAAAGCATCACGCAGCTGTTTTGTTCAATCCCCGGAGCACTGTCTCATAGAGAAGTACATCCGGGTGGCCAGGCTGCACCGGAGTATGATGGAGCGCCGCCTGGACGGCACAGGGGTGTACCGCAGCCAGCATCAGATACTGATGTTTGTGTCGGATAACCCCAACGTATCCCAGAAAGAACTGGCGAGGATGTATGGCGTGTCCGGGGCTACCATCGCTGTTTCCCTTAAGAAACTGGAAAGAGGGGGCTATATCAGGCGCCTGGTGGACCAGGAGGACAACCGGTGCAACCAGATTTGCATAACGGATAAGGGAAGGAAAGTGGTGGAGGACAGCGTTAAGATTTTCAGGCAAATGGAGAGCCGCATGTTTGAAGGATTTTCCGAGAATGATATGAAGGTGCTGGGACAACTGCTGGACCGGATATACGGGAACCTGGACCGGGAGTTTACGGACAGGGCACAAAGGGAGGAATCTTAAGTGAAACGATACGGAACCTATATAAAACCATATCTTGGAGCCTTTATCCTGGGCCCTCTTCTGATGCTGACCGAGGTGGCGGGGGAAATCATGCTTCCCAAGCTGATGTCCATGATTATCAACAACGGGGTGGCTCAGAGAAACGTGCAGTACATCCTGTCCGTGGGAGGGCTGATGATACTGGCCACCCTTATAATGGCTATAGGAGGAATCGGTGGAGCCTATTTTTCCGTGAAAGCGGCAGTCAGCTTTACCAGCGACCTGAGGGATGACCTTTTTTCCAAGGTGCAGGAGTTTTCGTTTAAGAACATAGATTCATACAGCACAGGCTCGCTGGTCACCCGTCTGACCAATGATATTCAGCAGGTCCAGAATGTGCTTATGATGGGACTGCGGATGGCCATGCGCGCTCCGGGCATGTTCATAGGTGCCCTGATCATGGCTTTTATGATGAATGCCAGGCTGGCAGTGGTCATATTGGTGGTAATCCCCCTGCTGACAGCCGCCATAGCCGTCATACTAAAGACAGCATTCCCCAGATTTACCGCCATGCAGAAAAAGCTGGACCAGCTAAACTCCGGCATCCAGGAGGCGCTGACCAATGTGCGGGTTATCAAATCCTTTGTGCGGGAAGAGTTTGAGGAAGAAAAATTCAGGGATATGAACCAGGATTTAAAGAACAGCAGTCTGGACGCCATGAAAATCGTGATTGTCACCATGCCGGTGATGACCCTTGCCATGAACATAACCACCCTGGCCGTGGTATGGTACGGGGGCAATATCATAATTGCAGGGGATATGCCAGTGGGGGATTTAACTGCATTTACCACTTATATCGTACAGATACTCATGTCGCTTATGATGCTTTCCATGGTGTTCCTGCAGCTTTCCAGGGCAGTGGCATCCATCCGCAGGGTGGGTGAGGTCATGGACACGGAGATCGACCTGACAGACCGGGATGCATCCAGGAAGGACCTGGCTGTATTGAAGGGAAAGGTGGAGTTTAAACATGTGAGCTTCAGCTATACGGACAGCCGGGATGAGATGGTGCTGGAGGATATAAACTTTACGGCAGAGCCGGGGCAGATAATAGGCATTATCGGTTCCACGGGAAGCGGCAAGACCACCCTGGTGCAGATGATACCGCGGCTCTACGATGCCACAAAGGGCCAGGTGCTTGTGGACGGGGTGGATGTCAGGGAATATTCCCTCAAAAACCTGCGGGAAGGCGTGGGCATGGTGCTCCAGAAAAATGTGCTCTTCTCAGGCACCATAGAGGAGAACCTGCGCTGGGGCAAGGAGGACGCCTCCATGGATGAAATCAGGGAAATGGCACAGAGCGCCCAGGCAGACAGCTTTGTCACATCCTTTACCAACGGCTATGATACGGACATGGGACAGGGAGGGGTCAATGTATCGGGGGGCCAGAAGCAGAGACTCTGTATTGCCAGGGCCCTGCTTAAGAGACCCAAAATCCTGATACTGGATGACAGCACCAGTGCTGTGGATACAGCCACGGAGGCCAGGATACGCCAGTGTTTTAACACCAGCCTTAAGGACACCACCAAAATCATTATAGCGCAGCGCATCGGATCCGTGGAGGAGGCTGACCGGATTTTGGTGCTGGATGAGGGCAGGCTCATCGGCCAGGGGACCCATGAACAGCTTATGGAGGAATGTCAGGCATACCAGGAGATTTATTATTCCCAGAGGGACCGAAAGGAGACGGCTGTATCATGACGAGACAACAGAAAGCGGAAAGCCTGAAACGGCGCTATGGAAAACATGGGGCTCCTGAGGTCAGAGGTCACATGGGAGGGAGAAGACATGGGCCGGGGCGGAATATGGCGATGGGCCCCAAAAGGCTGCCCAGGAACGCAGGCACTACCATCAGGCGCCTTCTGCATTATTTAAATGAGGATAAATCCAGGCTGATGCTGGCTTTTTTCTGTGTTGTCCTCAACACAGCGTCAACGCTGGCAGGCTCCTACATGCTGCGGCCTATCATCAATACATTTATTGCCCCGCTAACAGGAGGTCCCGGGGATCCGGCAGGACTTGCAAGGGCCCTGGCTGTGCTGGCGGCTGTGTTTGCGGTGGGGGTGTTTGCCAATTATGCTCAGGCAAAGGTCATGCTGACCGTGGCCCAAAATGCCCTGCAGAAAATCCGCAATGACCTGTTTGGCAGAATGCAGAAGCTGCCGGTCCGGTTTTATGATACCAACTCCAACGGTGATTTGATGAGCCGTTTTACAAATGATGTGGATACCATCGGGCAGATGCTCAGCTCCACGCTGGTACAGCTGTTCTCCGGAACATTAAGCATCATCGGAACCCTGTTCCTCATGGTGTACACCAACCTGATTCTGACTCTTGTCACCCTGGTGATGATTCCTGTTATGATGAAAGCGGGCGGGGCAGTGGCAGGGTGGAGCCAGAAATACTTTACCGCCCAGCAGACATCCCTGGGTGCCGTGAACGGATATATAGAGGAGACCATCACCGGACAGAAGGTGGTTAAGGTATTCTGCCATGAGGATACGGCCAGAGAGGAATTCGCAATACTGAACCATGACCTGAGGTACAACCAGATTCGGGCCCAGTTCTTCGGCGGTATCATGGGGCCTGTGATGAACAGCCTGAGCCAGATCAACTATTCCCTTACCGCCTGTGTGGGCGGCCTGCTCTGTGTGCTCAGGGGCTTTGATGTGGGCGGGCTGACCGTATTCTTAAACTTTTCCAGACAGTTCAGCCGTCCCATCAACGAGATATCCATGCAGGTCAGCAATGTATTCTCAGCCCTGGCCGGAGCAGAGCGTGTATTCGCGGTGATGGATGAGGAGCCGGAGCCGGCCGACACCAGGGACTGCATAGTGCCAAGTCCTATGATTGGCCATGTGGTGTTTCATCATGTTACCTTTGGCTACGATCCGGATAAAACCATTCTAAGGGACATAAACCTCTATGCCAAACCGGGGCAGAAGATTGCCTTTGTAGGATCTACCGGCGCGGGAAAGACCACCATAACAAATCTGCTGAACCGGTTTTATGACATCCAGTCAGGCTCCATCACCATTGACGGGGCGGATATACGAACTATTTCAAGGGATGCCCTGCGAAGCAACATTGCCATGGTCCTTCAGGACACCCACCTGTTTACAGGCACGGTGCGGGAGAATATCCGCTACGGCAGGCTGGACGCCACGGATGACGAGGTTATTCAGGCGGCAAAAACAGCCTCCGCCCACTCCTTTATCATGCGTCTTCCCCACGGATATGACACCATGCTGGAGGGAGACGGGGCCAATTTAAGCCAGGGCCAGAGACAGCTTCTCAATATTGCCAGGGCATCCATATCCAAGGCTCCTGTGCTGATACTGGACGAGGCCACCAGCTCCGTGGATACCAGGACTGAAAAACACATTGAGCACGGTATGGACCGGCTGATGGCGGACCGGACCACCTTCATCATTGCCCACAGGCTGTCTACGGTGCGGAGCGCCAACGCCATTATGGTTCTGGAGCAGGGGGAAATCATTGAGCGGGGAACCCATGAGGAGCTTTTGGAGATGAAGGGACGGTACTACGAGCTGTATACAGGCATGAAAGAACTGGAATGATTGCCATGAAATTAACATGTATTTAACATATAATTAAAAAAATAACATATATAATCTGTATTGTATACAATCTTTATTTATGCTATACTAAATTGGTGTATTCCGGCGGGGGCAGGCAGCCCTGCCGGTCCTACCGGACGCTGGTACTGGTCCGGCCGCACAAAGGAATAAAACAAAGAAAAGAGGGAGAGAATCCATGGGTTTGGCGACTTTTATAGGCGGCATCCATCCATATGAGGGGAAAGAGCTGTCAGAGAACAAACCGGTACAGGTCCTGATGCCAAAGGGCGACCTGGTGTATCCGATGTCACAGCACATTGGTGCACCCGCGAAGCCTCTGGTAGCAAAGGGCGATCATGTACTGGCAGGCCAGAAGATTGGAGAAGCAGGCGGTTTCATCTCTGCAAATGTAATTGCTTCTGTTTCAGGAACGGTGAAGGCCATTGAACCAAGGCGTATGGCTAACGGAGCAATGGTGCCCTCCATTGTGGTTGAGAATGATGGAGAATATAAGACGGTTGAGGGCGTAGGAGAGGACAGGGACCCATCAGGCCTGTCAAAAGAGGAAATCCGCAACATTGTGAAGGAAGCCGGTATCGTGGGTCTCGGCGGAGCAGGATTCCCCACTCATGTAAAGCTGACTCCGAAGGATGAGAACGCCATCGAGTACATACTGGTCAACGGCGCAGAGTGTGAGCCGTACCTCACCAGCGACTACCGGATGATGCTGGAAGAGCCGGAGAAAATCGTAGGCGGCTTAAAGGTCATCCTTCAGCTGTTTGACAATGCAAAGGGTGTTATCGGTATTGAGAACAATAAGCCGGAGGCCATCAAGAAACTTACCGAGATGGTAAAGGACGAGCCGCGCATTACGGTCTGTCCCCTTATGACAAAGTATCCGCAGGGAGGAGAGCGTTCCCTGATTTATGCCGTTACAGGCAGGAAGGTCAACTCATCCATGCTTCCCGCGGACGCAGGATGCATCGTGGACAATGTTGACACCGTAATTTCCATTTACATGGCAGTGTGCAAGAGCACGCCCCTGATGAGGAAGATTATCACGGTCACCGGAGACGCGGTGGCAGACCCCAGAAATTTCAGCGTAAAGCTTGGAACCAATTACCAGGAGCTGTTGGACGCAGCCGGCGGTTTTAAGACGGAGCCGGAAAAGGTTCTGTCAGGCGGTCCCATGATGGGCCAGGCCATATTTGACCTGAATATCCCGGTAAGCAAGACTTCGTCCGCCCTGACCTGTTTCACAAAGGACCAGGTGGCAGAGATGGAGCCTTCCGCATGCATACGGTGCGGAAAATGCGTCAGCGTATGTCCAAGCCACATCATCCCTGTGATGATGATGCAGGCCGCCCTCAGGGACGACTGCGAGACATTCGAGAAGCTGAACGGTATGGAATGTATGGAGTGCGGAAGCTGCACCTACATATGTCCGGCCAAGAGGCCTCTGACTCAGGCATTTAAGGAAATGCGCAAGACAGTTGCGGCTAACCGCAGGAAGAAAGGGTAGGAGGGGACATAAGTCATGAGTAAATTATTAAACGTATCATCATCCCCGCATGTGAGAAGCCATGAGACCACCCACAGCATCATGCTGGACGTGGCCATTGCCATGTTGCCTGCAACTGCTTTCGGTGTGTATCATTTCGGCATGCATGCGCTGCTGGTGCTTATAGTTACGGTTGCAGCCTGTGTTTTAAGTGAGTATGTATATGAGAAGCTGATGAAGAAGCCAAGCACCATCAGCGACTGCAGTGCCCTGGTCACGGGCATGATTCTGGCACTGAACATGCCTCCGGAGATTCCGGTGTGGATTCCGGCTCTGGGCGGAATCTTTGCCATTATCGTGGTGAAGCAGCTCTACGGCGGCCTGGGACAGAACTTTATGAACCCGGCTCTGGCAGCCAGATGCTTCCTGCTGATTTCCTTTGCGGGAAAAATGACGAATTTCAGCTACAGCGGATTTGACGGCGTGTCCGGCGCGACTCCCCTGGCAGTGCTTAAAAGCGGTGGGACCGTGGATGTTCCGGCCATGTTTGTGGGAAATATCCCGGGCACCATCGGAGAGGTTTCCGTGATTGCCCTTTTAATCGGCGCAGCCTATCTTCTGGCAAAGAAGGTAATCTCCATCCGGATTCCAGGCACCTACATACTGACGGTTGTGGTATTTGCCATTCTGTTCGGAGGCCATGGATTTGATTTAAATTACATTGCAGCCCATCTGTGCGGCGGCGGCCTGATTTTCGGCGCTTTCTTTATGGCAACCGACTATGTGACCAGTCCCATCACGCCAAAGGGCCAGATTGTGTTCGGTATCCTGCTGGGTGTGCTCACAGGACTGTTCAGGATTTTCGGCGGCTCCGCAGAGGGCGTGTCCTATGCAATTATCATCAGCAACATCCTTGTTCCGCTGATTGAGAAAGTAACCCTTCCCAAAGCATTTGGAAAGGAGGGCAAGTAATTATGAATAAAGCAGGATTTATGAAAGACGCGCTGATTCTTTTCGTCATCACACTGGTATCCGGCTGCCTGCTTGGCGGTGTGTACCAGGTGACTAAGGAACCCATTGAGAAGGCTACCATTGCTGCCAACAACAAGGCTTACAAGGCAGTATTTAACGAGGCCGAGTCATTTGACCCGGATGATGCCCTCACAGCCGCGGTTGAGGGATGTAACGCAGACCTGGCCGGCATGGATTTTGGCGGCGTCAAGGTGGAGAATGTGCTTAAGGCAGTAGACGGCAGCGGCAACCAGCTGGGCTATGTCATCACTTCCCTTTCCAATGACAGTTACGGCGGCGCTGTGAAGGTATCCGTGGGCATTAAAGAGGACGGCACCATCACAGGAATCGAGTTCCTGGAAATCAATGATACGCCGGGTCTGGGACTTAAGGCCAAGGAGCCTAAATTCAAAGACCAGTTCATCGGCAAGAATGCCGAATCCTTAAGTGTAACCAAGATGGGGAACGCGGACGACACCCAGATTAACGCAATCAGCGGTGCCACCATTACTTCCAGCGCAACAACCAACGCAGTGAATGCAGCTTTATATTACCTGCATAACTGCATCAAATAATTAGGAGGTGGGAATATGAATAACTGTTCTGAACGTTTATATAACGGTATTGTGAAAGAAAACCCTACCTTCGTCCTGATGCTTGGTATGTGTCCGACCCTGGCCGTAACCACATCAGCTGTCAACGGCCTTGGTATGGGACTTTCCACAACCGTGGTTTTACTGTTTTCCAATATGATTATATCAGCACTCCGTAAGATAATACCGGACCGTGTGCGTATCCCGGCATACATCGTTATCGTGGCTTCCCTGGTTACTGTTGTGCAGCTGCTGCTTCAGGCCTATGTGCCGAGCCTGTATTCTGCCCTTGGTATCTATATTCCGCTGATTGTAGTTAACTGTATCATTCTTGGCCGCGCAGAGTCCTACGCATCCAAGAACGGCCCGCTTGTATCCACCTTTGACGGTATCGGCATGGGCCTGGGCTTTACCCTTGCCCTTACATGCATCGGCCTTGTCCGCGAGATCCTCGGTTCCGGCGCAATTTTCGGCAATGTAGTGATTCCTGAGGATTACCACATCGCCATCTTTGTTCTGGCTCCCGGCGCGTTCTTTGTCCTTGCAGTGCTGACCGCCCTTCAGAACAAGTTCAAGGCCCCGTCAGCGACCAACGGTTCCGTTCCCAAGTCCAGGCTGGCATGCGGCGGCAACTGTATGGAATGCACGGGTTCCTCCTGCATGTCCAACCATGAAGTGCTGGAGACCAGGAAACGCCAGGCGGAAGAGAAGGCCCTTGCTGCAAAGAAGGAAGCCGTAGCAAAGAAGGAAGCAGAGTTAAAAGCAGCTACTTCCAAGAAAGAAAATTAGGAGGGTGGATAGATGAAAGAGTTATTGTTAATTGCCATTGGTTCCGCTCTGGTTAATAACGTTGTTTTGAGCCAGTTCTTAGGACTTTGTCCATTCCTCGGTGTTTCAAAGAAGGTTGAGACTTCAGCCGGTATGGGTGCAGCGGTTATTTTCGTTATTACCATTGCGTCCGCTGTGACCAGCCTGGTGTATACAGGGATTCTTGTGAATCTGCATCTGGAATATCTCCAGACCATTGTATTCATCCTGGTTATCGCAGCCCTGGTTCAGTTCGTGGAGATGTTCTTAAAGAAATCCATGCCGTCACTGTATGAGGCTCTGGGCGTATACCTGCCTCTGATTACCACCAACTGTGCGGTTCTGGGCGTTGCCCTTACCAATGTGACGAAGTCCTATAACTTCGTACAGAGCGTTGTAAACGGTATCGGTATCTCCGTTGGTTTTACCATTGCTATTGTCATGTTAGCTGGTGTCCGCGAGAAGATTGAGCATAATGACGTCCCATATTCATTCCAGGGGTCACCTATAGTCCTTATTACCTCGGGTCTTATGGCAATCGCATTTTTCGGATTTTCCGGATTAATTTAGAAGGAGGAGAAGGAAAATGGTTACAGGTATTATAATAGCGGCAGCCGTGGTAGGTATCCTTGGTATTCTGATAGGTGTCTTCTTAGGCATAGCCAGCGAGAAGTTTAAAGTTGAAGTAGATGAAAAGGAAATCCTGGTCCGTAACGAGCTGCCCGGCAACAACTGCGGCGGCTGCGGATACGCGGGCTGTGACGCACTGGCAAAGGCAATCGCAGCCGGCCAGGCGGACGTAGGCGCATGTCCTGTGGGCGGCGCTTCCACCGCGGAGAAAATCGGAGCCATCATGGGCGTTGCAGGCGGAGCCGCCGAGAAGAAGGTAGCCTTCGTGAAATGTAAAGGTTCATGTGACAAGACCGCCGTACAGTATAACTATTACGGTGTGGATGACTGTAAGAAGGTATCTGTTGTCCCGGGCGCCGGGGAGAAGGCCTGCGCATACGGATGTATGGGCTACGGCTCCTGTGTCAGGGCATGCGCCTTTGACGCCATCCATGTGGTGGACGGCGTGGCAGTGGTGGACAAGGAGAAATGTGTTGCCTGCGGCAAGTGCGTGGCTTCCTGTCCAAACCACCTGATTGAGCTGGTGCCGTATAAGGCAGAGCACCTGGTACAGTGCAGCTCCCACGACAAAGGCAAGGATGTTAAGGCTGTCTGCGCAGCCGGCTGTATCGGATGTACCCTGTGTACAAAGCAGTGTGAGTTTGATGCCATCCATATGGAGAACAATCTGGCTGTCATTGACTACGAGAAGTGTACCAACTGCGGCAAGTGCGCAGAAAAATGTCCTGTCAAGGTTATTGTTTAGACGAGATAAAAATATCGGAATGAAATAAAAAGCTGTCCCTTCCGCGTGATGAACCGCGGAAGGAACAGCTTTTTTGCTGCATTTGTATGTTATTTTTTCTTTCTCTTTTTAAAAGCCGGTGAATCAAAGGACTGGTCGTCAGGCAGGACCTTCTTAGTAGTGGCCTCCACCAGATTGTCGTAGCAGGAAAAGATGGCGCTTATGTCCCTGGAGTCCATCCTTGGCGTCAGGAGGGATACAAGAGGAACAATAATGAGTCCCACAATCATTGAGACAGCACCAGCATTGATGGGGGATGCAATATAGTGCAGGAACATATTTGAAACCGTGATACCGATGCCGGTGGCAAAGCTGGCCCACACAGCCGCTGGCGTGGTTCTTTTCCAGTACAGGCCGTAGAGGAAGGGAGCCAGAAAGGCTCCGGCCAGTGCGCCCCAGGAGATACCCATGAGCTGGGCAATGAAGTCAGGCGGATCCAGGGCCAGGACAACACTTATGACGATAAAGGCCACAATCAGGCACTGCATCAGCACCAGCTGGGTTTTATCCTTCATGTTCTTTACAAGACTGCCTTTGATAAAATCCAGGGTCAGGGTGGAGCTGGAGGTGAGCACCAGGGAGGAAAGGGTGGACATGGATGCGGACAGCACCAGCATGACAACAATTCCAATCAGCAGGTCCGGAAGGCCGGACAGCATGGCCGGTATAATGGTATCATAGGCCACGGATCCATTTCCATTATAAATGGCAGGGCTGTCAAAGAGCCGGCCGAAGCCGCCCAGGAAATAGCTGCCCCCGGAGATGACAATGGCAAACAGGGTGGAAATCACCGTGCCCGTGGCAATGGCTTTTTCGCTTCGGATGGTATAGAATTTGTGAATCATCTGGGGCAGGCCCCAGGTTCCAAGGGAGGTGAGAATCACCACGCCCAGCAGGTTCAGGGGATCCGGTCCAAAGAAGGAGGTGTAGGCTCCGGGCTGGCCCAGGGTAACCGGGACCTCGCTGGGAATCTGCGCCAGTCTGCCCACAGCAGCCGTAAAGCCTCCCTGGCCGCTTAAAACGCTGAGGATGATGGCGGCGATGCCGGCCAGCATGATGATGCCCTGGATGAAATCATTGATGGCTGTGGCCATATAACCGCCCAGGATGACATAGACCGCTGTCAGGATAGCCATGCCCATGACACAGACACTGTAGGGAATATCAAAGGCCATGCCGAATAACCGGGACAGACCATTATAGACAGAGGCTGTGTAGGGTATGAGAAAGACAAATATAATCAGGGAGGCAACAATCTTCATGCCCTGGCTGTGGAACCGGCTGCCGAAGAATTCCGGCATGGTGGCCGAGGAGAGATGCTTGCTCATGACTCTGGTCCGCCGTCCCAGGATGACCCAGGCCAGCAGGCTGCCGATCAGGGCATTGCCAATGCCTATCCAGGTGGAGGCCAGGCCGTATTTCCATCCGAACTGACCGGCATAACCGATAAATACCACAGCGGAAAAGTAGGAGGTGCCATAGGCAAAGGCGGTGAGCCAGGGCCCCACACCCCGTCCTCCCAGAACAAAGTCATTGACATTGGTGGCATGGCGGCGGGAATAGAATCCCACTCCCAGCATGATGGCAAAAAAGATAACCAGCATCAGCAGTTTAACAGTCATTTGAATATCCTCCGCATACACTTTAATAATTAAAACTTCTGAACTTTAATGTATCAAAGTACAAGGGGATTGTCAAAGGGTATTTCTTATTTTTGCCTACTTTGGCTATTTTGACGGAACTTCGTGAAAGAGATTGAGGGGCAAAATGCCATTTTTTTGTTAAAGTGGGGGATGACTGTCAAAATTCGACAATAAATGTAAAATCCAAAGATGGATATTAAATGTAAAAAATGAATAATTAAGGTAGAAAAAGATTTACATAATATAAATTACAAAAATAGGAAATCATGTAACATGTTTAAAAATTAATAATACTGTAACATAAATGTAAAGATATGGCTGGCGAAATGCACAAAACGAAGGTGCGTACCCCTGGAAAACCATAGTAAATATATAAAAAATATTACAAATGTTTCAAAAGTAAGAAAAAATGTAACAAAATTATTAAATCTCCATTGACGCGAAAAGTCAAATCCCATATAATTAGCCATACATCCCGGAAAAACATGCACAAAGTGGGAGATGCCCACTGCATAAAATTTTGAGAATGGTACCTGTGCAGAGTTGTGCGGGGCCAGGAAAGAGGAGTATGTATGCTTACATTACATTCATTCCTTCGTTCGGTAGTTCTCTTTGTTAAGTCGCTGACTGTGAAAGTGACAAAGCAGATGTACCGTTCCTCATCTGTGGTGATGGCGGGTATGATGGTAGTGGCCATCATAGCATTTTCAGCCAATGGGTTTGGCGGCGGGGGAAGAAACGCCCTGGCAGCGCCCATGACAGAGGAAAGTGACGCCATTGACAAGGCGGAGGAGGAAAACGAAGGAAGCGGTCTGGTTACTGAAGCAAAAGTACAATTCGGACATTTAAACACAGACAGTGAAGGCCAGCATCTGGCCGGTGCGCTGCTGGAAGCGGACGTCCGAGAGAAACAGAGAAAGCAGGCAGCTGCACAGACCCAGATTGAGACACTTCAGAAACAGATATTAAAGGAGAGACAGGAAGAGGAGGCCAGGAAAAAGGCGGAGGAAGAGCGCCGGGCAGCCAGAAGGATTAAATATACGGATGAAGATTACCAGGTACTCCTGCGCATTGTCCAGGCGGAAGCAGGAATCTGCGACCCCAAGGGAAAGATACTGGTTGCAGATGTGATCATTAACCGTGTCCTGTCGGGAAAATTCCCGGACAGCGTAAAGGCAGTTGTATACCAGCCATCCCAGTTTCAGCCGGTATCCAACGGCACCATAAACACGGTAAAGGTCACAGCGGAAACCATTGAATGCGTGGACCGTGCCCTGGCCGGTGAAGATTATTCCAACGGAGCCCTGTATTTTATGAACAGAAGGGCTTCCGGCAGTGCTGCTTCCTGGTTCGACCGGCGGCTGACCTACCTTTTTGCCCATGACGGACATGAGTTCTTCCGATAATCAGATAAAAAAGGATTGAGTTTCCTGCGGCTTTAGGTGTATACTAGGAATTGGAAAATCGAAATGCCACAAAGGAGAATGAAATATGATTTTTGATGAGAAGAAGAACCTGGACTTTTACAGGAATTTAGGGATTGAAGGCAGATATGCCAAGGCCGTGGATTTCCTTCAGAATACGGACCTTGAGGCATTGGAGCCGGGAAAGTATGAGATTGACGGCAAAAACGTGTATGCCAATGTAACAGCCTACACCACCATCCCGTGGGAGGAGGCTAAATATGAGGCACATGAGCATTACACCGATATCCAGTACGTGATTGAGGGCAGCGAGATTATGAGCTACGCGCCGGTACATGAGATGACTGTAAAGGTTCCATATAATCCGGATAAGGATGTGGTATTCTTTGAGAACACCACCCCCGGACTTAGGGTTGTGACCGGAGCCGGACAGTATCTGATTTTTAACCCGTGGGATGCCCATAAGCCAAAGGCTGCCAACGGAGAGCCGGCACCTATTAAAAAGGTGATTGTAAAAATCAAAGAGGATTAAAAAATATATTAAATGCGTAATAAAACGTGATTGAAGCGCACTTAAAAAAAAGCGCAGGAAGAAAGGCCGGCCCGCTGTATTCGGAATCAGCGGGCCGGTCCTTTTTTATGCCCCCGGAGACTACCTCATGTTTGCTGATATTTCATTGCTAATATTTTGTTAATTGAAATATTGACTTTTAATTCACAAAATGAGATAATGAAAAGGATTTCGATAAAATGAAAGAGAGGTAAATGAATGATGGCAAATGTAGATTTGAGTCAGTATGGTATTACCGGAACCACAGAAATTGTTTATAATCCTTCCTATGAGATGTTATTTGAAGAAGAGACTAAACCAACTCTGGAGGGGTATGAAAAAGGCCAGGTAAGCGAACTTGGTGCAGTGAATGTCATGACTGGTATTTACACAGGTCGTTCCCCTAAGGACAAGTTCATTGTCATGGATGAGAACTCAAAGGACACTGTATGGTGGACAACGGACGAGTACAAGAATGACAATCATCCGGCCAGCCAGGAAGCATGGGATACGGTAAAGAAGATTGCCCTGGAAGAACTTTCTAACAAGAGACTGTTTGTTGTAGACGCATTCTGTGGAGCAAACAAGGATACCCGCATGGCAATCCGCTTCATTGTTGAGGTTGCATGGCAGGCTCATTTCGTAAAAAACATGTTTATCCAGCCAAGCGCAGAGGAACTGGAGAACTTTAAGCCGGATTTCGTTGTATATAATGCTTCCAAGGCAAAGGTGGAAAATTATAAGGAGTTAGGCCTGAACTCCGAGACAGCCGCAATGTTCAATATCACCAGCCGCGAGCAGGTAATCGTGAACACATGGTACGGCGGAGAGATGAAAAAGGGTATGTTCTCAATGATGAACTACTATCTGCCTCTGAAGGGCATTGCATCCATGCATTGTTCTGCCAACACAGATATGAACGGTGAGAACACCGCAATCTTCTTCGGACTTTCAGGAACAGGAAAAACCACTCTTTCAACAGACCCCAAGCGTCTTCTTATCGGTGACGACGAGCACGGCTGGGATGACAACGGTGTATTTAACTTCGAGGGCGGATGCTATGCAAAGGTTATCAACCTGGATAAGGATTCTGAGCCGGACATCTACAATGCAATCAGACGCAATGCTCTTTTAGAGAATGTAACACTTGACGCTGAGGGCAAGATTGATTTTGATGACAAGAGCGTAACTGAGAATACACGTGTATCTTATCCGATTGATCATATTGAGAAGATTGTTCGTCCGGTATCAGCTGCTCCTGCTGCAAAGGATGTTATCTTCCTGTCAGCAGATGCGTTCGGCGTACTGCCTCCAGTATCCGTTCTGACTCCGGAGCAGACACAGTACTATTTCCTGTCCGGATTTACAGCAAAGCTTGCCGGTACAGAGCGTGGCATCACAGAGCCCACACCTACATTCTCAGCCTGCTTCGGACAGGCATTCCTGGAACTGCATCCAACCAAGTATGCAGAGGAGCTTGTTAAGAGAATGGAGAAGAGCGGCGCAAAGGCATACCTGGTTAACACCGGCTGGAATGGAACAGGCAAGCGTATCTCTATCCGCGATACCCGCGGTATTATTGATGCGATTCTTGACGGCTCCATTGCAAAGGCTCCAACCAAGCAGCTTCCATTCTTCAACTTTGAGATTCCTACCGAGCTTCCAGGCGTAGATCCTAAGATTCTGGATCCCCGCGATACATACGCAGAGGTATCACAGTGGGAGGAAAAGGCAAAGGATCTGGCACAGCGTTTTGTCAAGAACTTTGCGAAATATGAGGGCAATGAGGCTGGAAAGGCACTGGTTTCCGCTGGTCCTCAGTTATAATCATAAAAATCATCTTTCTGCCCCCGCGGCAGGAGGACAGCATGATAGAGGGAGAACCGGATACCGGACCGCAAGGTCCGGATGTCCGGTTCTCCTTTTCATATAGTCCAGGTGCCCAATGACTTTCCCTGGAGCTGACATTTCTTAATATTTTATACTGTTTCTTAAGTCTCATTTACGTCCATTGAAAGGCTGTTTTTTTCATGATACCATGAAACCATAAAGGAGGATGGGTTATGAAAAAATGGAAAAAGAAGCGTACATGGACGCTGGCAATGACGCTGGTTCTTCTGGCAATGCTATCTCTGTCTGCCTGCGGCAGCAAGCTGTCCAATCCGGCAGCCACGGCTGAGACCACGGCTGCCGGATATGCTATGGATGTGAGGGAAGCAGCGATAACCATGGCCCCTGCGGGAGAAGACCTGAATGGGTTAAAGGCTGAGAGCGGAAGCGGTCTGTCTCCCTCGCCGGATATTGGAAGTCCGGGGGAAGCAGGCAGGAAGCTGATACGGGATGTGAGTATGAACGTGGAGGCCAGGGACTTTGACGGCGTCCTCTCCCAGATTACAGATAAGGTAGGGGAGCTGGGCGGCTATGTGGAATCCTCTGATGTGTCGGGAGTCAGCGTCGATTCCTATGGCGGCAGCCAACAGCGCCACGCGGACATCAGGGCCAGGATTCCGGCCGACCGGCTGGACCGCTTTGTGGAGACAGTGGAGAGCGCGGGAAATGTGACCAGCAAGCAGGAGCAGGTGACGGATGTGACCCTGCAGTATTCGGATGCGGAGAGCCGCAAGAAATCGCTGGAGATAGAGCAGGAACGGCTTTGGGCCTTGCTGGAAAAAGCGGAGTCCCTGGACGCGGTGGTGGCTCTGGAGGCCCGGCTCTCAGAGATCCGCTATGAGCTGGAGTCCTACACATCCCAGCTGCGCCTCTATGACAATCAGGTGGATTACAGCACTGTATCCATCTATATGAGGGAGGTAAAGGACCTTACCCCCACTGCGCCGGACAGCATTGGAACCAGGATTCAGAAGGGCTTTAACCGCAGTCTGAATAACCTTGGGGAGGCGGTAACTGACCTGATTGTGTGGCTTGCCGTCAACAGTCCCATCCTGTTCGTAGTGGCTGTTATTATTGGGGCGGTTGTCCTTATTGTCAGAAGGCTAAGCCGAAAGCTGCGGGGCGGGAACCGATCCCCAAGGCGTTTCTCTCTATTCCGCGGCAAGCCCGTGGGAGGAAAGAAGGGCGCAAAGGACCAGAAGGAGCAGGCGGAGAAAGGACAGCCGGAGAAAGAATCGCCGGAGAGAGAACAGCCGGAGAGAGAACAGAATTAAGATAAAAACCAATATGGAGGGCAGGACACACAGACGGCAAAAACAGGCTTGTGTCCTGCCTTTTTATGGCGTATACTCATAGTAATAATCCACAGCAATAATCTGAGGATGCCTGAAACCGTGTTCCCGCCGGATTCAGGAAATCCGGCAGATTTTCCGTTGCCTGTCAACACCATATATACCCAGGGAAAGGAGAACCTCATGCAGCTTACCTATCTGCACATCCACAATTTTAAGTCTATACGAAGCATGGAAATCCGGGATATAGAACGGGCGCTGATTTTAGTTGGGAAAAATAATACAGGAAAAACCTCGGTGCTGGATGCAATCTGCGCGGTGTGCGGCTGTTATGAGATTCAGGACAGGGATTTTAATGAAAACCGTCAGGCTATCCGGATTGATGCCTGCTTTTCCATAGAGGAGGAGGATCTGCACCTGTTTCACCATATGGGTATTGTCAGCCAGTACAGACGTTACGATGTGTGGCGCAGGGTATTTTCTGAGCGGCTTCCGTCGTTCCAAAACGGAGAGCTGTCCTTTACCTTTCACGTAAACCAGGACGGCAAGGTGCGGTACGAGGATCTTTATAGAAAGAATAACCCCTATATCCATATGGTGATGCCCCGCATCTACCGCATCAATGCGGAGCGGGAGCTGAACCAGCTGCAGAACGACCTTCTGATGTTCCAGGAGAACGAGGAGCTACGAAGGCTGCGATCCGGCAGCTGCATTTTTGAGAGGGCTAAGAAATGCAACCATTGTTTCCAGTGCATCGGCCTGATTAATCAGAAGAAACCGGAAGAGCTTTCCGCCTTTGAGACGGCCAGACTTCTGGAGTTTAAGATATACCAGATGAACCTGAGCGGATTTTCCGGAAAGGTCAATGAAAATTTCTTTAAAAATGGAGGATATGAGGAGATACAGTACACGTTAAGCTGCGATGTGGACCAGCTTTTTACCGTGGAGGTAACGGCCCATAACCGCCAGAGAGGTACCGTGAAGCCGGTGGAGCTGATGGGAAAGGGCATGCGGAGTATTTATATGCTTTCCCTGTTAGAGACCTATATCAGCGAACAGGGCCGGATTCCCAGCATTATTGTGGTGGAGGATCCGGAGATATTCCTCCATCCCCAGCTTCAGAAAACATGCAGTGAGATACTGTACCGGCTGTCCAAGAAAAATCAGGTCATTTTCAAGACTCACAGCCCGGACCTTTTGTTTAATTTCAGCATACGCCAGATACGGCAGGTTGTATTGGATGATGAGCGGTACTCGGTTGTACGCACGCGGACCAACATGAGCGAGATATTGGACGACCTGGGGTATGGGGCCAATGATCTGCTGAATGTCAGCTTCGTGTTTATTGTGGAGGGGAAACAGGACAAGAGCCGCCTGCCTTTGCTTCTGGAAAAGTATTATTCTGAGATTTATGATGAGGAAGGAAATCTGTACCGCATATCCATCATCACCACAAACAGCTGTACTAACATCAAGACATATGCCAACTTAAAGTACATGAACCAGGTCTATCTGCGGGACCAGTTCCTTATGATACGCGATGGGGACGGCAAGGATCCGGAGGAACTGGCATCGCAGTTGTGCAGGTATTACGATGAGAGGAATCTGGAGGACGTGGACCGCCTGCCGAAGGTGACAAGGAAGAACGTGCTTATCTTAAAGTATTATTCGTTTGAGAACTATTTCTTTAACCCGGCAGTTATGGCCCGCCTGGGAATCGTGGAAAGCGAGGATGATTTTTACCGGACCCTCTATGGCAAATGGAAGGAATATCTGTACCGGATTCGCAGCGGGCAGCAGCTGATGGAAGTCCTGGGACGGGATTTCTCATCCCCGGAAGATATGAAGGAGCACATGGAAGAGGTGCGCACCTTTCTCAGAGGCCATAATTTATATGATATATTTTACGGCCCGTTCAGGGACAGGGAAAAAGAGATTCTGAGGGCCTACATCGACCTGGCGCCCAAGGAGGATTTTAAGGATATACTGGATGCCATTGACCGGTTTGTTTATTTTGACAGCAGGAAAAGACCTGAGGATGAAAGGCAGGCAGAGAAGAGTATGACGTAAAAAGGACATAACAGAAAGAGGATATAACAGAAAAAGGGGCGCTGCCTATGGCCGGATAAGTCCGGCCGGGGCAGCGCCCTTTTATCGCTTTCTTATATGAAGAACGATTCAAACGTTCCCTTAAACCCCATAAGGTTCTTCAACTGCAGGACTGTCTGCGTTCTTTCCCTTGCCCATCACGCAGGTGAACACAAAGGTTCCCAGGCACACTGCAGCAAAGATGATGCCGGCAGGATAGGCGATGGCGGTGGAGAGCTGGAAGCCTTCCTTTGCCATCAGGATATAGGTACAGGATACAGCCGACATGAAGGTGGCCGGAAGGGCGGTAAGCCAGTAGAAGCGTTTTCTGCGGAACAGATATACGCTTGCGGCCCACAGGGCGATCATAGCCAGTGTCTGGTTGCTCCAGGAGAAATATCTCCATACCACCTGTACATCCACCTGGGTCAGAACAGCGCCAACGGCCAGCAGCGGAACAGTTAAGGCAAGACGGTTCTTGATGGGTTTCTGGTCAATTTTGAACCAGTCTGCCAGGGTCAGTCTTGCACTTCGGTAAGCAGTATCTGCTGAGGAAATGGGGCAGGCGATAACACCAATCATGGCGATGACAGCACCTACCGGTCCCAGAAGCTTGAAGCAGATTTCATACACAACGCTGGACTGTCCGTTGCCAAGAGCCTCTAACAGACCGCCTGTGCCGTTGTAGAACGCCACGCCTGCGGCAGCCCAGATAAGGGCGATGACGCCTTCTGCCACCATGGCTCCGTAGAACACCTTGCGGCCGTCCTTTTCATTGGTAAGACACCGTGCCATCAAAGGAGACTGTGTTGCATGGAAGCCGGAGATGGCGCCGCAGGCAACGGAGATAAACATGGTGGGCCATATAGGAGTGCCTGAAGGATGCAGGTTGGACAGGGTGATTTCAGGAATGTGATAACCGCCCAGGATGATGGCTCCTCCTACGCCCAGGGCCATGACGATGAGGCAGATACCGAATATCGGATAAATCTTGCCGATGACCTTGTCGATAGGAACAAAGGTTGCGATGAAATAATAAATCAAGACCACTGCCAGCCAGAATTTGGCATCCAATACATTAGGGGTCAGCATGGCAAGCAGGTTGGCCGGTCCTGTGGAGAAACTTACGCCTACCAGTACCAGAAGAACAACGGAGAAAACACGCATGACCTGCTTCATGGCATTGCCCAGATATGTACCTGTGAGCTCGGATACGCTGGCGCCCTTGTGGCGCATGGACATCATACCCACCATGTAGTCATGGACACCTCCGCCTAACAAGGTACCGAAGGTAATCCACAGGAATACGCTGGGTCCCCAGCAGGCACCGGCCAGCGCTCCGAAAATAGGTCCCAGACCGGCAATGTTTAACAGCTGAATCAGGAATATACGGGGAGTGCCCATGGGCACATAGTCACTTCCGTCTGTCATGGACAGTGCCGGCGGCTTTCTGTCATCAGGGCCAAATACTTTCTCGGCAACCTTACTGTAGAGCATAAATCCGATAATTAAAATTGCCAGACATACAAAAAAACTAATCATATACCTACCTCCTATGTATTTCTTGTATTTGTAATAATTATACAATAATAGGAGCGAAAGTGAATGTTTTTTGTATCAACTGTATGAAGGAGTGAACAAACAGTAAAATAAAGTTCATAAACGGAAGGCTAAATGGCCTATAAATCATGTATGGGGAGGACTATACCCCGATGATCTGGCGCAGCATTTTTGACTTTTCCCTGCTCACAGGAAGGATATTTTTCTCAAATCCCTGCATTTTTACAGCCAGACTGTTGTTGGCCCAGGGGAAGAGTTCGGTGATGAAGCTGAGATTCACCAGATAGCTTTTGTGTATACGGCAGAAACCATGGGGAGCCAGGCGTTTCTCGTACTCCCCTAAAAGAAGGTTTTCTGTGTAGTCCCGGGTGGGGGTATGGATGATGCAGCTTCTCCCTGAAGTTTCTATGTATACAATCTGCTGTATATCCACCAGTATAATGGTCCGGTTCATATTAATGGGCATACGGCTGGATGGAAAGGCGGCTGCGACCGGCTCTCCCGCCTCCTGCTGGGAGGCGTATGAAGAGGATGAAGCCGGCCTGCAGGACTCGCCCCAGGGCTGGTGATCGTCGCAGGAGCGGACAGCAGAAGCGGTAAGGGCCTGGTTTTTCTGCAGGTCCTTTTTGCATTTTTCCAGGACACGGCGCACCCGGTCCGGGTCAAAGGGTTTCAGTATGTAGTTGTTTACGCCCAGCTCAAAGGCCTTGACCCCATACTGGGAGTAGGCGGTGGCAAACACAATCTGGGCATCGGGGAGAATCCGCCTGGCGGCAGCCGCCAGGGTGGTGCCATCCATATCCCCCAGGCTGATATCCACGAACAGCAGGTCAAAGGTCCGGCCACTGATGAGTTCAATGGCGGAGGCGCCGCTGTCAGCCTCCTCAATCTGGCTGTCCGGCATGGCGTCCATAATCTGATGGACCAGTTCCTTTCTGGCCGGACGTTCGTCGTCAATCACAGCTATCTTCATTGTATGATTCCTCCTGTTTGGTTTCATGGATTGGGCCAGGAATTTCTTCCGGTTCCAAAGGGATTCTGAACCAGACCCTGGAACCGGCTTCTGAAGTCTCGATTTTCAGACCGTTATCTTCCCCGTATATGCTTTTCAGGCGTTTGTGTACATTGGACAGTCCCACACCCTTTCCCTGGCCGGTGTAAAGACCCAGGACCACTTCCCTGGGGATACCCTGTCCTCGGTCAGCCACCGCGATTTCCGCCATGCCTTCCACGCTGTGGGCACTGATGGAGACATGGCGGGCGCCGGTCCTGTCCCCGCCGTGGCGGACTGCGTTTTCCACCAGGGGCTGGAGGATGAAGGAGGGAACCTTGCAGTTGAGATCGTCCTCCACAACCAGCTCCACAACCAGCTTTTCTTCAAACCGCGCCTGCTCCAGTTCCAGGTAACTGGCCACATGGTACAGCTCTGTGTGAAGGCTCAGCATGTACTGGTCGTTTTCCAGGGCCTGGCGGTAGTAGGAGGAGAGGGTTAGAATCAGTTCCCTGGCCCGGTCCGGATTCTCCCGGCACACGCATGAAATGGTGTTCAGCGCATTGTAAAGGAAGTGGGGATTCACCTGGGACTGAAGGGCCTTGAACTCCGCTTTGCGACGGAGCTGTTTCTGATAATCCAGGTCGGACAGCTCTAACTGGGTGGAGAAAAGGCGGGCCAGCTCCGAGGCAAAGTCCAGGTTGGACTGGGAGGTATGCCAGTGTTTTTTTACCATCATGGTCAGACTTCCCACTGGTTTGTCCATCTCAATGAGAGGGGCGGCAACAATAATGTGGTTCTTCAGGATATGGTACAGGGGGTCTGTCTTTTCCGCATAGGAAAAGGTGGTGGGCTTCCTGTCGTGGATAGAGCTTAGAATGGGTTTCAGCACGGCTTCATCCCGGAGGACATCGTACCAGTTCTCACCCTTCATGGCCAGGATTTTCTGGGCATCCGTGATCATCACAGCCGCACAGGAAGTGGACTGGTAGATGATGTCTGCGGTGGCCTCCATGTCCGCGGTGCTGTAGAGTCCCTTTCTCAGGTGAGGCAGGCTCTGGTCTACAATCCCCATGGCCAGGCGCATCTTTTCCGCGAACTGGCTGTCCTCCTCCATGAATACCATGTTAAAGGTGCCCAGAAATACAACCATGCCCAGGGCGTTCATGATTATCATGGGAAAGGCAATAAGACGCACCAGGTCCAGTGCTGCCGGAAATGGGCGGGAGATGAGAAGGATAATGGCCATCTGCCCAATTTCAGCCAGAGCCGTGATGAGAAATACCCCGGCGCCGTCAATCTTGCCGGCCTTAAAACGTTTGGAAAAGGCGGAGCCGATCAGGCCCTCCACAAAGGTGGAGACAGCGCAGCTCACCGCGGTAAAGCCTCCGATATCAAAGAGATACCGGTGAAGTCCTCCTATGACGGCGGCTCCGATTCCCACATAGGGACCGCCTAAAAGGCCTGCTGCCAGCACGCCGATAACTCTGGTGTTCACGATGGCGCCCTGGGCACGAACCCCTGTGTAGGTGGAGAAAATGCTGACCAGTCCGAAGATGACTGCCAGGGCGGCCCTGCTGCCCATGGCATGGCTGTCCTCTAACAGCATGGAGCGCACCATGGGGAGCTTGGTGAGCATGGTGGCTATAAGCACCAGAAGACCAATATTTAAAAGCAGGTTGAAAAACATGGTATTGGACATGATGACCTCCCTTAATCGTTCTCACACCAGTATACCAAAAAATCAATCTTAAGAAAATCTTTAATTGTAAATCTTGGAAGACTATGGTAATCTAATGGGGAAGATAACTGTATTAATATACTTAATACAGACAGAACACCGGGAGGAACAGGAGATACCTGGTCCATGGTATGACAGGGGCATTGCTTAAGCCGCTGTCAGGTATCCCGGCAGCGAGAGCAGAGAGGGGGAAGGACGGGATGATTGTACTGGATTACAGGGACAGCAGGCCTCTGTATGAGCAGGTGGCTGAGCGGCTTAGGGAGCTGATGTTTAAGGGTGCCCTGCCGCAGGACGCGCAGCTGCCATCTGTGCGCAGCCTTGCCACGGAGCTGTCCATCAATCCCAATACCATCCAGAGGGCGTATACGGAGCTGGAACGCCAGGGATATATTTATTCCATCAAAGGCAAGGGCAGCTTTGTCGCGGATAACAGCCGGATGAAGGCGGGAATCCTTCAGGAGTGGAAGGGGCATTTTAATTCCGCTGTGGAGGAAGGCATAAAGGTAGGCGTCACAGCAGGAGAGATGAAGGAAATGATTGATACGGCCTGCCGGAATCATGCCAAGGAAAGGGGAGAGAGTAATGATTGAAGCAGTGAACCTGACAAAGCGGTTTGACGATATCGTGGCAGTGGACCATATAAGCGCCACCATACGGGATGGCAGCGTGTTCGGGCTCATCGGTACCAACGGAGCCGGAAAGTCCACATTTTTAAGGCTGGCCAGCGGTGTGCTGAAGCCTGACGAGGGATGCATAACCATTGACGGACATGAGGTGTTTGAGAATATCCCGGCAAAGAAGCGCTTTTTCTATATATCGGATGAACAGTACTTCTTTAATAATACCACTCCTGAGGAGATGATGCATTATTACAGGAAGGTGTACCAGGGATTTGACGAGGCGCGTTTCCACAAGCTGATGGGAAATTTCGGCCTGGACGAGAAGCGGAAGATACACACGTTTTCCAAGGGCATGAAGAAACAGGTCTCTGTTATATGCGGTGTGTGCGCTGGCACGGACTACCTGTTCTGCGACGAGACCTTCGACGGACTGGATCCGGTGATGCGCCAGGCGGTAAAGAGCATATTTGCAGCGGATATGGAGGACAGGAACCTGACTCCCATCATTGCTTCCCATAACCTGAGGGAGCTGGAGGACATATGCGATCATGTGGGACTGCTTCACAAGGGCGGCATTCTCCTGTCAAAGGACCTGGACGACATGAAGCTTAATATCCACAAAATACAGTGTGTCCTTAAACCGGATATGAAGCCGGAGGACCTGACGTCCCTTGATAAGGTAAATGTGGAACAGAGGGGAAGTCTCTGCACCATTACGGTGCGGGGAAGCCGGAGCGAGGTGGAGGCTGTCATGGCTTCCTATGAGCCGGTATTCTTTGAGTGCATCCCCCTGTCCCTGGAGGAAATATTCATCAGTGAAACGGAGGTGGCTGGTTATGACATCAGGAAGCTTATACTTTAAGCTGCTAAAGGAGGATTTCAGGAGAAGGCTGTGGGCCATTGCCCTGGTTTTTCTGGCATTTTTCTTCACTCTTCCCATTGGGCTGGCCCTGAACATGGAGAATGCAGCCAACTCCAATTACTATAGGTACAATGATTATGAGCCCTTTATCCAGGACGCTGCCATGACCGACCTTCAGTACAAGACAAGGCTTCTGGAACTGAAGACAGAGGTGGTGCTAAGCGGTGTGGAATACGGGAACGGCATGATCGCCTTTTTGATGATAACCGCGGCAGTGGTCATCGGCGTATCCAGTTTTGCCTATCTGCATAATAAGAAGAAGGTGGATTTTTACCACAGCATCCCGGTGAGGCGGGAGGCCCTGTTTGGGGCCCAGTTCTCCGGAGGCATATTTATAGTTGGAGCTGCCTATGGGCTGAACCTGCTGCTGCTTGCCGGGGTGGCCGTGTCCTACGGCGTGCCTGTGGGCAGGATACTGGGAGCCATGGCCGGGGGCTGGGCCCTTAACATGCTGTATTACGCCCTCATGTATGCAACGGCGGTGGCCGCCATGATGATGACGGGAAATATCGTGGTGGGTGTTTTGGGAACAGGCGTTTTCTTTTTCCTGCTGCCCGGAATCATGATGCTTCTGTGTTGGTACTGCGGAACATTTTTCGTCACTACGGCCAGATATCTGTGGAGTTCGGACCAGTCGCCTTTTATGTGGGGTGTCAGGTACCTGTCTCCATTCAGCGTATACATCAATTCCTTTGGCTGGAAGATGAACGAACTGTCAAAGCATGTTCCGGAGCTCATTTGTACGGTACTGGCATTTTTGGCAGTCACCACACTGGATTTGGGACTGTACCGCAAACGTCCGTCAGAAGCAGCGGGGAAAGCCATGGCATTTAAGAAATCCATGCCGCCTATCCGCATACTGCTGGTGCTGGGAATCGGTCTGGCCGGAGGCATGTTCTTCTGGTCGCTGCAGAGCAGGCTGCGCTGGGGACTGTTCGGAACCATGGTATCGGTGGTGCTGACCCACTGCATCGTGGAGATTATCTATCATTTTGATTTTAAGAAGATGTTCAGCCACAGACTTCAGCTGGGACTGTGCCTTGCAGCCGGGATCCTGGTATTCTTAAGCTTCCGGTATGACTGGTATGGTTATGATTCCTATATTCCGTCCGGGGAAAAGGTAGTATCCGCCAGCCTGGATATCGGTGTGGACAGCAGATGGCTCTCAGATAAGACTTTTGAGACAGGCAGTGACGGAAAGCTGCAGATACGATATGCAGACCCCTATGAATATATAGAAGAAAACATGGTGCTCACCGATAAAGAGGCTGTTATGTCCATGGTGGAAGAGGGAAGGAAGCGCGCCCTCGAGAGAAGGGATGAACGGCTGGGCATACGCAAGGTAGTGGCCCGGGTTGGCGGCTACCATACCAATGCAGCCAGTTCCATCAGCTATATCGGCGGAGCGGACGGCCCCACCTCTATCTTTTTGGCAATGAAGTCAGGCGGAGGGGAGGATTCGGACCAGGAGAAATTTGAGACCAATATGACGGTATGCTACCGCCTGGCAAACGGCCGTGAGGTGAGACGTTCCTATTCCCTGCCTCTGTCTGCCGTGATGGATTCCTATGAGGCACTGTACAGACAGGATGCTTACAAGGAAGGCATGTACAGGATTTTAAGCCAGGAGCCGGGACAGGTAAAACAGATTATGTACAGGGAGGCGGACCAGGTCACGGATGTGAGCCAGGACAGCCGTGTCCAGGAGGCCGTGCTAAAGGCGTATCAGCAGGATATGAGGGAGCTGACCGTGGAGGAACGGCTGGTGGAGATGCCTGTGGGCAGCCTTGTGTTCATGACAGACCAGGAAAATACCTATCTCCAGCAGCAGCGCCAGGCAGCCAGGTCGTCATTTGGCGGCATAGCGCGGTATCAGGTGGAGGATGTGAGCCAGTACTGGCCGGTGTACCCGTCCTTTGAGCGGACCATGACACTTCTGAAGGAGCAGGGAATAGAAGCCGGCACCGGTCTGGCGCCTGAGAAGGTGGATCGGATCGTCATTGACGTGCAGAACTATTTTTATGAGCAGCAGGGAGAACTGCCGGAGGGAGAGGCGCTGGCGGAACTTCAGAAAATCAATCCCAACTACCGGGAGGACGGTTCCCTGGTATTTGAGGATTCCCATACCATCGGTCTGCTGCTGGGAGCCATTGCAGAGGATGAAAGCAGCGGCATGAATTACCTTTGCGAGACAGTGGAGGGAGGCCCCTACTGTACCATAAGGACAGAGAAAGAAGCAGGCGTGGGAGGCTTGCTTATAAAGAACAGAATCACTCCTGAGATAGCGGAACTCTTTACCGGTATTCCCATGAATAACAGGAAGTAGACGGTCAGAAGAGGACTGAACACAAAAACAGGGAATCAATCACGTTATGGTGATTGGTTCCCTGCTTTTGTTATTGCGGCACTATCTGTCCGGCACCGTTACATACCGTTTAAACCCATCGCTTTAGGAGGAACATCCCCCGCATCCGCTGCATCCGCTTTTGGGTTCCCGAACAGTACCGAAAACCTGTTCATGAAGACGCCTTCCCGTAGGGGTGGCAGCCAGGCCGCCTTCGGCCGTCTCCTTTAAGGTGGAAGACATGGCGTCGCCCACCTTCTTCATGGTCCAGATAACTTCGTCCGCAGGTATGGCGCTTTCAATGCCGGCCAGAGCCAGCTCCGCCGCCACAAAAGCACCTGCCACGCCGGAAGCATTGCGCTTGATACAGGGAATCTCCACCAGTCCGGCTACCGGATCGCATACAAGCCCCAGTATGTTTTTGATGGCAATGGCGATGGCATGTTCCGCCATTTTCGGGGTACCGCCTGCCAGCTCCACGATGGCAGCGGCAGCCATGGCGGCGGCAGAGCCGCACTCAGCCTGACATCCGCCCTGGGCGCCTGCCAGGGAGGCATTGTTGGCAATGACCATGCCCACGGCAGACGCGGTGAACAGGGACATGACACAGTCCCTTTCCGGAATCTGCTTTTCTGCCTGCATGGTCAGCAGGGCGGCGGGCAGGATGCCGCAGCTTCCTGCTGTGGGGGCAGCCACAATCCGTCCCATGGCAGCGTTGAGCTCCGAGACAGCCAGGGCGCGGTACAGGGCACCGGAAAGAAAGGAGCCGGTCAGGCTTTTTCCGTTTTCAGATATCCGGCGCATCTTATAGGCGCTGCCGCCGGTCAGCCCGCTGGTGCTTTTTAGGTCTTTGCTGCAGCCGGGCTCAATACACTCCGCCATGACCTGGTAATGTCTGCGCATGTGTTCATATACAGATTCCTCTGTCTGCTCCATCTGTTCCGCCTGCTGTCTCAGCACGATGGCAGAGATGGGAAGGCCGCTTTCTTTTGCGGCAGCAACGATGGATGCCACTGAGGAGTAATTGAATTCAGGTTCCATAAATATATATCCTCCTGTACTTGTAGGTTTCATCAGTTATATGGGCTGAAGCATGGTGCTGGAGAAAATGTTGGGCAGCACTTTGATTTTCTCGTTCAGCTCCGGTCCGAAACTGCCGTCAATTTCAATGGTCATCACGGCCTCGCCGCCCCGGCTCTGCCTGGACAGGCGGAAGTTGCAGATATTTACTCCGGCGTCCGCCATGACTTCCGTGACAGCCGCAATGGTGCCGGGCGCGTCGCGGTGGAGCACAATCAGGGTTGTGTGCTGTCCGGTGATGGATACCTCCATGCCGTTGACTTCCTTGACAAGTATATTGCCGCCGCCGATGCTGCTTCCCAAAAGAGAGACTGTGTTGCCTGTAACGTCGGTCAGGGTGACCCTGGCCGTATTGGGATGGGCCCCGTCGATGTCGCCTGTGGTAATGCTTACTTCCAGACCCTGTTCCCGTGCTAACTCCGGCGCCCTGCGTATACGGCTGTCGTCTGTGGCCATGCCCATGATACCGGCAATCAGGGCCTTGTCCGTGCCGTGGCCCTTATAGGTCTTTGCAAAAGAGCCGTGAAGGAAAATGTCTGCCTTCACGGCCGGCGCTCCCAACAGAGCCAGGGTTATCCTGCCGATTCTGGCAGCCCCTGCCGTGTGGGAACTGGAAGGGCCTATCATCACCGGCCCCAGGATATCAAATACATTCATGATATTCCGCCTTTCTGTTATTCTTTATCAGTATTATTTGTCAGGCTATGATAAGCTTTGCCCCTGCTCCCCGGATCCGGCTTTCCATCTGAGGGGAGATGCCGGAGTCTGTCACGATGGTATCTACCTCCTCAAAGGGACAAATTTTGAGCAGGCTGGCCTTTCCGAACTTGGTGGAGTCAGCCAGGACAATGGTACGGGTGGCAGAACGGTGCATCTGATTCTGTATCCGTATCTCGCTCAGCCTCTGGTCCGTACATCCGATGACAGGGTCAATGCCTGTCACGGTCATGAACATGATGTCGATATGAATGCTTTCCAGCGTGGAGGAGAATTCATTGACCAGGGTATACTCATCCCGATTCAGAATACCGCCTGTGAGAATGATGGTAATGCCGGGATTCTCAGCCAGCATCAGGGCGTTCTGGATGGAGTTGGTCACAACGGTAAGGCTGCGGAACCGTTCCTTTAATACAAGCGCCATCATCTGGCTGGTGCTTCCGTAATCCAGGGCAATCACCTGTCCTTCGCTTACCAGGCCGGCTGCCTTTGCCGTGATGGCAGCTTTTTGCTCCAGGTTCTGGGAGTTGCGGATCTGAAGGGAAATGTATCCCCCCGGAATATCCGCTGGTTTTCCGGAATCCGCGGGGACAGCCCCTCCGTGTACCCTGGACAGGCGTCCCTGGCTGTCCAGATACTCCAGGTCCTTGCGGATGGTTTCTGAGGAAACGCCCATCAGCTTTACCAGTTCGGCTGTATGTACAATTCCGTCTTTATCTAAAAGCTCCAGAATCTTTGTATATCGCTGTTTTGCCAGCATATGTTTTAGCCCTCCCTTCTGATGCTTTTCTTAACATAAGTCATTCACAGCTTATTATATCCCAAAATCCCAAAATGGAAAAGTGAAAAGTACAATAATTCCCAAGCTAATCCCAATAACGCCTTGCTGCACCGGAGAAAAAAGGTTGCGAAAAACTTGCGTTTAAAAGGACCGATTTCATTATAACCAACATATTCGCAATTTTATAGATGCGAAATGCACAAAAAGCCAACAAATAATTTGGTATAATTGCGAAAAAATTTGACATTATTGCGAATTAGCTTGAAAACCCAATTAAAAGCAGATATACTAAGTCTGTAGCAAGGTCAAGATGTCTTGCAGGGAATGAGAGGTACCGTTTATGGAGTGGGTACCAGATACACACAACGAAAGGAGATTTAATAGATATGAGTAATGAAACAAGAGCGAAAATCGTAAAAGCAGCACCCAACCGCTGGCTGGTGTTCTGTATCCTCACATTATCAGGAGGTATTGCATTCAAGCTTTCGTCCATGAAGGACATGTTCTATGTACCCATGCAGCAGTTTATGGGACTCACCAATACCCAAATCGGCGGCGCCCTAAGTGCTTACGGCATCGTGCAGACCATCGGCCTCATTGCAGGTATTTACATCTGCGATATGTTCAGTAAGAAATATATGATTGGCGGCTCCCTGATTGGACTTGGAATCGTGGGCGTATATCTTTCCACCTTCCCCGGATACTGGGGATTTTTGGCAGCCTTCGGCGTAATGGCTATTTTGGGTGAGGTTACATACTGGCCTGTACTGTTAAAGGCCATCCGTCTCCTGGGAGATGAGAAAACACAGGGACGTATGTTCGGGTTCCTGGAAATGGGGCGCGGCGTTGTGGATGTCATCATCGCATCCTCTGCATTGGCTATTTTCAAGGCCATGGGAGAAGGCGCAGCGGCACTGAGGGGCGGTCTCTTATTCTTATCGGCAGTTACGGCAGCAGCCGGCGTTCTCTGTCTGATTTTTGTTCCCAATGATGAAAAACGTGTGGACGAAACCGGCAAGGAAGTCAATAAGGCACAGGCAGCTTTTGGCGGCATGATGCAGGCTATCAAGAGTGTTGATATTTGGGCTGTTTCTTTGAATGGTTTTACGGTATACTGTATTTATTGCGGACTTACATATTTTATTCCTTTCCTGAACCAGATTTACTTCCTTCCGGCAACAGCCGTAGGTATGTACGGAATCATCAACCAGTACGGCCTTAAGATGGTAGGCGGACCAATCGGCGGCTTTATGTCCGATAAGGTGCACAAATCCTCTGCAAAGCATATCCGCGCAGGCTTTGTGGTATGTATCATTGCCATGGCTCTTTTTCTGATGGTGCCTCATGAGTCCCTGGGACAGGGCGGCAACTGGATAATTGGCGCGGCGTGCACACTGGCTTTCGGAGCCATTGTATTTACCATGAGAGCTGTGTTCTTTGCTCCAATGGATGAAGTCAGGGTTCCTAAGGAGATTACAGGAGCAGCTATGAGCCTTGCATCCCTGGTCATCTACCTTCCCAATGCATTTGCATATGTAATGTACGGCAGTTTCCTTGACAGGTATCCGGGCATGGCAGGATTCAAGATTGTATTCAGCGTCATGATTGGATGGGCGGTTATCGGCGTGGGCGTGTCCACATTCCTGATTCACCGCATCAAGAAGTGCCAGGCAGCAGCTAAGGCAGAGTAGGTCTGCGGACTGATTTTGACAGAAGGACGGTATGAATATATGAAGGAATATCATGGTTTTAAAAATTGCGGAAACTGGTATAAGGGCAATATCCACAGTCATACCACGGTGTCGGACGGCATGCTCACACCGGAGCAGTCTGTTAAGCTTTACAAGGACAACGGATATCATTTCCTGTGTTTTTCGGAGCATGACATATTTACAGACTATCGGGAGCAGTTCAACACAGAACATTTTATTATAGTGCCGGCCGTGGAGAGCAGTGTGGTGCTGTACCGGGCAAAGGGCACAAGCGAGCGCTATAAGATACATCACCTCCACGGAATACTGGGAACGCAGGCCATGCAGGAAGCGGCCCCCCTGGGAACCTACGGACACATGCAGTACATCCCCCCTATGAAATTTTTCGGGGAGTGGACCGGGCCTGAGGCTGCCCAGAAAGTGGCTGACATGCTGAGGGACCACGGCTGTGTGACCACCTATAATCATCCCATCTGGAGCCGCGTGACAGAAGAGGAGTTTATCCACACAGAGGGCATCAGCTCCCTGGAGATATTTAACTTCAATACAGTGCAGGAATCCAATACCGGCTACGATGTGACATACTGGGACAGGATGCTGCGCATGGGAAAGAAAATCAATGCATTTGCCAGCGACGACAACCACAATGAAGGGCTGTTTGAGGATTCCTGCGGCGGCTGGATCTGCGTGCAGTCTCCTGAATTAAGCCATGACGGCATTGTACAGAATTTTATTGACGGCAATTATTATTCATCATCCGGCCCTGAGATATATGACTGGGGTGTACGGGACGGCAAGGTATGGATTGACACATCCAATGTGAATCATGTAAACTTTGTATGCGGAAATATCATCAATGACGGGACCACGGTTCTGGGTGAGCGGTTTAAGGATACCCTGAACCATGCGGAATATGCCTTGAAGGGCCATGAGACCTATATACGTGTGGAGGCAGTGGACAAATACGGCCGTACCGCATGGACAAATCCCATCTATTTGGAATGGTAATCAGGTACTAAAGGAGGAATGGAAGAATGAAAGAGCTTCAGCAGATTCTTACGACCTTTGACGACTGGCTGTGGGGCAACTGGCTGTTGTTTGTGCTTCTTGGAGTGGGTCTTTTGTATACAATCATAACAGGAGGCATACAGATACGGCGTTTTGGATACATCATAAGAAAGACAATCTGGGAGCCCATTCTCTCAAAAAGCAAGGAATCCAAAGAAGCAGGAACCATATCTTCCTTCCAGGCCTTGTGTACGGCAGTGGCATCCTGTGTGGGAAGCGGCAATATTGTGGGTGTGTCCACAGCCGTGCTGGCAGGCGGCATGGGAGCTATCTTCTGGATGTGGGTGGCTGCCTTTGTGGGAATGGCTACCAAATACGGCGAGATCATACTGGGTATGCTGTACCGTGAAAAGAATGAAGAGGGAAATTACGTGGGCGGTCCCATGTACTACATAAAAAAGGGACTGCACGCGCCCTGGCTGGCTGTGCTGTGCGCCTTCTTCATGGTAACCCAGATTATCGGAGGCAACTTCATCCAGTCAAACACCATAAGCGGCGTCATGAAGGAGAATTTTGGCGTTCCCTATCTCACAACAGGAATCGCCCTTGTACTTATCATCTTTGTGATTACCCTGGGCGGGCTTAAACGTCTGGCCCATGTGGCCCAGAGACTGGTTCCCACCATGGCGCTTATCTATGTGGTGGGCGGGCTTCTTATCATCCTGGCCAACATCACCAAGGTACCGGGCGTGTTCGCGGACATATTTGCCGGAGCCTTCGGCCTCAGGGCCATGGCTGGCGGCGCCATGGGATCCATGCTGATTGCCATGCAGAAGGGTGTTGCAAGAGGGCTGTACTCCAATGAAGCAGGCGAGGGATCCGCGCCGGTTATCCACTCCGCGGCCCAGGTAAACCATCCGGTGGAACAGGGCATAACAGGTGTGGCTGAGGTATTCTTAGACACCTTTGTCATCTGTACCATCACAGGTCTTGTGCTGGGAGTCACCGGAGTGCTGGATTCAGGCGCACCGGGAAACGTACTGGCCATCAATGCCTTTGCCAGCGTGTGGGAACCCCTGCGCTATGTGGTGGCTGTCTGTCTCCTGATGTTCTCATCCACCACCCTGATGAGCCAGTGGTACTTCGGTTTTGTGGGCCTGAACTACATATTCGGCACAAAGGTGGCCGATAAATTCAAGTACGTGTTTCCATGCTTCTGCATCATCGGAGCATTGGCGGAGATCGAACTGGTATGGGTCATTCAGGATGTAGCCCTGGGACTTCTCACCATACCAAACCTCATCGCCATGGTGGCGCTGGCCCCGCAGGTGAGGAAGGCTACAAAGGAGTATTTTGGGGGTGAGGCAGGCGGACGCTTGTAGGGAGCCGCGTCCGTGAGAAGCGGGAACGCAGTCCGGAAGGCGCCCTTTCCGCAGTGGGAGAGTCTAAGGCCCAAGGGCCGGGAATATCCGGTGACTGCAAAAATCATGCCGGACTCCTGATGAGCCCGGCTCCATCTTCGCTTTGTTCCGGGCGCCCTGCGCCACTCAGTTAGGTTTATAAATCAACACAGGCATGGTGCGGCATTGGTTTGGCTGCATCTTCCTTATTATGGGTATGTCGGTAACATTGGCATGCCATTTTTCTTTTTTCCGGATTGGTTATAAACAGGGCAGACGCAGAGAAACGCAGCCCCCATCCTCCTTCCCGCCCCCATTCCTCTCACGGACGGAAACACCTAAAGGCCTGCCCCATTACAACCAAATCCCCCTATTGACAATCTTTCCCCATAAAGCTACAATCATATCAACAGATGGACCACCTAGTATATGTAAAATAATGTAAGACACGCCATCAGGGAGAAAGAGAGGACATAAGTATGATATCAGAGAAAATGAAACCATTGGTCAATAACAATTCCGCCATCCGCGCCATGTTTGAGGAGGGTAAGCGTCTGGCCGCCATCCACGGTGCGGAGAATGTGTATGATTTCAGTCTGGGCAACCCCAATGTGCCGGCACCGGCGGAGGTGAACCAGGCAATCTGTGATATCCTGAAGGAAGAAGAGTCCACCTTTGTCCATGGTTATATGAGCAACGCAGGCTATGAGGACGTAAGGCAGGCCGTGGCTGAATCGCTGAATAAGCGCTTCGGCACGCAGCTTCACCAGAATAACATTCTGATGACAGTGGGGGCTGCCAGCGGCCTGAATGTGATTTTAAAGACATTGCTGAATCCGGGGGATGAGGTCATTGCATTTGCTCCTTATTTTGTGGAGTACGGCAACTATGTTCGTAATTACGACGGAAACCTGGTGGTCATTTCACCGGATACAACGGATTTTGAGCCTAATCTGGCAGAGTTTGAGCAGAAGATTAATGAAAAGACCAAGGCGGTTATCATCAATACTCCCAACAATCCCACCGGAGTGGTGTACTCCCTGGAAACCCTTACAAAGATGGCTGACATTATGCGGGCCAAGGAAAAGGAACTGGGGACAACCATTGTGCTGCTGTCAGACGAACCTTACAGGGAACTGGCTTATGACGGCGTGGATGTGCCCTATGTGACGAATGTTTATGACAACACCGTTATCTGCTACTCCTACAGCAAGTCTTTGTCCCTGCCGGGAGAGCGGATTGGCTATCTTGTGATTCCGGATGCCTTAAAGGACAGCGGCGAAGTGTTTAATGCGGCCACCATTGCAAACCGGGTGCTGGGCTGTGTCAATGCCCCGTCCCTGATGCAGAGAGTCATCCTGCGCTGCCTGGACGCCAAGGTGAATCTGGAGGCATATGACAGGAACAGGAACCTGCTCTACAACGGCCTTAAGGATCTGGGCTTTGAGTGCATCAAGCCCCAGGGAGCATTTTATCTTTTTGTAAAGTCCCCGGAGGCCGATGAAAAGAAATTCTGCGAGAACTGTAAAAAATACAATATCCTGGTGGTTCCGGGAACCTCCTTCGCATGCCCCGGTTATGTGCGGGTATCTTACTGCGTGTCCTATGAGCAGATTGAACGTTCCCTTCCTGCCTTTGCAAAGGTGGCGGCTGACTACGGCCTTACAAAATAAGGAGCTGCACCAGCTGAAATACAGCTGGATTACAGCAGGTAAGAAGGAAAAAATCTGGAGGAGAGCAGACATGAGACCATGGGAAATGAATATACGCCGTGTAGTTCCCTATGTACCGGGGGACCAGCCGGCAGGCGATAAACTGATTAAACTGAATACCAATGAAAACCCGTATCCGCCTGCGCCGGGCGTGGAACGGGCCTTAAGGGAAATGGACGCGGACCGTCTGCGCAAGTATCCAGACCCGTCTTCCGCAGAGCTTGTAACGGCCCTGGCAGAATATTACGGGGTGGGGGAGGACCAGGTGTTTGTGGGCGTTGGATCTGACGATGTTATAGCCATGTCCTTCCTGACCTTTTTTAACTCCCAAAAGAAGGTGCTGTTTCCGGACATCACTTATTCCTTTTACAAGGTTTGGGCGGATTTGTACCGGATTCCCTATGAGACGCCGGCACTGGACGAAAATATGGCTATCCGGCCTCTGGATTATAAAAGGGAAAATGGGGGAATTATATTCCCGAACCCCAATGCGCCCACAGGCCTCTATATGCCCCTGGACCAGGTAGAGGAAATTGTAAAGGCCAACCAGGATGTTATTGTAATCGTGGATGAGGCATACATTGACTTTGCAGGCCCCTCTGCCAGGGAGCTGCTGCCCGGGTATGACAACCTGCTGGTGGTCCAGACCTTCAGCAAGTCCCGTTCCATGGCAGGAGTGCGCATTGGCTTTGCGCTGGGAAGCCCTGCACTGATCAAAGCCCTGAATGATGTTAAATATTCTTATAATTCCTATACAATGAACCTGCCGTCCCAGATCGCGGGCACCCAGGCCGTGAAGGACAGGGCGTATTTTGAGGAGACCAGGGCGAAAATCATGGCTACCAGGGAGCGCTCCAAGAAACGGTTTGCAGAACTTGGATTTACGTTCCCGGATTCCATGACGAATTTTATTCTGGTGACCCATGAGCGCGTTCCGGCCAGGGCCATATTCGACGCGCTGAAGAAAGAGCAGATTTATGTGCGCTATTTCAATGCGCCCAGGCTTGACAACAGCCTTAGGGTCAGCATTGGCACGGATGAGGAGATGGATGTTTTGTTCCGGTTCCTGGAACAGTATCTGAAAGAGTGGAAGCCGGCCGGGGATTCTGAGTAAGGACAGTAAGGAGGGGCCGGACAGCCGGGTGCCGGTAAGATGAATCGCGGTCAGACGTATGGGAAATGAATCAGACGCGCGGGAAATGAATCAGACGTATGGGAAATGAAAAGGAGAACGGATCCGGGGTAAAGGAAAGGGAAAATGCTCCGGAGAACGGAAAAAGCAGTCAGGAGAGATGGATATGATGGAAGAAACAGGCTGGAAGCATTATCTTCGCCTTATACTTAATATTGTAATCCCATTGACGGGCTGGCTGTTAATCTGCCTGCTGGGACCTAAGCTTTTGAAATTTTTCATGCCCTTTGTCATCGGCTGGGTGATTGCAATGATTGCCAATCCCCTGGTGCGCTTTCTGGAGCGGCGGGTGAAGCTGGTGCGCAGGCACAGCTCCATTGTCATTGTGGCGGCAGCCCTGGCCCTTGTTATCGGACTCTTATATCTTCTGGTGTCAAGGACCTTTGTCCTGCTGCGCCAGTTCATCATAGATCTGCCCGGCCTCTATGCCGGCATTGAGGGAGATGTGGCCCGCAGCATGGAGCAGCTGGAGCATTTGTTTGATTTTATGCCCGACAGCATACAGCAGAGCTGGGCCCAGTTTGGAAACAATCTGGGAAGCTACATGGGGACTGTTGTGGAGAAGATTGCATCCCCCACTGTGGAGGCGGCGGGAACCGTGGCCAAAAGCCTTCCGGCCATGCTGGTCTACACCGTGGTCACTATCCTGTCCGCCTATTTCTTTATTGTGGACAGGGACCGGATTCTGGCCGCCATAAAAGCCCATATGCCCCAATGGGCGGGCCGTTACGGGATGTATCTGAAGGGGGAGGTGCGCCATCTCATAGGCGGTTATTTCATGGCCCAGTTTAAGATTATGGCAGTGGTGTGGCTTATTCTTACGGTGGGGTTTATCGTGCTGGGCGTGGGTTACGGTCCGCTGTGGGCGTTTCTTATCGCTTTTCTGGATTTTCTGCCGGTCTTTGGAACGGGTACAGCCCTTCTTCCATGGGGGCTTATTAAGCTTTTGGGTGGCGAGTACGCTTTTGCGGCCGGCCTGCTGCTGATTTATGTACTGACCCAGGTGACAAGGCAGATTGTGCAGCCAAAGCTGGTGGGAGACAGTATGGGCCTGCCGCCCCTTCTCACGCTGTTTTTGCTGTATCTGGGATTTAAGGCGGACGGGATTGCGGGAATGATTCTGGCCGTACCCATTGGTCTGCTGTTTGTGAATCTGTATCATTACGGAGCGTTTAAAGACATTACGGACAGTTTGTCTGTCCTTGTGAGGGACATAGACCGGTTCCGCCGTAAAGAGGAATAAGGTCCCTGCCATTGAGGCAAAAGGAATAAAATCGAATCAGGAGAAGACGGAGTTGAAAGTAGAGAATAATCTGGATACAGATAAAGTCAGAGGGCTGGTGTGGAGGCTGGCATTTCCTTCCATGCTGGCTCAATTTGTGAATGTGATGTACAGCATCGTGGACCGTATGTACATTGGAAATATTCCGGAGATTGGCGCCCTGGCCCTGGCCGGCGTGGGAATATGCGGTCCCGTGGTCACCCTTATATCATCGTTTGCCAGCTGGATAGGAGTGGGAGGAGCGCCTCTTATGAGTATCCGTCTGGGACAGAAAAATGAGAGGGCCGCTGCCCAGATGGTGGCCAACTGCTTTGCCCTTCTGACAGGAATGGCCCTTATTATCATGACGGTGTCTTATCTGTTTAAGGATCAGCTCCTGGTATTCTTTGGCGCGGGCCCGGCCATATTTCCCTATGCCAACCAGTACATGAGCTGGTATCTGACAGGCACAGCCTTTGCTTTGATTTCAGCCGGCATGAACCAGTTTATCATATGCCAGGGATTTGCCACAGTGGGTATGAAATCAGTGGTGCTGGGTGCTGTCAGCAATATTGTGCTGGATCCGGTGTTCATTTTTGTTATGAATATGGGAGTCAGGGGTGCTGCCATTGCAACCGTGCTGTCACAGATGGCGTCCTGCATCTACGTGCTGCTGTTTCTGTTCGGGAAACGTCCCCTGGTGCGGATTACCTTTGGCGGTTACAGGTGGAAGACCATGAAGCAGGTGCTTTTGGTGGGTTTGTCCCCCTTTTTAATCATTGCCTCGGACAGCCTGCTTATCATTGTCATGAACATGGTTATAAGCAGCTATGGAGGACCTGAGAGAAGCGATATGCTCCTTACCTGCAATACCATTGTACAGAGCTTCATGCTGATTATCACCATGCCGCTGGGAGGAATTACCGGTGGAACGCAGACCGTCATGGGGTATAATTATGGTGCGGGCCGTCCTGACAGGATACGGAAGGCGGAAAAGCATGTGCTGCTTTTGTCGGTTGCCTTTACCACTGTCATGTTTATAATTGCCCAGGCAGGACCGGGGTATTTTGTCAGGATATTTACAAGGGAAATGTCCTATGTCCAGGTAACGGAGTGGGCTATCCGCATATTTACCCTGTGTATCATCCCGCTGGCCGTGGAATATACGGTGGTGGACGGATTTACAGGCATGGGAATCGCAAAGGTGGCCATCAGCCTGTCCATGTTCAGAAAGTCGGTTTATTTCCTGGGAATGATTCTGCTGCCCCGTTATTTTGGGGTGGAGGCCGTGTTTTATGCTGAGCCGATATCGGATATCATGGCCTGCGCGGCTGCGTCCACAACGTTCATCATGTTGAGCGGAAAGGTGCTGAAGGACAACCGCAGGCTGTTCTGATGGAGCGGTTTGCGGACAGTCAGACAGAAATATACATAAATGGAAGGAAGAGGAATATGAATATACTGGTAAGCGCCTGTTTGCTGGGTGTGGAATGCAGATATGACGGCCGCGGCGTGCTTATGTCCCAGGCAGAGGAACTTCTAAGCAGACATCACCTGATTCCTGTATGTCCGGAAATCATGGGCGGTCTGGCCACCCCCAGGACACCTGCGGAACGGGTGGGGGCAGAAGTCATTACAAGGGATGGTGAGGATGTCACGGCAGCGTATGAAAAAGGAGCCGGGGAAGTGCTTAAGCTGGCACAGCTTTACGGCTGCCAGGCAGCCATACTAAAGGAGAGAAGCCCTTCCTGCGGAAGCGGGCAGGTCTATGACGGCACATTTACCGGCACCCTTATGCAAGGGGACGGTGTCTGCGCCGCATGTCTGAAGGAACACGGGATTAGAGTATATGGGGAGAGCCAGGTGGGGAGACTGTTGGAAGACTTAGAAAGGTAAAGGTGCATGAGGGAAGAAAGAAACAAGGCAGAATCCGTACCAGCCCGGAGCGAGGAAAGGCGTCCCCGCCGAAGCCGCAGCAGAGAGGCTTTCAGACAGCGTCAGAAGGAACTGGCAGAAAGCAGGGGGCAGGAGAAGCGGGCGCAGGAGAATGGGGGGCAGGAGAAGCGGGTACAGGAGAAGCGGGTACAGGAGAATAAACTGCAGGAGAATCGGGTACAGGACACCCCGGGGACGGGCGAAGACAGAACGCGCGGCGGCCAGCCGGGATATGACGGCCAGGGAACGTTTAATACACAGGGAAAAGGTCCTTTTGATAAATTCCTGAGCTGGAAAACCGCTGCCCTGGTTCTGATTCTGGCCGTCGCTGTACTGGCTGGAGTCTATGTATACAAAGCCCTGGGTTACCGGAATACATATTTCCCCCATACAGTTATTAACGGGATGGACGTATCAGGGAAAACCGTAGAGGAGGTAAAGGAACTCATAGCCTCCGGCGTAAACGGGTACGGGCTTGTACTTAAGCTGCGGGACGAGGAGCAGGAGACAATCACCGGTGAGGAAATTGGTCTTCATACGGTGTTTGACGGAAGCCTGGAGGAAATCATTCGCCAGCAGAATCCTTTCCGCTGGCCCAGATATCTGCTTAAGGGACCGTCCTACGATATAAAGACCATGATTGCCTATGATGCTGATGCTCTGGCTCAGACCCTTGGCGGTCTGTCCTGTTTTGACAGCAGCAGGGCCGTCCTGCCCTCAGACGCTTACCTGTCAGACTATGTGAGCGGCCAGGGATATTCCATTGTGCCTGAGACAGAGGGTACCACCCTTGACATGGATAAGGTCAGGGCCCAGGTGGATGAGGCCATATCCAGCCTTGCCCCGGAATTGGACCTGGACGCCCTGGGATGTTACAAATCTCCGTCCATCCGAAACGGCAATACCTCTCTGGCAGCGGCCAGGGATGCCAGGAACCGCTATGTGAATATGACTGTGACCTATACCTTCGGCAGCAAGACGGAGGTGCTGGACGGGGATGAGATACATGAGTGGCTTGTGTCTGACGGGGAACAGGTTTCCATTGACCCGGACCAGGCCGCAGCCTATGTAAAGAGCCTGGCATCCAAATATAATACGGCATACAGGAAGCGCTCTTTTGCCACCAGCTACGGACAGAATGTGGAGGTATCCGGTTTTTACGGCTGGAGGATCAATCAGTCAGAGGAGACAAGAGAGCTTCTGGGTATTCTGGAGGCAGGAGAGAGTGTTTCCAGGGAACCTGTATATTTGCAGACAGCAGCAAGCCATGACGGGCCGGATTACGGCAGTACATATGCAGAGGTGAACCTGACGGCCCAGCACCTGATTTTTTACAAGGACGGACAGAAGGTGCTGGAATCTGATTTTGTGTCCGGCAATGTTTCCAGGGGGCATACCACGCCGCCGGGAATTTTTTCCATTACATATAAGCAGAGAGACGCGGTGCTGAAGGGAGAGGGGTATGCCAGCCCGGTGAAGTTCTGGATGCCTTTTAACGGAGGAATCGGCTTCCACGATGCCAGCTGGCGGTCCAGCTTTGGGGGGTCCATCTATAAGAGCGGGGGATCCCATGGCTGCGTGAACATGCCCTATGACAAGGCGAAAGAATTATTTGAAAATGTATATGCAGGCATGCCTGTTATCTGTTATGACCTTCCGGGAACAGAGAGCAAGAAATCCAGCCAGTCCTCCGGCAGGGCGCCCCAGGAGACAACGGCACCTGCGCAGCCGGCGCCTGTACCCACACAGGCCCCTCCGGCGGTCCCACCATCCGTTCTGCCGGAGAACGTGCCGTCAGAAACACTGCCGTCAGAGACAGCGCCGCCTGAAACATCACCGCAGCCGTCACAGCCTCAGGTAATCATACAGCCTGCGGACCAGACTACGGCAGCGCCTGCCCAGACACAGCCGTCCCCCAATACTGAAGAAGGGTATGGTCCGGCCTTCCAGACACCCCAGTCCGGCTCAGCAGCCGGACCGGGTGTCAGCTGACGGGACCGGTCCAGGAGGGGCTGAACCACAAGGAATTTTGCAGGAGGCAGTCGATTTTTCAAGTGAATTTATTGACAAATGGAAAAAACCATTTTATAATGCCTTTAATGCATCTAGGGATTACTCGTAAAGCCATTATTCAAAACTAGGGAGGATATGGACTATGGTAGAAAAGAAAGATGTTAAGGCAACTGTAAAGGCAGCAGCGGAGGCAGCTAAGCCTGCAGAGGCTAAGACAGAAGCAAAACCAGCAGTTCCGGAAAAAGTAGAAGCAAAGGCAGAGGCAGCAGTTCCGGTGAAGGCAGAAGCAGCTCCTGTTGAGAAGGAAGCAAAGGCAGCTCCGGCTAAAAAGACAACAGCCAGGAAAACAGCTGCTAAGACAACATCCAAGAAGGAGACAGCTCCAAAGGAAGCATCTAAGAAGGAGGCAGCTCCAAAGGCGGAAGCGAAGAAAGAGGCAGCCCCCAAAGCGGCAGCTAAGAAAGAAACCGCGAAGAAGGCACCTGCCAAGAAGGCAGCAGAGCCAAAGGCAGCCGTACATTTCCAGTTTGACGGCAAGGACCTTGTGGCAAAGGATGTGCTGGACAGGGCTGTGAAGGCATTTAAGAAATCACACAGAGGCGTTGAGATTAAGACCATTGATCTGTACATTGTCGCAAACGAAGGGGCAGCCTACTATGTGGTGAACGGTGAAGGCGGAGATGATTACAAGATAATACTGTAATTCAGAATAAAGGATTGAAGGATGAAGTGGGTTGCTGTATCATGGATGCAGCAGCTCATTTACTTTATGCGCAGCAGACAGGCATCATGTCAATAAGGACATAAAATCAATAAAGATATAATATCAATAAGGATAGGAAAAAGGACAGTATGGCAGATTTACCGGTACGATTTGAAGAGCGGATGAAAGCATTATTAGGAGAAGAATATCCGGCTTTTGCGGCCAGCTATGACAAGGAGAGGGTCCAGGGATTAAGGTTTAACAGCCTCAAATTCCCGGACAGGATACGGATACAGGATGCCGTTGGAAGCAGGGAAAACAGGGAAGCGGGGAAAAACGGAGAGGCCAAAGAAATCCGTGAGGCCAAGGCGGTCTGTGAGGCCAAAGTAACCTGGGAAGAGGCCGGTGCCGCCGAAGCAGCCAAACAGATCGGGCAGGAGACCGGATTTACACTTGAGCGGATTCCGTGGGTGAAGGAAGGGTATTATTATTCCGGCAGCAGCAGACCAGGAAAGCATCCCTATCATGAGGCGGGGCTTTACTATATCCAGGAGCCAAGCGCCATGGCCGTGGTGGAATTATTAGACCCCAGGCCGGGAGAGCGTGTGCTGGATTTGTGCGCAGCGCCGGGAGGAAAATCCAGCCACATCGCCAGCAGAATGAAGGGAAGCGGCTTTCTCCTGTCCAATGAGATTCACCCGGCCAGGGCAAGAATCCTTTCCCAGAACATGGAGAGGATGGGTGTGCGAAACGCAGTGGTGTCCAACGAGGATGCCCAAAGCCTGGCCGGGACATTTGACCATTTTTTCCATAAGATTGTGGTGGACGCACCCTGTTCAGGAGAAGGAATGTTCCGCAAGGATGAGGAAGCCAGAAGCCAGTGGAGTGAGGAGCATGTGAAGATGTGCGCCGCCCGTCAGGGCGAGATACTGGATCACGCGGCGTCTATGCTGGCACCCGGAGGCAGAATGGTATATTCCACCTGCACCTTTGCCCCGGAGGAGAATGAGGGTACGGTTCTGGCCTTCATGAGACGCCATCCGGAATTTTGCACGGAACAGGTGCCTGCCTATTCTGGTTTTACGAAAGGAAAGCCTCAGTGGGCCGGGCCGGAGGCGGAAGGCTGGGGCCTGGAGCGGACCTTTCGCATTATGCCCCACATCCTGGAGGGAGAGGGCCATTTCATGGCTGTCTTAAGAAAAGAAGGAGAGCCGGAAACTGCGGTAAAAGCCGGAAACCGGGACCAGCTGTATCTGGACGGCAGAAAGAGAAAAGAAGTGTTCAGGGATTATGAACCCTTTATCCGGGATACCCTGTCAGAACCGGATACCTTTCTGGAAAGGAAGGAATACGTGCTGTTCGGGGACCAGCTGTATCTGATGCCGGCCGATATGCCGGATATGAAGGGGCTTAAGATTCTCCGGCCGGGTCTTCATATGGGCACCCTTAAAAAGAACCGTTTTGAGCCTTCCCATGCCCTGGCCCTGGCGCTCAGGAAAGAGGAGGCGCAGTGTTTCTGGGAACTGTCCCCCTCCGGAGACAGCATAATCCGGTATCTGAAAGGAGAAGCTCTCAGCGAGGACGCAGGAACACCTGAGGGATGCCTGAAAGGCTGGGTGCTGGTATGTACCGGCGGTTTCAGCCTGGGCTGGGCCAAGTATGCGAAGGGCATGCTCAAAAACCATTATCCCAAGGGGCTGCGGTGGAATTAAAAACAGTCAGATGCCGGACGGAAGAAGCTGTTTCATATCTTCAGGCAGTCCGGCCGTGAACTCCATCTCCTTTCCTGTAATGGGATGCTCAAACCTGAGAAGATAGGAGTGGAGCGGCTGACGGTTAATATACCGGTAATCCGGACAGTATAAGAAGTCTCCGGGAAGCGGATGCCCTATAGACCTCATGTGGACCCGTATCTGATGTGTCCTGCCTGTTTCCAGGCTGAGACTCACCAGAGACAGGTCCTTTACTTCATTGTAGAGCAGAGTACGGAAATGGGTGACTGCCCTTTCGCCTGTTTCATGGTCCACCCGGCGCTCGATGGTGGAGCCCTCTGCCCTGGCAATGGGGCTGTCAACCGTGCCTTCCTCAGGTGTATGTCCAAGTACAATGGCCCTGTACTCCCTCCTGATTCTGCGCCCGGCCATTTGTTCCGATAAGATACAGGCGCTTAGCATATGCCTGGCCAGGACCAGCAGACCGGTGGTATCCCTGTCCAACCGGTTAATAACCCGGTAAGTAAAAGCCTCCCCCTTTTCATGGAAATACCAGGAGACGGCGTTGGCCAGGGTATTGTCATAGTGGCCCTGGGAGGGATGGATGGGCACGCCTGCATCCTTATTGATTACCAGTATATCCTCGTCCTCATACACAATGGAAAGAGGAAGCTTTACCGGCACAATGTTCCCGGAAACCTCCTCCTCAGGCAGCGTTACCTCCACTGTCTGCCCGGTCTTAAGCCGGTAACCTGCGTACACCGCAATTCCGTCCACTGCAAGTCCATGTGCGGCCTTAATGCGCACCGTCAGCCGGTGGGAAAATCCCTTTGCCTTTAAAAACTGTCCCAGGACAATCCCGTCCTCTCTTTCTCCAATGGTATAACTTATAACGCTCCGTCTCATGTCCGTCCCTCAAATCTGTTTTCTGCATATAATCCCGTCAACTGCACGGGTAAGGTGTTAGGTCAAATGTTTTTTCTTGCTGGCAGCGTGGTCCACGATGGAGTCCTTACGCAGGAAGCTGGCCCGTTTTACGCTGTCGATTCCATATTTGCTGCGGATGGCATCCACTGCCTTTTCAAAATCCTTTTTCTTCTGAAGTCCGGGGTCGTCAAAAAGGCTCATCTGTGAGAAACCGTCATCGGATATCTTACCGGCCCGCACACCCATGAGCCGCAGGGGCGTCATATTCCAGGATTCCCTCAGCAGGCGGCAGGAATACTCATAAATCACGGAGGTGGAATCCGTTGGTTCGGGTATGACCATCTGGTGCGACTGGTTCCTGAACTCCCAGTCACGCAGCTCCACGCAGACATTGTTGCACAGCACATGGTCCGCCCTCAGCCTGGCGCCTACGGTTTCACAGAGGGAGAGCAGGACCTGACAGGCGCTTTCGTAGTCAGATATATCCCTGGAAAGGGTGATACTGTTGCCATACGCCTTATTTACAGGTTCCTTTTCAGCCACAGGGTCATCATCAATGCCGTTGGCGTACTGGCGGATGAGGACCGCATACTTTTCGCCCAGGTGGGATTTGAGCACTTCCAGATTACAGCATGCCAGCTGCCCGATGGTATGTAACCCCAGGTTTTCCATCTTCCTCTGGGCAGCGCCTCCCACAAAAAACAGCTCCCGTATAGGCAGGGGCCACATCTTATCGGGCACCTCCCGGGGAAACAGGGTATGGCATTTATCCGGTTTCTCAAAGTCAGAGGCCATCTTCGCCAGAAGTTTATTGGTGGAGATTCCTATATTCACAGTAAATCCCAGTTCCTTCCGGATTCGTTCCCGGATTTCATTGGCCACCTCCATGGGACTGCCAAAGAGATGGATAGTGCTGGTCATGTCCAGGAAAATCTCGTCGATACTGAATTTCTCATGGTCCGGCGTATATTCCTCCAAAAGATCCATCATGCGGCGGGAGCATTTAATGTAAAAATCAAACCGGGACGGGACAACCACCAGATCCGGGCACTTACGCAAGGCCTGAACCAGGGGCTCACCTGTGGTGACTCCATACTTCTTGGCTAAAGGAGACTTGGCCAGCACGATTCCGTGGCGGGACTTGGCGTCCCCTCCAACCGCAGAAGCAATCGTTCTCAAATCCAGGGCCTGCGGGTCTTTAGAAAGCCGGTACACACATTCCCAGCTTAAAAATGCTGAATTCACATCAATATGAAAAATAAGACGCTCCCCATGTCCCATCATAAAACACCGGCCTTTCTGTGTTGTTGTTTGTTTACAGATATCATAGCAGAATATGTGTTCGGGGGCAAGAGGGAGATAGAGATGGGGTGGGGAGAGGTACGCGGATGGGGGAGGTATTGGCGTCCGTGGGAGGAAGGGAGGAGGCAGGTGGTGATACGGCTGCGGGGCAAGTCCGGTCTAAGAGGCTGCGAATCGGCTAAATACAAGAGTAAGACTGCCCAAACTCGCTCCGCTCAAACAGCTGTGCAGTCTTACTCTTAACGCCGATTCACACCCCCTAAGACCGACTAAGCCCCTGTAGATGCATCCCCACCTGCCTCCTCCCTTCCTCCCACCCACTGCGTTTTCTCATCCGCTGTCTTTCCCCGGCCGATAGATTAAGGACGCTGCCCTTCAAGTTTCCGCTCCATTGCTCTGATTTTACCATTCCATACACCTGACATTCTCATCTGACAATCCCATCTGACATTTCTAACTGGCATGTTTAACTGTCATGTTTATCTGTCATGTTTATCTGGCATTTCACCGTGCACTTCTATATCCCGGCGTTGGGGATATGGGCAGGTGGGAGAAAAATACGTAGTGGGTGGGAGAGCGGGGGCGGGGGAGGGGAATGCATCTACAGGGGTTTAGAAGGACTTAGGCCCCGGGAATCTGCGTTAAGGGAAAAGCCGCACAGCTGTTTGAGCGCAGCGAGTTTGGGCGGCTTTTCCCTTGTACTTAGCAGATTGCCGGGGTCTTAGACCTTCTTAACCCCGCAGCCGTATTCCTCTTCCCGGCCCCCGCTCTCCCACGGACGCGCCCCCTCCCCCCTCGCACAAATCCCCCATCCCACATTCCCAGTAATAATCATTTTCCTCCAGGAATACTATTAAAATAAAGCCAACCAGGCGGCGTCGCTTATGAAGCAATGGATTTTTTTGATAACACTGACAATATCACTGGTCTGCACACAGATGAATGCGGCGGCAGACAGTTGGACTTCGGTACCTGTGACAAAAGAGGTACGGGAAGATGGGGATTTCCTGAAGCTGTATGCCCAGTCTGCTGTCCTTATGGATGGGGATACAGGCAGAATATTGTATGGGAAGGGACAGGATATTATCCGGCCCATGGCCAGTACCACCAAAATTATGACCTGTATCCTGGCTCTGGAGAATGGAAGGGGGGAGGATGCGGTGAAGGCGTCTTCCAATGCCGCTTCCCAGCCCAAGGTGCACCTGGGGGTGCGGGAAGGAGAGGAGTACAGGCTGGAGGACCTGCTGTATGCCCTGATGCTGGAATCCTATAATGACGCGGCTGTGATGATAGCAGAGCATATAGGAGGCAGCGTGGAAGGGTTCGCGGCAATGATGAATGAAAAGGCTGCCGGACTGGGCTGCGGGGATACCTATTTTATTACGCCCAATGGGCTGGATGGGGTCAAGACGGATGAACAGGGAAAGGAACATATCCATTCCACCACAGCCTCTGATTTGGCCAGGATTATGCGGTACTGTGTGACAGAGTCCCCTGCAAAGGATGAATTTTTAAAGATAACACAGACACAGAACCACTACTTTACGGATATGGCAGGGAAACGCTCCTTTAACTGTTATAATCACAATGCGTTTTTGACTATGATGGAAGGAGTACTGTCCGGGAAAACGGGATTTACAGGGGGGGCCGGGTATTCTTATGTAGGAGCCATGGAGAATCAGGGAAGGACCTATGTGATTGCCCTTCTGGGATGCGGCTGGCCGCCTCACAAGACGTATAAATGGTCGGATGCGAGAAAGCTCTACACCTATGGGCTGGAGCATTTTAAGATGAAGGATGTATTTCAGGAGGAAACCTTTGCCAGGGTTCCTGTTGCAGGGGGACTGTGCTGGAAGGAGGGGGAAGGAGCCATTGACCAGGTGGAGCTGTCCATGATGCTGAATCCGGATGATATGCACCTGACACTGCTGATGGGAGAGGGGGAGGAAGCGCGGGTGGTAAAGAAGGTTCCTTCTATATTAATGGCCCCGGTCAGGGAAGGACAGCAGGTGGGGAGCGTGGACTATTACCTGGGTGAGGTGCTGGTAAAAAGGTTCCCTGTTTATGCCATGCAGGGAGTGGAGAAGATGAATCTGAGGCGGGCTGCGGACCGTGTGCTGGATCTGTTTCTGGTGAGGTGAGAAGGGGGAGCCGGCCCTTTGGTCAGGGCGCCGGGAAGGGGATTTTAGAGGGTTTTAGAGGGTTTTGGCCGGAATGTGCCAGGATTTGCCACATTATTTAATCTTTTCTTACAAATCTTTGTATTATGTGAAGTTTCCGCCGTTCTTGTTGACATATGAACGCTTTTGTCATTATAATAGGATTAATGTCATAAAATAGAAATTCATACGAATTATGGATATGAATGAAGATACAGGAGATTTTTACATAATGAAGGGAAAAAAGTTAAAAAGGGGCCTGGCGCTTGTGCTGGGACTGATGCTGGCCGCTGAGGTTCCGGCATCTGTGGCAACGCCTTTTCAAATGTTTGATTCCTATGCATATACAGGGGCGGCCACGGTTAAGGCCACCTCTTTGAATGTACGAAGCGGAGCCGGAACCGGCTATTCATCAGTGGGCAGGCTGGCGGCGGGAGCGGCAGTTACCGTTATCGGGGAACAGCGCGGAACAGACGGCAATACATGGTATCAGATTCAATACACAGGAACGGGCGGAGCCGTGAATACCGGCTATGTCTCATCCGTCTATATCAGGCTTCCGGTGGCTTATACCAAGGATTCTAATTTTGAAGCATATCTTACCTCACAGGGATTTCCGGAGAGCTACAAGAACGGGCTCAGGCAGCTTCATGCCCAATATCCGAATTGGGTATTCAAAGCCAAGAACACAGGACTGGACTGGAATACGGTCATTGAAAATGAGTCTGTGCTGGGGCGTAACCTTGTGGCCACAGGCAGTGTTTCCTCCTGGAAGTCCGTTGCCAACGGGGCTTACAACTGGGACAACAGCACATGGACCGGATTCGACGGCAGTAACTGGGTGGCTGCTTCCGAGGATATTATACGGTATTACATGGACCCCAGAAACTTTTTGGATGAGACGTATGTGTTCCAGTTCCTCAACCATGAATATGATGCGAATACCCAGACAAAGGAGGGATTAAACAGCCTCATATCCGGCTCCTTCCTGTCTGGGACAACGAATTCCACAGGGACAGGGGGAAGCGATTTCTCCAGCGGACCAGGATCTTCGACAGGAGGTTCCGGTTCAGGCGGTCCCGGCTCCTCAGGCAGCTCCTCCGGTTCTTCTTCCGGTTCCTCCAGGGGGCCCGGGCGCAGCAGCACCTATGAAGATACACAGCATGGACCGGGGGTTTCCGGCAGTTCTAACGGCTCCGGGGCAGCAGCGGTCTCTCCGGGAGGCAGTTCCTCCGGCGGGTCCTCCGGGGGCAGCAGCCCTTCAGGCAGCGGGGAAGTGAGCCTGGAGTCCCCCCATGCATCCATTGAGCCCAGGGAGCGCCATGTGGTGTCTACCAGTGTAAGTCTGGTGGCTCCGGGACAGGACGGATCCGGCAGCGGCAATGGCCCTGTGTCCTCGGGACAGAGCGGCAGTTCCCCGGGCCCGGTGGCTTCACCCGGCTCGGATCAGGTGGTGGACCAGACCGGCACGTCGCCGGGAGGCGGCTCCACAGGTGCAGCGGCTCCTTATGCGGACATTATTATGGCCGCGGCCAGCCAGTCAGGGGTAAGCCCTTATGTGCTGGCAGCCATGATTCTCCAGGAGCAGGGCAATAATGGTACAAGCCCTCTTATTTCCGGTTCCTATTCCGGGTATGAGGGATACTATAACTTCTTTAACGTGGAGGCATACCAGTCCGGCGCAATGTCCGCCATTGAGATGGGACTCAGGTTTGCGTCCCAGTCCGGTTCTTACGGACGTCCCTGGAACACGGTGGAGAAGGCGATCCGTGGCGGAGCCCAGAATTATGGGGATAATTATGTGAAAGCCGGGCAGAATACATTTTATCTGAAGAAATTCAATGTCCAGGGTTCCAACCTTTACAAGCATCAATATATGAGCAATATCCAGGGAGCTGCCTCAGAGGCGGCCAAGCTGTCCCAGGCTTACACGGCTGATTTGAAAAAGACAGCCCTGGAATTCCATATCCCTGTATTTAACAACATGCCTGAGCAGCCCTGCGTGGCGCCTACCGGAGACGGAAGCCCCAACAACAAGCTGTCCGGGCTCGGGGTGGACGGATTTAATCTGACGCCAAGCTTTAACAGGGATACCCAGGAATATAATCTGATTGTGGATTCTTCCGTGTCCAATATTACAGTCAGCGCATATGTATCGGATTCCAATGCGCGTGTGGACGGCGCGGGCAATGTCTCACTGCAGAACGGCGGAAATGATATCTCCATTGCTGTGACGGCCCAGAACGGAAGCGTCAGGACCTATACCATCCATGTGGTGAAGCAGGACGGCGGACCCACCCAGGGCAGCGGAGGATCGCCTGTATACGGTGGCGGCAGCAGTTCCGGCGGTATAGTCAGTCCGGACGGCAGTTCCGGCGGCAGTTCGGGAGGCAGTTCCGGCAGCAGCGGCGGACCAGGCGGTTCAGGCGGACCGGGCAGTCCTTCCGGAAGCGGCAGCGGACCAGGCGGAAGCAATGTTACCATTGTAGAAGTGCAGTCCTGATAAAGGGAAGACATTATAATCAGAAAGTGGGAAATGATAATGATTAGACGTATGAGACATGCGGCTGCAGTTCTGGCAATGGCGTGTATGATGACAGTCATGATGCCGGCTCAGATGATAACAGCCTTTGCAGCAAATGCAAGAATCGCCTTTTCCGATCCATCGGCAACCGTGGGCGGCAAGATCAAGGTGAATATGAAGATAACCAGCAGCGATAACCTGGCCAACGCGGATGTGATGCTGTCCTATGATTCCAACATATTGGAATTTGTGGACGGTACCAATGCGGACGGAGGGGCAGGAGCTGTCCGGGTCCATGGGGATGCAGGTACGCCCAATACGGGTACCCTTGCTTTTACCCTTAATTTCAATGCCATAGCAGCCGGGACCAGCAAGATTGAGGTCACCAGCCAGGAGATTTATGATTCCAACTCACAGATTGTGACGGTTAACCAGCAGGGAAATTCCACTGTAACGGTCAGCGCCCTCCAGTCAGCTTCTAAGGATGCGACCCTTAAATCCCTCCAGATTTCACCAGGAAGCCTGACGCCGGCCTTTTCACCGGATGTGGACACCTATGCGGTGACGGTTGGTACAGATGTGGATAAGGTGATTGTCAGCGCGGACTGCACGGATGAGAATGCCACCAAGGTGGTCAGCGGAAACGAAGGCCTCCAGATGGGTGAAAACCGTGTGACATGCCGTGTGACGGCCCAGGATGGCGAGACCATCAAGGAATATGTCATTGTGGTGACCAAGGCAGAGGGCGGCGCCAGTGCGGCGGATGCCGATGCTTCTTCCCAGGTAAGGATGCGGATTGCCGAGCGCGTTATCACCATTCTTCCGCCTGATCCTGAGGTGAAGGTTCCGGAGGGATTCAAGGAGAGCACCATTAATATCGACGGCCACAAGGTACAGGGCTGGGTATGGGGCTCTGAGGCAGAGCATCAGTATTGTGTTGTGTACGGTATGAATGAGGCCGGAGAAAAGGGCTTCTACCGTTATGACATGAAGGACGATGAAAGGACCATCCAGCGTTACTTTGAGGATCCGGCCATCAGCGGTTCCGTGACAAAGGAAGTGTACGATGAGCTGGCCCTTACATACGACAAGATTTACGATGATTACAGTCTCCTTAAGATACTTCTGATTGTGACTATTGTCATTGCAATCATTCTGTTGGTCATCCTTCTGGTGGTTGTATTTACCAGGGGCTCCGGGAAAAAGGGTGGCAGCAGGGATGAACTGGGTGACAAGAAGGACGGTCCGCGGGGAAGCCGGGGCAGAAACAGCAGGAAGGAAAAGGCAGAGGAGCCTGAGCTTTTGGAGAATTCAGAGGATTATCAGGAATATGCCGGTGAGGATGAATACCAGGACTCTGACGAATACGATGAATCCCGGGAGTATGAGGATGATTCTGTCTACGATGACGATGAGGACTACAGAGACCTTCCGGAGGAGGATTATCCGGTGGGCGAAGAGGACGGGGACATCTATGACGAGGAAGAAGATGATTATGAGCCGGAGGAAGAGCCTCAGGTGGAGATTCCGGTAAAGAAGCCGGTGAAGCCTGCAAGGCCGGTCCAGGCCCCGGCTCATGCGCCGGCCCGTACACCAGCTCATGCGCCGGTTCAGACTCCGGAGCGTACACCGGCCCAGGCGCCGTCATCCAGGCAGAAGCCTCCTGTGAAGCAGGAACAGCCGTCTGGCAGAAGGGAAGCAGAGCAGGTGCCTGCAAAACCGGACGGACAGGATGATGATTTTGAGATTTTTGATTTGTAATTAAGTATATTTGTAGTTAAGTATATTTGTAATTAGGTATAATAGAATTAACAGACCATAAAGGCAGCAGCCGTCCGGGATATTCCCGCGGCTGCTGCCTTTTAGTTGCTGCCGGGGCCGTACACGCCTTCACCGGTCCAGACAATCCTTAATGATAAAAATTTATTATCAGACCATCACAATTTATAATTATACTTTATTTTTTGGGGTTGTTATAATAATAACATAAGCCTTTTAATATAGAGTATATATAAAGGATAAAAGAATAAAGGAGGAGGCATTTCATGGGATACAGAATGGATTTGAAGGATGCCGACAGGATGTTTGCAAAGCTTCAGGAAGAGTATGAGATATGGGCGCCAAAACGTTTTGTGGGTAAGGGCAGGTATTCCGACACAGACCTGATTAAGTATGCCAGGGTGGACCGGGCGGAGGAAATCGAGTACAGGGAAAAATCGGATTTTCCGGCCAAGGAGGTATTAAGTCCCATTACCCAGTCTCTGTTCTATTTCACAGAGGATGAATTCATTGAAAGCAAGGCCGGTTCCAAGAAGCTGCTTATATTCATGCGGCCCTGCGATATCCACGCGCAGCATCACCAGGAAAAAATTTATCTGACCAACGGCGGCTATGAGGATATATATTATAAGCGCATGAACGAGAAGGTCAAGATCGTGATGATGGAGTGCGGCGAGGGCTGGGATACCTGCTTCTGTGTCAGCATGGGAACCAACAAAACCGATGATTATTCCATGGCAGTCCGTTTCGGGGAAGACGGGCTGGAGTTCCAGGTAAAGGACCATGCATTTGCCTCCTATTTTGAGGGCATGGAGGAATGTACTTTTGAACCGCAGTTTGCGGAAAAAAATGAGCTGACCCTTACTGTGCCGGAGATTCCGGATAAGGAGGTTCTGACAAAGCTTAAAGACCACCCCATGTGGAGGCAGTTTGACGGCCGGTGCATCTCCTGCGGCGCCTGTACCGTGGCGTGCAGCACCTGCACCTGTTTTACCACAACGGATATCATATATAATGAGAACCGCAATGTAGGAGAGCGCAAGAGGACTTCTGCTTCCTGCCAGGTAAAGGATTTCACCGACATGGCCGGCGGCATGAGCTTCAGAAACAGGGCCGGGGATAGGATGCGCTATAAGGTGCTCCACAAATTCCACGATTACAAAGCCAGGTTTAAGGACTACCATATGTGTGTGGGCTGCGGACGTTGTATGGACCGGTGTCCTGAGTACATATCCATCGTGGCTACAGTGAACAAGATGGCAGACGCTATCGAGGAAATAAAAGCCGGTAAGCAGGCATAGGAGAGGGGATGCAGTCATGAATAATATAGTGAAGCCAGTGGCATGTAAGATACGCGAGGTAAGGCGGGAGAGCCTTCATGAATATACATTCAGGGTGGAGACAGACATCCGTCCGTCCCACGGACAGTTCCTGCAGCTTTCCATCCCAAAGGTAGGGGAAGCTCCCATATCCGTCAGCTCTTTCGGGGATGGCTGGATGGATTTCACCATCCGTTCCGTGGGAAAGGTGACGGACGAGATATTTGAGAAGCAGCCGGGCGACATTCTCTTCTTAAGGGGAGCCTACGGCAAGGGATGGCCGGTGGAGCAGTTTCAGGGCAAACACATGGTGGTCATTACCGGAGGCACCGGGCTTGCGCCGGTAAAGAGCATGCTGAACATGTTCTGGGAGCAGGAGGATTTTGTGAAGAGCGTGCACCTGATCAGCGGATTTAAGAATGAGGACGGAATCATTTTCAAACATGACCTGGACCGTTGGAAGGAGAAGTTTACCACCATCTATGCCCTGGATACAGACCGCAAGGATGGCTGGGAGACGGGTTTTGTCACAGAGTTCGTGTCACGGATACCTTTTAAGGATTTTGGAGAAGACTACAGCGTCGTGGTGGTAGGACCGCCGCCTATGATGAAGTTTACCGGCCTGGAAGTGCTTAAGCAGGGTGTGCCGGAAGAAAAGATATGGATGTCTTTTGAGCGCAAGATGTCATGCGCCGTGGGAAAATGCGGACACTGCCGCATTGATGAGGTGTATGTCTGTCTGGACGGGCCTGTGTTCAATTATACCCAGGCCAAGTATCTGGTTGATTAAGAGAGGGGTGGCGAAGGAATGAATCATGATATAGATATAAAAAAGGTAAGAATCAACTGTTTCAGACAGTCCAAGGTGGCAGGGGAGTTCATGCTGCAGATGCGTGTGCCGGGAGCTATGATTGAGGCAAAACACTTAAAGCTGGTCCAGGACCTCTGCGAGCGCTTCGGAAACGGCACCTTCCATCTGGGCACCAGGCAGACCTTTGACATACCCGGTGTAAAGTATGAGAACATAGAGGAAGTAAATAAGTACATCAAGTCATATATCCATGATGTGGATGTGGAGATGTGCGGCGTGGACATGGATGTGACGGATTACGGCTACCCCACCATCGGCGCCAGGAATATCATGTCCTGTATCGGAAACGCCCACTGCATCAAGGGCAATGCCAATACATACGAGCTGGCCAGAAAGATTGAGCGCTTGATATTCCCATCCCATTACCATATTAAAGTGGCTGTGGCCGGATGTCCCAATGACTGCGTTAAGGCCAATTTCAACGATTTCGGCATCATGGGCATCAACAAGCAGGTTTATGACATTGACCGCTGTATTGGCTGCGGTTCCTGCGTGGACGCCTGCAAGCACCATGCAACAGGCGTGCTGAGCCTGAACCAGAACGGCAAGATTGACAAGGACGCCTGCTGCTGCGTAGGCTGCGGCGAATGTTCCCTGATTTGTCCCACCGGAGCATGGACCAGGGGCGATAAGAAGCTGTACCGCGTAACCCTGGGAGGGCGTACGGGCAAGCAGAATCCAAGGGCAGGCAAGCTGTTCCTTAACTGGGTTACGGAGGATGTGATTCTGGGTATGTTTGCCAACTGGCAGAAGTTTTCCGCCTGGGCCCTGGATTACAAGCCGGAGTATCTCCACGGCGGCCACCTTATTGACCGTGTGGGCTATAAGGAATTCGTAAAACATATCTTTGAAGGGGTGGAGTTCAATCCTGAGGCAAAGATGGCGGATGATATATTCTGGGCTGAGAATGAGCAGCGGGGGAACATGCATGTAATGCCGCTGTCTGAGCATAAGCACGCAGGCCCCCAGGAACCGGCGAAAAAGAAGGCATAGGGGATTTGGGATTATCAACAGCAAAGAGAGAGTTCAAACAGCGGGGGATGTGAATACATGCCCTGCTGTTTTTCTGCCGTTTTTGCGCAAAGATTGGCGGCTCCGTGATATTTTAGGGACAGAAAGGGATACTATACAAAGTAAGTACAGACAGCGCGGAAGAATATGCGGACAACCGGAAATTATTAGTGTACACTAATTTATACAGTGACATTTTGGGAAAAATGTAGTATACTTCTAAGCGAAATAAATTGACGGATATTTAACATATTATGGACGAAAGGAAGAATGAATATGTACTGTGTAAAGCGCATCAATGATGATTTGTTCTGGGTTGGCGGTACAGACCGGAGGCTGGCCTTATTTGAAAACGCCTATCCTATTCCGCGGGGAGTATCCTATAATGCTTACCTGCTGCTGGATGAGAAGACTGTGCTGTTCGACACGGTGGACAGGGCAATCACGGAGCAGTTTTTTGAGAACATAGACGCGCTGTTAAAGGGACGTGCCTTAGATTACGTGGTGGTGAACCACATGGAGCCGGACCACTGCGCCACCCTTGGGGAGATTGTGCTGCGGTATCCGGGCGTACAGGTTGTGTGCAACCCTAAAACGATTCCGATTATCAAACAGTTTTATAATTTTGATATTGATTCCAGGGCCATTGTGGTCAAGGAAAATGATACCCTTTGCACCGGACGTCATACATTTACCTTCCTCATGGCACCCATGGTGCACTGGCCGGAGGTTATGGTGACCTATGATACCACGGACAAGACCCTGTTCTCCGCAGATGCCTTCGGCACCTTCGGGGCCATGAACGGCAACCTGTTTGCGGATGAGGTCAACTTTGAGAGAGACTGGCTGGATGATGCCAGACGTTATTATACCAATATCGTGGGCAAGTACGGACCATCTGTGCAGACCCTGTTAAAGAAGGCGTCCGGCCTGGATATCCATACCCTGTGCCCGCTTCACGGCCCGGTATGGCGTAAAGATATCAGCTGGTACGTGGACAAGTATCTGACCTGGAGCAGCTATGAGCCGGAGGAAAAGGCGGTTATGATTGCTTACGGCTCCATCTATGGAAATACAGAGAATGCAGCTAATATCCTGGCCTGCAAGCTGGCGGAGAGGGGAATCAGGAACATTGCGATGTATGACGCTTCCTCCACCCATCCTTCCACCATTATCTCGGAGGCGTTCCGCTGCAGCCACCTGGTGTTTGCATCTGCCACCTATAACGGAGGCATCTTTAGCAGCATGGAGCATGTGCTTATGGATCTGAAGGCCCATAACCTGCAGAACAGGACTGTGGCCCTGATGGAAAACGGATCCTGGGGCGTGCTGTCAGGCAAGCAGATGAAGGAAATCATCGGCACCATGAAGAATATGACGGTTCTGGAACAGATGGTGACTGTAAAATCCTCCCTTAAGGAATCCCAGATGGAAGAACTGGATGCCATGGCCGATGCCATTGTAGACTCCATGAAATAGCAGTACCCAAGCAGGGACAATCGTGATTTATAACGGTTTGCCGGATGGCTTTGTTTGAGCCATCCGGTGTTTTATTGTGTTTTATTGTACTTTTTGTGTATTTTTGGTTGTGAATATTGCATTTTTTTGTGAAATTTAGTAGTATAGAACATACATCCCGTAATTTAGAGCATTGAAATATGGGATGCTCAGGAAAATACAAATGATGCGAGAGGATATGATGACATGGGGATTATGAGACTGATTGAGGGGATAAGGGCGGGGAAGGCAGTCAGTGTGTTTTCCGGAAACCAGGAATATTTATTTTCTGCCGGTAAACCGGGCCCTGCCTGTCCGGATGGTTTTTGGGAAATTAGCGTCAGATGCAGGCCGGAGGCAGTCTCTGACCGAACCGGGCCGGGTAATGGTCCCTTTTTATTTTTCGACAGCAGAACCAACCGGTTTCTGGATTTTACCGGGGGTCTTCTGGAGGCACTGTTTCCCATGTCCTCTGAACATATCTATGATATGGCTGTCCTTGAACAGGAAGTGAACCTGAGGGTGAACCGGTATATTACTCACAATCTGATATATAAGATACAGGAAGGTGCGGCAAAATACGGGCGGGAGGAGTTTGATGAAGGAGAGATACGAGAGCAGGCATATGTATGCTATATGACAGGGGCCTGGGGCCACCTCCATGTGCCGGCCCGGGCTTTTGACATGGAACAGTTCTGCCGTATGGACGGGCGCCGGTCCAGGACAGGAGAAGGGCCGTTTGTGGAAGCCTATGCCCGTCTCATAATGCTTCATTTAAGTGAACAGTTTCCATCCGGCGAAGTGGCCAGAAGCTTTCTGGAGGATATATGCAGAAAAGATACGGGCCGCCAGCGCAACTACGATGTCATCTGCCGTGAATATGCAAAGGACAGCTTTGTGGAGCAGGAGCTGGAACATCTGATGAGGGAGGCAACTGACAGCATGAAGCGGGCCAAGAGCCTGTGCCAGCTCCTAAAGGCAAAATGCAGCGTGAAGCCGCAGGTGGAGCTGGACCAGGAGATACTGTCGGTTTCCCTTGCTTCAGACTGCCCCGGCCCTGTTATAGGAAGGAAGCGGGATCTGTATTACTCCTGACGGCAACAGTACGGCATGTCTGCCAAGAGGTGCAGGACGCATTTTTGGGACGCGCCTGCAAAGGGGGCCGGCCGTTGACGGACCAGGGACAGGATGGTACAATATGGATAGCTATAAGGAATGACAGGAGGACAGGAATCATGATTAGAAGAAAAGACGAGATGGAGCCCGTGACCAGGCATGAGCTGCAGAAGGGGATGGGGGATGTGACCTTCCACACCTTCATGACAAAGGAGGAGGCTTATGGTTCTGGCAGGACCTTTGCCAGGGTTGTGTTTGAGCCGGGTACATCCATTGGGATACATGAGCATCATGGGGAGTTTGAAGGGTACTATGTTCTGAAGGGGCAGGCCCTGGTAACGGATAACGGCGTGGAAACCGTGCTGAATCCCGGAGATTACCACATGTGCAAGGACGGGGACAGCCACGGCATTGGCTGTTACGGGGATGAAACCATGGAAATCATTGCCCTTATTATCAATGTTCCGGCATAAGAGATGCCGGAGGAGAGATTTTGTCCGGGACATTGGACAGGGCTGCCTGCTTTGGAAGGATTGTTTGTATCTGGTTCCTGGCAGGCAGCTCTATATTTTTGTCTGAAACATGCATTATAATACATTAAAAAACTGTAGTATAATGAATATTATGTTGTGTTTTTAAAATCCCTGTAGTAAAATCCCAAGTTTGACAGTTTAGAATGTTAAAAACCCTTAGAAACGTCGTATTTATGC